>Ga0209045_1003156_pt1 | contig 10842 bp, 8 predicted proteins | sample SaaInlLV_10m_DNA_4_FD_184664 | JGI IMG/M metagenome (GOLD analysis project Ga0209045, IMG submission 184664) | Marine microbial communities from expanding oxygen minimum zones in the Saanich Inlet - Saanich Inlet SI072_LV_200m_DNA (SPAdes) (version 2) | ecosystem: Environmental > Aquatic > Marine...
ACTTTTATTTAATTTTAGTACTGCAAAGACTGAAGTCTTCATTTTATTATTTCTCACAAGTCACCCTTCGGAAGACTTGCGAGAACAGTGTTTATAATGTTGTTTCAAGAGTTTAGCGTAGCGCCTCTTGGAACTTTTAATGAATTAAAGTCTCCTGACTTTAACATTGTAAAAGAGGAATATGAGTAATGCATACAAATTTGACAATCATGATGGAATAGTTGGTCAATGAGTTTAGCAAAGCATTTCTTGGAACTTGCAATGAACAAAAATCTCCCGGTTTCAATTTAATACTACAAAGACTGAAGTTTTTATTCTATTATTTCTCACAAGTCACCCTTCGGAAGACTTGCGAGAACAGTGTTTATAATGTTGTTTCAAGAGTTTAGCGAAGCGCCTCTTGGAATATTTAATAAAATAAAGCCTCCTGACTTTAACATTGTAAAAGAGGAATATGAGTAATGCATACAAAATTGACAATCATGATGGAATAGTTGCCCCAAGAGTTTAGCAAAGCATTTCTTGGAATTTTCAAAGAACAAAAATATCCCGATTATTATTTAATTCAATACTACAAAGACTGAAGTCTTCATTTTATTATTTCTCACAAGTCACCTTTCGGAAGACTTGCTAGAACAGTATGTATAATGATGATAGTATCCATTATAAATATAGCCTCGGTTTCCAATTACTTAGAACACCTGCCTATTCAAATTATATTTGATTTTAATTAGAACTCTCCTCAGTATGTGATTTTTTCCAAGGTGGCAATAGCCAAAGTAATCCTGCCAAAATAAGGAAAGGAACAATAAGCCAAACAAGCCCCATCAAAAAGCCTTCTGATCCTATTAGCTGTAATTTGAAATGTGTAAAGCCATAAAAACTTTTTGAAAATAGTTGTCCTCCGATAACAACATTCCAGCGCATGAAAAAAATACCAATTAAAACGAGCAGGCTGATTATAAAATAAATGAACTTTCGCACATTCTCCTTGGGTTTATAAAACTGCATAAAACCAAGTGCTAATAATGGAATAATCATTCCTATAAAGACCTGCATAATGATTAAGGTGAAATTTAACTTACCTGATACCAATAGGGAAATAATCTCAAAAGACTCTTCTGCTTCATAAATTCGGTGAATCTGATCTAATGCCTCCAGCGTAAAATCCAAAATGATTACGTAAAACAAGTATTTCGCAATTGTATCCAGACAAAGCATGTCGATTTTCTGCTTTCGTAAATAATTTACAACCATATAGACAAACATAACCAAAGCAATACCAGAAACCATAGCCGAAAAAAGGAATATGACTGGCATCATGACAGACGACCACCAAGGATTTGCTTTCACCGAACCAAAAATAAAGCCGACATATCCATGCAAAAGGAAGGCAGAAGGAATACCAATTACAGTAATGATGTACCCCAGTTTTTCATCCCATTTTAAAGCTTTAGGAGAAATATCCATCACACCCAGCGTCAGTATTTTATAAACCCATTTCATTATTCCTTTCTTTTCATTTGACCAGATCACCAAATCCTTTCGATAATCAAACCATATTTCAAGAAGAAGAACAACCATCAGATACCACACATAAACAAAACCAAATATAGCCATGGCCGAAGTTGGATTGGGTGTAATCATTAATTCATAAAACCGGCCTGGATGTCCCAAATGGTTAATAAGTGGCATAGTTGCAATTAGCAAGAAAGCTAAAGCAGTTAATAAAGACAGGTGATAAGTTGGTTTTAGTGCTTTTACATTAAAAACTCGATTCAGCGAAGCCAAAATAAAAGCTCCAGCTACCAATCCTGTAATATAAGGGTATAATACAATAAGTATCGACCAACTTAGCTCAATTTCATTTGGATAAATAAAACCATCCACTTTTGAAAGAGCTTCATACAAATGTGCTACATGATCCATATTAGCGTACCTCCTGATTTAAACCGTTATAATATAATTTACTACCCGTATTTAAATGCGATTTCAATACATGACAATTGTGTTTCTTAATAAATTTATGTAAGTCCCCCTTTTTGTCTCTTAAATCCCCAAATATTCTAGCTCCAGTTGGACAAACATCCATACAAGCAGGAGGTAATCCTTTGACAATTCGATGATAACATAAGGTACATTTATCCACCACTTTCTTTTCAGGATGTATATAACGACAACCATAAGGACAGGCTTGAATACAATATCTACAGCCTATACAATATTCCTGATCTACTAAAACCACACCATCAGGACTGTCGAAAGTTGCCCCAACTGGGCAAACCTGAACACAGGGCGATTTATGACAATGATTGCACATCTTAGGAACAAAAAATGATTTCATGATGTCTTCATTTTCAACATCTTGATCAAATCCATCTATCCCTCCATTGGGAGCCTGAACAATCACTTCTTCATTCTCCATTATGGTATATTTTTCAACCCATGATCTGAAATAGAATGGTTCTTCAGGAACATCATTTTCTTGTTTGCACGAACTGGCGCAATTGCCACATCCTATACATTTTTCAATATCAATACCGATTCCATACCAAGGGCCTTCTCCTTCCGGTTCTTTAGCCGCAAAAACCATTATTTTGAAAGGTTTTAATGCAGATGTTAAAACAATACCTCCTGTTATAAAACCAGCAGTCTTGATAAATTTTCGTCTATCCTTTTCAGGACTTTTGTTGTTTATTATTGCCATGGTTCATGTGGATTATGACATTTAACACAGTTTTTTCCTTTGTTATGTTCTTCAATGTCAATTTGCAAAACATAATCATCCGACCGAGCAGTATTTAGTGAATGGCATTTACCACAAAAATCTCGACCTCCAGGTTTGAGAATATCTTCTGATTCCTCTGAGATGTTGTGTAGATGAGCAGGACCATGACAACTTTCACATGAAATAACATCATGTAATCCTTCTAGTTTTAATTCTACAATATCATTATGACATTCCTTGCAAGATTCCTCACCCTGATACTTTGCTTCCAAAGCAGCATTTTCGGCAATAGCTAAAAATCGATAATGACCTTCTTCTCCAAAGGATTCTGGAATAAGAAAATGGCGTAAAACTAGGAATAGTCCAATTACAATTGCAAAAACAATTAGTAATCTCTTAATTTGAAGTGGCATACCTAAATTGTTTAAATGTTAAACGCTCTTGGTATTAGTGCTTTGCCCTTTTATCTATTTGCTTAATCAGATTATTAAAAATAATCACGTGAAAAGGCAAAAAATTATACCAATATATATGTCCTCTCCAACCATTCGGTTGAAAATATGCATGCACAGTTAGTTTGTTGTATTCTCCCTCTGGATCGACACAGAATTTCAACCAGGCTTTTCCGGGTAATTTCATTTCAGCCCGAAGCAATAACAGCCGATCTTCTCTTAAATCTTCAACTCGCCAAAAATCAATGACATCATTAATTCTAATACTTGATGAACTTCTTCGACCACGAGATGTACCGATACCCATTAACACACGATCAAACATGCCTCTTAGCCTCCACATCCAGTTAGTATTAAACCAACCCTCTTTTCCCCCAATTCTACAAAAAGAATCAAATAAATCAGAATCTCTGTTTTTTGTTTTTAAAGAATAAATAGCTTGGTATCGTGCAGGTTTTGAAAGCTCTGTCAATTTCAATGCAAGATCATGAGCTGGGGGATAGGCATCCGACCAACGAGTATAAATTTTATCTTGCTCTTCTCGAGTCATGGCTTGTAAAACAGCCTCTTTATAGGTCAATGGCTTAAAATTCAATATTTTCTTTATGTCCTCGCTTTGACAAACTACTTCATTTTTACAGCCTTCCATGAGGCATAAAGTAATTGGGGCAGGTACCGGAGTTAACAAACTGGCAAAGTATCCATATAAAGTAGCATTTGAAAAAAAAGAAGGAAGAAACAACCTTCTTTTCCCTAATATTGATGCCAGTTCTTTCAGCATCATTTCATATGTTAATATATCTCCTCCTCCAATATCATAGTATTTATGTTCATATTCCTCTACTTCCAGCACACCAACCAGATACTTCATAACATCTTCAATAGCAATAGGTTGACTTTTTGTTTTTGCCCAATAGGGAATTAAAAAAACAGGGGAGTTTAACACCAGATTCTTAACAATTTCGTAAGATGCACTCCCAGGACCAATGATAATAGCAGCCCGTAATGAAATAACAGGAACTTTTCCTAACATCAACTCTTCAGCCACCTTCATTCTACTATCTAAATGATGTGACAGATTCGCTTCTTTTTTACCCAGTCCGGTCAGATAAATAATGCGCTTAATCTCCATTTCTGCAGCTGCATCTCTAAAATTCTCTGCGGCTCTAATATCAAACATTTCAAATGCCATTTTTCCTAATAACAAAGAATGAATCAGGTAAAAAGCTGTATGTACTCCTTTTAATGCCTTCTTAAGCTGATCGATATCTATGGCATCGGCCTGAACAATTTCAGCACCCGGCCATCTTTCTATATGTTCTGGAGAAATTACCCTGACCATTACACGCACCTGATATCCCCTATCCAAAAGCACTGGGACCAAACGCCCACCAATGTAACCAGTTGCACCTGTTACCAGAATGATACCCAATTCAGGTTTAGGATTTGTTGGTAAATCCTTAATTGCTTCGTCAATAACCTGGTGTAATTCCATACTTTAGGAATTTAATTGTTTACCAGTTTTTCTCACGCGCCATACTTTAATGAAGACAAAAATATAGGAAGTCCAAACACTAAATAGAAATGTAACAAAAGCAATTAGCATCCAGGTAGGTGGATCAGTTGTCCAAAGTTTGCCATGAGCTTCTAATTCTAATTTGGTTTTTTCACCCCAGTCAATACTGTTTACAGCAGATATGTTTGCATATTTTTCATTATCCAATATCCTTGCATTAAAAATCAGTAATCCATTTTCATCACCCGGAAGGTTTTCTGGAAAATCAACATAAGCTATCCCATCGGACAAATGAACATTTTCAATGAGCAAATCACCAAATAAAGTTGGACTGCTAAGACTACATTCCACCAGATCAGATATCAAAATCCATTGATCATCAAACTTTTCTTTTGCCCGTATAATGATTGATTTTTGATTCTCAATTACTTCAAATGATATTTCCAATGATAATTCAACCGCTTGATAGTTAGTATCTTTTTTACTGGAAAACGAATCTTCAGCAAATACAAATGCTGAAGGTATCAGAAACAATAGTACTGAAATACAAGCACCGAAAACCTTCATTATTTTTTTAATAATCTTGTAATTCATAGCATTAATCTTGTTTCTTTTCCAGCTTCTTTGCAGGTTTATTTAAAATTGATTCAGTGAGCTGAACAATGGGGATTAACTTAGTTACAACAGTCACTAAAAATAGAAAAAGAGCCAATCCTGATAGCGTTAAAATCCATTCAACCCATGTGGCAGAATAATGTACATATTCAGGACGTGCATCTTGAATTGGAAACAAGGGAGTTTCAAGAGTTGGTATTATACTGATATAGCGTTTGACCCACATGCCAACCAATATGATGATAGAAGCAATACCAATACTGGAGATTGATTGCAATTTTTTTATTCCTACAATTAATATAGGAATGATAATTCCTATGATATTAGTAAACAAAAACAACCAACCATACTGCTTAAAGTCCAATAAGCGTTTTATCAATTGCGCATCCCATTTTTTGAAACTATACCACATGGAGAAATATTCATTAAAATTGAAATATGCATAGACAAATGCAATAACAACTAAAGCAATACCAACATACCTAAAATGCATGTCGGTAATGTATTCTTTCAAATTATAACGCTTCCGAAATACCCACATAAGCAGGATAACAACGGCAATTCCTGAATACAAAGCTGCAAAAACGAAATAGGGTCCGAATATGGTACTATTCCAACCGGGTCTAAGCGTCATGCCAAATATCCAGGACAAAATGGTTGTCAGAAAGACTGAAATTGGGATAAGAATCGCAGCCAAAGTTTTCAGAGCAATTCGTAAATCTTTTTGCTGTTTTTCAGTGTTCTTATAATTAATTGACAAGAAACGGTACACTTTAATTCTCCAATTTGGTAATCGTAATTCATTTGAATCTCGTAAATAAGCTAAATCAGGAACAAGCAATAAATACAAGAACGCAATATTGCCAACTAAATAAGTGATCATGACAAAAATATCCCAAATAATAGGCGAAGGAATTCTTCCATGAATGAGTAATAGATAAACTCTATCAATTCGACCCAGACAAAGAAGAATATAGAGAGGACCAATTAAACCGCAGGTTACCGATACAAGCTGAGTGATTCGAACAATAGGGGCTCTCCAGCTAACGCGGAACAAAACCAATAAACCAGAAAAAATTCCACCGGCATAACTAACTCCCATAAAGAACACAAAATTTGAGATATAAATGCCCCACACAACGTGGTCGCGCATGCCGGTTATTTCATGTCCATGAATAATTTGCATGATTAAGGCCACAAATCCCAATAGAATAATACAAACCAATATAAACATCCACACATAACCAAATAAACCACGTGAATCTAATTGTCTGGCAAAACTTAATAGGTTATAAAAATCTTTTACTTTGTCTTTCATAAAGCCATATTGCTAAAATAAAATTCTATGCATCAATGGAAATATCGATTCCATCAGGTATATTGTCTAATCCATTTTCAACAGGAAAAATCCGATCTACAGGAGGTAGATAATATACACTGGGTTCGGTTCCTAATTCATCGGCATACTGATAACCACCCTTATTTTTTATCATTTCACTAAATCTGACTACTTCTTCGCCATTTGAAACAGCGTCTTCATTAAAATCTCCATAATAAATAACACCATTGGGACAAGCAGTAACACAAGAAGGCAATACTCCTTTTCGAGCCATTTCAGGACAGAAATCACATTTACTAACTGTTCCATGCACGCGAGGATGACCCGTTTCAGGTGAATATTCGGCACCATCATTTGCACTATCATGTTTTGCCCAATTAAAGATTCTGGCAGAATAGGGGCAACCAGTCATACAAAATTTACAACCAATGCAAATTTTATTATCAATTAATACAATACCATCCGAACGTTTAAAAGTGGCTCCCACCGGACAGAGACTGACACAAGGTGGGTTGTCGCAATGAAAGCAAGGCTTTGGCATCCAATAAGCAGCTGTATTTTTTGAATCTTTCATCAAATACACTTTCAAATACTCCATGTGAGTAGGCAAGTGATGCATTTCCTGACAACTTTCAACACATTTTCTTGCATTCTTACATTTTGAAAGATCGATAAGCATGACAAATTTCCTTCCTGCTATACCCTTTCTTGATTCTTTCCGATTTGCACCTTGAGGACAAGCTTTCAGTTGACTCTTATTCACTTCTACAACAGCTCCGTCTTGCGTTAATACATTCACTTTTTCGCCAGAACTTGCTTCTTCATTTTTACATGCGTTCAGCAAAAAACCAGCAGATGTTGTTGCAGCAGCTAGTAAGGCACTTTGTTGAAGAAATTCTCTTCGTGTGTTTTTTTTGTTCTCTTTTTTCTTACTCAAACTTTCTTTTTTAATAATTAATTATTTTAATTATTTATTCCAATAATAGTGCTGTTATCTAACAAACAGCCGCTTAAGTATGGTTTTTAAGAAATTTACTAAAATTTCCTAAATTACCAATTTACAAAAATATTCACATATAACTTATTACTATTTGTCAATATTTGAATATATATATGTCATGAATTTGTTGATATTAATTAATTAGCCGTGTTAAACACCAAAAAATAATTTCAGCTACATTCTTCTATAAGCAATTGGAATTCAGTAAGAATTTCTATTTTAGCTACACTTATAAAATACGATTTAAAAAACACAAATAGATAAATGATACATCCAAGCTTGATTAATCCTGCAAGTATTGTAGTTGTTGGAGCATCAAATAATGTAAAAAAACCGGGTGGTAAGGTTTTGAAGAATCTTTTGGATCACAACTATTCTGGCGAACTTTTCACGGTAAATCCTAAAAAGGATGAGATACAGGGCATAAAATGTTTTAAAAGTGTAAACGATCTTCCACAGGCTGATTTAGCCATCATATCCATAGCTGCAAAAGACTGCGAAGAAACCGTAAAGATATTAGCAAGGGAAAAAGGAACCCGTGCATTTGTAATTTTATCAGCTGGATTTAGTGAAGAGAATGAACAAGGAGCTAAACGCGAAAAAGCAATCGTGGACATTATTGATTCGGTAGGTGGTAGTTTAATAGGTCCAAATTGTGTCGGTTTGTTCAATCAATATCATACGTCTATTTTCACAACTCCCATACCCCTTATTGATCCGCAAGGGATTGATTTTATTTCTGGATCAGGAGCTACAGCTGTTTTCATCATGGAAGCTGCAATTTCAAAAGGCATTACATTTTCAAGTGTTTATTCAGTTGGAAACTCAGCTCAAATTGGCGTTGAAGATATCCTCCAATATTTGGATGAAACATTTGATGCTGAATCTTCTTCGAAAGTAAAACTACTGTATGTAGAGAGTGTTAATAAACCACAAATGCTACTCAAGCATGCGTCTTCATTAATACGTAAAGGGTGTAAGATTGCTGCCATCAAATCAGGAAGCTCTGAAGCAGGTAGCCGGGCTGCCTCTTCTCACACGGGTGCATTGGCTAGCTCGGATGTAGCCGTTGATGCTTTGTTCAGAAAAGCTGGTATTGTCAGAGTTCATGGCCGTGAAGAATTAGCAACAGTTGCATCTATTTTTATGCATCCAGAGTTAATTGGAAAAAATATAGCAATTATTACACATGCTGGAGGACCAGCTGTTATGCTTACTGACTCCTTGTCAAAAGGGGGTTTGGAAATCCCTGCAATTGAAGGTGCAGAAGCAGATATTTTGTTAGAAAAGCTTCTACCGGGTTCATCAGTTGCTAATCCCATTGATTTTTTAGCAACGGGAACTGCCGAACAATTAGGAGATATTATTGATGCATGCAATAACGACTTCGACCATATTGATGCGATGGCCGTCATATTTGGTAGTCCGGGTTTAGTACCCGTGTATGATGTTTACGATCTTTTAGATGAAAAGATGAAAACATCCAAAAAACCTATTTATCCTTTGCTACCATCTATCATTAATGTGAAAGATGAAATTGAACAATTTTTAGCGAAAGGTAGGATCAATTTTCCAGATGAGGTAACCTTCGGAAATGCACTGTGTAAAGTCTACAATAATCCACCGACAGAGTCAGAAAATATTGAATTACCAGCAGTTGATCAGGTAAAAATCAGACATATTATTGATAAAGCTGAGAATGGTTATTTGATGCCAGAACAAGTTCAAGAAATATTAGATGCCTCAGGAATTCCAAGAGCAGGAGAAGCTATTGCCAGCTCAAAAGAAGAAGCTATTTTAAAAGCCAATCAATTGGGCTTTCCTATCGTCATGAAAGTAATCGGACCAGTGCATAAGTCGGATGTAGGCGGTGTTGTTCTACATATTAAAAATGCAGAAACTGTTGGAAAGGAATTTGAACGAATGATACAGATTCCAGATACGACTGCTATTTTATTACAACCTATGCTTTCAGGAACTGAATTATTTGTTGGAGCTAAAAAAGAAGAAAAATTTGGGCACATGGTACTTTGCGGTCTGGGTGGTATTTTCATTGAAGTATTGAAAGATGTAAATGCTGGCTTGGCTCCTATTTCTGATCAGGAAGCTGATTGGATGATCAAGAATTTAAAAAGCTACAAAATAATTGAAGGAGTACGTGGTCAGGAAGGAGTTAATGAAAGTCTTTTCAGAGAAATTGTACAACGAGTTTCTGTATTGGTTAAAATTGCACCAGAAATTTTTGAAATGGATTTAAATCCCTTATTGGGCAAAACTGACAAAGTTGTTGCAGTAGATGCCAGAATAAGGATTGAAAAGGAGTAAGCTGAGGCGAAGGCAACAATTTCAACTTCAGTTTACCCTTATACTTTAAACAAAAAACATGGTAGTTAAAATTATAGTAATTGCATTGTATGCCCTCATGATTATTATTGTGGGGATCATTGGCATGAGAAAAACGAAATCGTTTAAGGATTTTCTTATGGGTGGTGGAAATGTTGGTCCATGGATGACTGCTTTCTCATATGGAACAGCCTATTTCTCAGCAGTAGTCTTCATCGGGTTTGCCGGTAAAGTTGGTTGGGGTTTTGGTTTATCGGGCATGTGGATAGCACTTTTCAATGGAATGATAGGCGTTCTTGGTGTATGGGCTGTTCTTGGTTGGAAAATCAAGAAAATTTCAATTGAAATGAAAATTTCAACTTTGAGTGAATTCCTAGAAAATAGATATAAAAGTCCATTTTTAAAGTTAATAGCATCTATTGCCATTTTTGTCTTTCTAATCCCCTATTCCTCTGCTGTGTTTATTGGCTTATCAAAGCTTTTTGAATATTCATTTACAGGTATTGAATATTGGCATGTAGTCGTTTTCATCGCTGTTTTTACGATCATTTATTTGGTTTTGGGTGGTTATAAATCAATGGCTATTATTGACACAATATTTGGATTTATCATGATCATTGGTGTTGGCATAATGATTTTCTTTACTCTACGGGAAGGAAACGGCTATTCAAACATTGTAGCAGATCTGAAATCAATAAATCCTAAACTAACGCAAGCAATTGGCCCTCCGGGCTGGTGGCCTCTTTTATCATTGGTTTTTTTAACCAGCGTTGCTCCATTTGCCATGCCTCAGTTAATTCAAAAATTTTATGCAATAAAAGATAAAAGATCAGTAAGAATTGGCATGAT
>Ga0209045_1003158_pt1 | contig 10839 bp, 6 predicted proteins | sample SaaInlLV_10m_DNA_4_FD_184664 | JGI IMG/M metagenome (GOLD analysis project Ga0209045, IMG submission 184664) | Marine microbial communities from expanding oxygen minimum zones in the Saanich Inlet - Saanich Inlet SI072_LV_200m_DNA (SPAdes) (version 2) | ecosystem: Environmental > Aquatic > Marine...
CATACTGTAAATCGTTCGTGAAATTACCATTGGGGAACAAACTATTTTGCCCCTGCGGTGTAGAAGCCAACACCCAATTATTACCCATTCTTAAATCGAATGGCACTTCGCTGCCTTCAAAGTCATCAATATAGGATGTACCTGTTGGGCCTATAATTTTAGGATGACCTGGGATCAAATGAGCAAATTCACCAGTAATTAATATCTCTGACTTTTCCTTGGTTTCTATAAATGGAATTTTGTCTATTAATTTGGTAATGAAACGAGAATCTGTACGATAAGTCCCATCAAATCCATAAATAACATTATTCAGTGGCTCATCTCCGATATTAACCTTTTGCGTGAGTGGTTTTTCCTTTAAGTATAAAAGAGTTCCTCCAAGGATAAAATCTTCATCAAATCTATAATCAAGACGTGTGCCCAATAAGGTTTTTTGTTGAATGGAAAACAAGGTATTACTTTCAGCTGTAATTTTAATTGGCTGACCCGAATTCAATACACTTTGGTTGGTAATTTTTACCCGACCCAATGTATAATCGACCTGATAATCCACATTCTCACGAAGTTGTACTCCTCCTGCTGAAACCTGAACGGAGCCTTCTGGAATATTAATGGCATTCAAGGAAATTTCTGAGCCTGATGTTCCCAAATAAGAACCGCGAATATAAAATTTATCATATTGCTTAAGCTGTTCTGCCTGAACAGGTGTTGAGTCATACAAAGCATCAAAAGCATAGAAATTAGCTAAAGTACTGTCTTTAAACTGTTTTCGCAATGCATTTCCAAAAGGCTCAAGATTAGGAAAAATGATTTTTCCAGATCCCTGATAAATGGTGTATCCGTTTACAAAATCAAATATTCCATCCGATTCTTCCTCGAGTTGTTGATTCAATCTATCAAGTCCTAATACTTGAGTTAAAAAACGACCATCTAGTTTTGGTTCTTTATCTTCAGGTATATAATTCAGATTTGCCCCTGATTTGTCATCTTCATAAATTAAATCCAGTTTAAAATCATTGGCCTGAATTTGTGATGAACCCAAATAGTAAATATTCTTCATCATCAAATCCCACATCGGAATATCTGTTCTTGCTGATGTACTTTTTAAAAGCTTCAGAAACAACACATTTGGCTTATTTGGATCCGGTGGAATATCCTGAGCAAATTCACCAACCTGATAACGAACTCCATTAAAGGTATATTCATAGGAAACAGCCAAAGCAGTATTTGGATCAAGCCACTGGTTTATAGAAATGAATCCTAGCTTTTCATTAATCGTATATTCATTAGGCGACAACATTCTGGCATTGTCGATTTTAAAATAATCCTGACCATTGAAGAAATTTGTAGGTGCCTGATTTAATTCTGCCAATTTCTGACTGGCTTCGGAATTTGATCTAAATGGTGATAATGGATTTTCAGCATCAAGCTGATCATATAATGTATTTGCATTATTATCAGGGTAGTCACTTTTTTTAACAACAAAATTTCCTTTATTTGGATTTTCATTATCATTATTCCAAGGAGCCGGTTCTCCCAAATCCATGAAACCAATCACATTTCTGGTATTTCTGGTATCGCCTGATTTATTAACTATCCAAACCTCCATGCGGGTAACTTGAACCGGAGAGTTCATAATTGGTGGTCGGATGTAGGCCTGCTCATAGACAAAATCTCTAAAATAATGATTCAGGAAAAAGTGACGGTTATCTTCATAGTCCAATGAAGAAATACTATAGGTTGTTTTTTGTGCACCATTTTCCAATACAATTTCTTTTTTCTCACTCTTTTGCTGAGAAAAAACAGTGGTCATGGTCATTTTACCAAACTGAAACTTTCCTTTTACCCCAAACAAACTTTGGCTTCCGGTTATCAAGGATCCTTGCACAGGTAAGGACACATTACCGGCTTCCAGTAATTTTACGATCTCATCCTCTTTTCCTTCATAACGAAGCTTAATTTCATTATCAAAATCAAAATTACTTTCTGTGTCGTATCCAATTCCCAGTCCAATTTTGTCACCAATATTTCCTCTTACACTTAATTTGATTTTCTGATCGAACTTAAATTGCGTGGTTCTTTGCTGTTTTATTGACCACGCTGGATTTTCAACTTTATTTACATCAAGCGAGAAAATGAGTTCAGCTGAACCTTGCGGCTTAATTTCAATACCACCATCACCAATAAAATCTTGCATAGCCTCTGGAGCTTTGAAGCTAAGTTTTGGAGAAAAACTTTTTTCACCTTGTAAGAAGTTTTGAGACTTTGCCCTTTCTTTGAAATAATTGCGTTGAAATTGCTTGTTACTTTCATCCAAATACTCTCGTATAGAATAATGAGTAGGTTCGCCAATTTGTAGACCATTGATTGAATTCCTATAGGTATAATTTGAAAGTGAAGAATCCAGACTCAAGGTAGATTTAAAAATATTAGGTGTATTTAAATCGAGGGAGTGACTTCTTTTTGCAATAAAAGGATTTAGCTCCTGAAATTCTATCGGATAATGTAAGGAATCCTTTTCTGCAATTGTATCGTTAGAAGCATTTCTGGAATACTTCAGAAAATTCATCGGACTATCGGCTAAAGGACTTGCAAATCCATAATAAATTATTACGAATGTGCTCATCGCAGCAAAAAATATAGTTAAATGTCGTATGATTTTCTTTTCCATTAAAATATAATCTGACCCGCGCTTTATAAACTTTTTAGTGCAAGTTTAATTAATTCTTCTACACTTATTTCTTCCGGATTTTCCCTCACAATTTTTACAATTACTTTCTCTGCATCATTTTTCTTAAATCCAAGCATATGTAAAGCCGAAATAGCCTCTTCAACTGATTGGTTGCGACCTCCTATTGCTGGAATAAGCGTATCCCCTTTTTTACCTAAACTATCTTGTAATTCTACTATCATACGTTGAGCAGTTTTTGGACCGACACCTTTTATTGACTTTAACAACGATACATTGGCATTAATTATTGCATTAATTATCTCGGAAGTTTTAAAAGATGATAAAATTAAAATTGCAGTGTTTGTTCCAATACCTGAAACGGATATTAAACTCCTGAATAGGGAGCGTTCATCTTCAATTAAAAAACCATATAATGTATGCGAATCCTCCTTAATTGATTGGTGGAGCAATAATTTAGTTTGCTTTGCATTATTAATGGACTCAAAAGTGTTTAATGAAATATTAATTCGATATGCTAAACCATTAATATCAATGACAACAAAAGTTGGTTGTTTATATACTACATTTCCAGATATATATTCAAACATGCCCATTTATCAATTCGTTTTATTAGCAAATACTAATCCTCATTATACTGTGCATCAATAACGGCTATCGTAACCATATTAACTATTTCCTGAACAGAACTACCCATTTGTAAAATATGTACAGATTTCCTCAAGCCATTCAAAACAGGCCCAATAGCCTCATTATGACTCATTTCCTGTACTAATTTGTAGGCAATATTACCTGCTGACAAATACGGAAATATCAATACATTAACATCCTGGTCAATCAATTTTGAAAAAGGGAAAAACTCTTTCATTAATTCATTATTCATGGCAAAGTTAGCTTGCATTTCGCCATCTACTATTAAATCAGGATAATCATTGTGAAGTTTTTTTACAGCTTCTCTTACCATTTCAGGAACGCGACCTTTTGTTGAACCAAAATTAGAGTACGATAGCAACGCAATTTTAGGGATTACATTGTACAATCCAACCTTTTCCGCTGTCTGCAAAGTGATTTCAACTAAACTATCCACATCAGGGTTCATGTTAATGGTTGTGTCAGCAAAAAAGACTGGTCCTTTGTCGGTCACCATAATATACATACCGGAAACAATCTTTGATCCTTTTTTCTTTCCAATAATTTCTAAAGCAGGACGAATAGTTTCAGGATATGGAGTTGTTAATCCAGAAATCATGGCATCAGCATAACCTCTTTCTACCATCATAGGACCAAAATAATTTCTATGCCTCATCCTGTCTTTTGTTGTTTGGTAGTTTTCTCCTCTGCGTTTTCTTTTCTCACTATAATGAGCTGCAAACTCCTTACGTCTTTCACTTTCTTCAGGACTTCGTGGATCGATAATCTCTATGTCTCCATTAATTTCAAGACTATATTCCTTTATTAATGCTTTTATTCTATCAATATCACCAAGCAGAATTGGTGTGGCAATTCCATCGTTATAAACTATTTCAGCTGCTTTTAGTATCTTATACTTATCGGCTTCTGCAAAAACAACACGCCTAGGGTTGTTTCGAGCTCTGGACTTCATATTCCTAATAAAAGCACTCTTTTTGCCTAGTCTTCGAGATAATTGCTCTTGATAAGTTTCCCAATTTTCGATTGGTTTTTTTGCAACACCACTTTCCATTGCAGCTTTTGCAACGGCCATTGAAATATGAGTAATTAATCGTGGATCAAATGGTTTTGGGATAATATACTCTCTACCAAAAGTTAAGTTTTTCACATTATAGGCAATATTAACTTCCTCAGGTACTGGTTGCCGAGCCAAGTCTGCTAAGGCATATGCAGCTGCAAGTTTCATTTCTTCGTTAATACAGGTTGCCATCACATCCATTGCACCTCTAAAAATAAATGGAAAGCCAAGTACATTATTCACCTGATTGGGATAATCAGAACGACCTGTTGCCATAATTAATGACTTCCGGGCTTCAATAGCATCTTCATAAGAAATTTCAGGATTTGGATTTGCCATTGCAAAAATAATGGGATCAAATGCCATTGATTTGACCATGTCCTTAGATAATATATTGCCTTTAGATAAGCCAATAAAAACATCAGCATCTTTTACTGCCTCTTCAAGAGTCTGAAGATCTGTTTCTACTGCAAATTCCTTTTTGTATTTGTTCAGATCATTTCTTTTTTTACTGATTACGCCCTTGCTGTCCAACATAATTACGTTCTCTTGCTTAGCACCAAGGGAAACATATAATCGTGAACATGAAATAGCAGCAGCGCCTGCACCATTCACAATTATTTTTAAGTCACTCATTTTTTTGCCGACAATTTCTGCAGCATTTATCAAAGCCGCTCCTGAAATAATGGCTGTTCCATGCTGATCATCATGCATAACAGGAATATCCAATTCCTTTTTGAGCCTTTCCTCAATTTCGAAGCATTCTGGTGCTTTAATATCTTCCAAATTAATACCTCCAAAAGTTGGTGAAATCAATTTGCATGTTTCTACAAACTTGTCGATATCAGTTGTATCTACTTCAATATCAAAAACATCAATATCTGAAAATATTTTAAAAAGCAGGCCTTTCCCTTCCATTACAGGCTTTGATGCCAAAGGACCAATATCTCCCAAGCCTAATACAGCTGTACCATCTGAAATAACAGCAACCAAATTTCCTTTTGCTGTATATTTGTATACATCTTCCTTATTTCGATGAATTTCCATACATGGATCCGCAACACCAGGTGAATATGCCAGAGATAAATCTTTCTGACAGCAGTGAGACTTTGTTGGAACAACTTCTATTTTGCCGGGTCGTCCTAATGCATGGTAATCCAATGCTTCCTGAGTTGTGAATTGCTTTGCCATAATTAATATTTTAATCTTTAGTTGTGTTTTGCTTGTTTTGCTGATTGTTAGAAGGCTAGCTATTAAACTTTAAGTTCTTTCTAACAATTAGCAAAAATAAAAAAAGGGCTTCTCATAACATAATGAAAAACCCTTTATTTATTAAGTAAATTATTCGCCTAGAATAGTTTCATATCGTCAAGAATTTTTTGAACATTTTTAACTGCTTTTGCAGAATGCTTAACTAATTCCATTTCCTTTTTAGTCAGTTGCAATTCAATGATTTCTTCAACTCCATTTTTACCCAATACTGCAGGAACACCAAAATAAATATCTTGTAATCCATATTCACCTTGAAGCCAGCAACTAATTGGAAGAATTCTTCTCTGGTTTCTTAAAATTGTCTCAACCATTAAGGCTGCAGCTGCTCCCGGTGCATACCATGCTGAAGTACCAATTAAGTTTACAATTTCAGCTCCACCGTTAATAGTTCTGTCAACAATTGCATTAATTTGCCCATCCGACATTAATTCTGTAATTGGAATTCCACCAACTGTAGTATATCTTGGTAGAGGCACCATTGTATCGCCATGACCACCTAATAATACTGAATTAATCTCTTTTGGTGACACATTCAATTCCAGTGCAATGAAAGATTTAAGTCTTGCGGCATCAAGAACTCCAGCCATTCCAAAAATTCGTTTTGCAGGAATTTTTGCTGTCAAGTAGGATGTGTAAGTCATTACATCCAATGGGTTTGAAACTACAATTATTTTTGCTCTTGGAGAATAACGAATAACTTGTTCGGTAACTTCTTTTACAATTTTTGCATTAATTGAAACCAAATCATCGCGACTCATACCTGGTGAACGAGGAACACCTGATGTGATAACCACAACTTCTGAGTCATATGTTTTAGAATAGTCTCCTGTATGTCCAGAGGTCTTCGTATCATAAAGTAAAATAGGAGAGGTTTCCCACATGTCAAGAGCCTTGCCTTCGGCAAGTCCTTTTTTGATGTCAATCAGCAGTATTTCGTCTGCTATTTCATAATTAGCAAGTACTTTTGCACAAGTAGCACCTACATTACCAGCTCCAACAATTGTTACTTTCATTTTTTTCCTTTATTGATTTTGTACAGTATTTATATAGCAAAATTATGCAAATATTTACTTTTGTCAATGTGAAATGTTGAATAACAAAGCATATTCCTATTTTTCTGATACTTGAGCCGATTCAATACATGTCCTAATGCTTAATCATACAAGTTTAGCTAATTTTGCAAAAAATGGAATTACGATGAAAAAAGCACTGATTACAGGAGTTACGGGACAAGACGGAGCCTATTTAGCAGAGTTCCTTTTGGAAAAAGGATATGAAGTACATGGTATCAAAAGAAGATCTTCATTGTTTAACACCAACAGAATTGATCACATCTACAAAGATTTACATGAAGCTGATGTAAATTTCAGATTGTATTATGGCGATATGACCGATTCCAGTAACCTGATTGGGATTGTACAAAAAGTCCAGCCTGATGAGATTTATAACCTGGCAGCTCAATCACATGTGCAGGTTAGTTTTGAAACTCCTGAATATACTGCTAATGCTGATGCACTAGGCACACTTCGTATTTTGGAAGCAGTGCGCATGTTAGGGCTGGAAAAGAAAACCAAAGTTTATCAAGCATCCACATCAGAGCTTTATGGCAAAGTGCAAGAAACTCCTCAGAGCGAAACCACTCCTTTTTATCCAAGATCACCCTATGCTGCTGCAAAGCTTTATGCTTACTGGATTATTGTTAATTATCGTGAAGCATATAATATGTTTGCCTGCAATGGAATTCTGTTTAATCACGAATCTCCACTCAGAGGAGAAACCTTTGTAACCCGGAAAATAACAAGAGCTGCTTCGCGAATTGTATTAGGACTTCAAAATAAATTTTATTTAGGTAATATTAATGCAAAACGTGATTGGGGACACGCCAAAGACTATATTGAAGCCATGTGGCTGATGTTGCAACAAGATGAACCTGAAGATTTTGTAATTGCGACTGGAAAAACCACTACTGTTCGTGATTTCGTCACATTATCTTTTCAAAAGTTAGGAGTTAATTTACGATATGAAGGAGTGGGCGTAAATGAAAAAGGAATTGTAGATAGTATTGATGAAGATCTATTAAGGAAGCTTGAGATTGAAAATAATAGTCTTAATAAAGGAGATATTGTACTTGAAGTTGATCCAGTATATTTCCGTCCAACTGAAGTTGAATTATTATTAGGAGACCCGAGCAAGGCAAAAGCAAAACTTGGTTGGACACCAAAACGGGATTTGAATGAATTAGTGGAGGATATGATTGAATATGATCTGAAAAAGATGAAAAAAGAAAAGTTTCTGATGGATTCAGGTTTCAAAACAAAGAATGAGTTGAAGTAATGGATAAACAAGCCAAAATATATATTGCCGGTCACCTAGGAATGGTGGGTTCTGGCATCCATAGAAATTTAACCGCACAGGGATATAACAATTTTGTTTTTAGAAGCATTGATGAATTAGACCTGACTAATCAAAAAGCAGTTGCAGATTTCTTTGCATTAGAAAAACCGGAATATGTAATCCTTGCAGCCGCAAAAGTAGGTGGCATTTTGGCCAATAGCACTTACCGTGCTCAGTTTATATATGAAAACCTGATGATACAAAACAACATCATTCATCAGAGTTATATAAATGGTGTGAAGAAACTATTATTTTTAGGAAGCAGTTGCATTTATCCAAAGTTTGCTCCTCAGCCCATGAAAGAAGAGCATTTATTAACCGGAACTTTAGAAGAAACCAATGAACCTTATGCCATTGCAAAAATTGCTGGTATAAAAATGTGTGAAGCCTATCGAGATCAATATGGATGCAATTTCATTTCTGTAATGCCTACCAATTTGTATGGCCCAAACGATAATTTTGATCTAAAGAATTCTCATGTATTACCTGCCTTAATACGCAAGTTTCATGAAGCCAAAATAAACAACTCTCCCTTTGTAGAGATTTGGGGGACTGGTTCACCAAAACGAGAGTTTTTGCATGTAAACGATATGGCAGCAGCTTGTGTTTACCTGATGCAGAATTACAATGAAAAGGGTTTTGTGAATATTGGTTGTGGTGAAGATATTTCCATTAAAGACCTAGCCTTATTAGTAAAAAAGATTGTTGGTTTTGAAGGAGAATTACAATTTGATTCCAGTAAACCTGATGGAACTCCCAGAAAACTTTTAGATGTTTCAAGACTGAATGCAACGGGCTGGAAACCTACTATTAGTTTGGAAGATGGAATTAGAAGTGTTTACGAAAAAGTGTTTTTGAAGAAATAATGAATGGCAGGGGGTTTAAACCCCTTACTTATATGATTTGGTTGTTTGGTTAAATCTGACAAATTCCAAAAGTTGTCAAATCTTTCCCAATATCCACAGAAAAAATTGAGATTTGTAGTTTAATAGAATGATATGTCTTCAAAACTAACGATTTATAATTCCTACTCCCGAAAAAAAGAAGTTTTCGAACCCATTAACCCTCCTCATGTGGGTATGTATGTGTGTGGTCCAACAGTTTATGGTGATCCTCATTTAGGTCATGCCCGTGCTGCTATTAATTTTGACATTCTATTCCGCTACCTCAAGCATTTGGAATATAAAGTACGATATGTACGTAACATCACCGATGTGGGTCATTTGGAAAATGATGCTGATGAAGGAGAAGATAAAATTGCAAAAAAAGCACGACTGGAGCAATTGGAGCCAATGGAAATAGCGCAATATTACACCAACCGTTATCACGACTCTATTCGGCTTTTGAATTGCCTTCCTCCCTCAATAGAACCAAAAGCATCCGGACATATCATTGAACAAATTGAGATTGTTGAAAAAATCCTTGAAAAAGGATTCGCCTATAAAACAGAAGAAAATATCTATTTCGATTTGGTGAAATATGCAAAAGAGCATGAATATGGGAAGTTGTCAGGTAAAGTAATTGACGACCTGATGAACAATACCCGCGAACTCAAAGGGCAAGGTGATAAGAAAAATCCAGTTGATTTTGCCCTTTGGAAAAAAGGATCGCCAGAACATATTATGAAGTGGACTTCTCCTTGGAATACAGGTTTCCCAGGCTGGCACTTGGAATGTTCAGCGATGGGTGCAAAATATTTAGGACTTCCTTTTGATATTCATGGAGGAGGACTCGATTTAATGTTCCCTCACCACGAATCAGAAATTGCGCAAGCTAATGCTGCATTTGGAGAGAATCCATGCAAATATTGGGTACACAACAATATGATTACCATCAATGGGCAAAAGATGGCTAAATCATTAGGGAATTTTATTACTTTGGAAGAGCTTTTTGCAGGAAATCATGAGTTATTAACCCAGGCATTTAGCCCAACAATTACCCGTTTCTTTATTTTAATGGCACATTACAGAAGTACCATCGATTTTTCCAATGATGCACTTTTGGCTTCAGAGAAAGGATTGGGTCGTTTGATGACAGCTTATTCAAAAATTGACAGTCTTCAGGCGAGTGAGACATCCTCCTTAGATATTAATGCTTGGTCAGAGAGGTGTTATACCATGCTGAATGATGACCTCAATACAGCTCGTTTGATTGCTGAATTATTCGAAGGGGCTAAGTACATTAACCTCCTTTTGGATAAAAAAGAAAGTCTTACCAAAGAAGATTTGGATTTCTTCAAAAAGCAAATGAAGATTTTTGTTGAAGATATTCTTGGATTGCAATTGGAGCAGGAATCTGCTGGAAGTGGAAATACAGAAGGCTTTATTGAACTCCTTTTACAACTCAGAGCAAAAGCACGTGAAAACAAAGACTGGGCAAGCTCAGACCTTATCCGCGATCAACTGAAAGAATTGGGAGTTATTATCAAGGATGGGAAAGAGGGTGCAAGTTGGGAGTGGGCATAAATTCCTATGGCCTCATTCACCAAAAAGTACCGTCATTGCGAATGAAGCTTAGCGGAATGTGGCAATCCCCTCTAAATTAACGTACAATTATATTAACTGCCCTTTCCAATTCAGGAGATTGCTTCGTCCTTCGTCCTCGCAATGACGAAGGGAAAATACCGTCATCCGCTAATAATTAAGGATCAAGACCGTTGCAAAACCAATTATTCTTTAATGTTTAAAATTTTATCCGTTTTTTTTGTGTTTTTTTCTTGATTCCATCCAATTTTTTCTTTTTTTCACAGAATAGGTGGGTGTTTTTATGATATTTC
>Ga0209045_1003162_pt1 | contig 10835 bp, 8 predicted proteins | sample SaaInlLV_10m_DNA_4_FD_184664 | JGI IMG/M metagenome (GOLD analysis project Ga0209045, IMG submission 184664) | Marine microbial communities from expanding oxygen minimum zones in the Saanich Inlet - Saanich Inlet SI072_LV_200m_DNA (SPAdes) (version 2) | ecosystem: Environmental > Aquatic > Marine...
AACCTGCAACACGACAGTATCGGCTATAATTTTGTCACCTCCTTCTTAAAATGGTCCTACTATAATTTAGAAAAAGGGAACATCAAACTATATGATTCTCCCCTGAAAATAAATGAAATTGGCTTTTTGAGTTTACAGAGTATGGAAGAAAACTCAGGCGTAAGCTTTAAAGATGCTGAAAACATTTTTATTTACGAACTATGGAACTCCAATAACAAAGAATCTTCTTTCGATATCAGGGGATTTACGGTTACAGCTGAAACAAAAAATAAAGAAGAAATTAGTTTGGGGTTTATGAGCTTTTCAGAAATTGTTGATTTATTAAAAATTGCTCGTGTAATTCCCGGTATCGATGCTTCTTACAGCCATTCGTTTTTTGAAGTATTGATGAACAAACAGTTTAATTTCGATTTGATTTTTTTTGATGATACACCTATTATAAAATCCAATAGCAGTGATCCTGAACGCGATTACCAACGTGGCAACAGCCTGAAAATAAAAGCTTTCAATCCAAATAAAAAGAATTTGAATGCGGTGGAAGTCAGGCAAATGAAAAAAATCAAATACGTTATTCGTAAAAGCGACTATGATCCGATTAGTAACGAGATATTAAAAACTCTTGAAAAGTATTTCGATTCACATAAACGTTCCATTCTGCATTTGGGTGGAGAGGATTTATACGGCTATTTTAAATATACCCGTAGCATTATTACCAGTTGTGAAGTGACTGAAATTTTAACAATAGAGAAAGGAAAAGTTAAACGAAAATTGGCAAAAATACAACCCTATTCTTTCAACCTAGCCTTCTTTCCCATGGAAAAGGAAATACTCGACACCCTCGAACTATTTGTGAATGGCTATAGTATTGAAAGGAATTTAGTGAGCATGAAGTATCGCTTTCATTTGCTGGAGATTAACGACATACCTATCGATGAGAAACTCACCGAAAAATATATGGAGGCTATTTTAAACAGTCAATGGAATCAATTATCTGCCATTAAAAGAAGTTTGTGATGACATATGTAAAATCATCATTATTCTGCATGCTGATCTGCTTTTCACTTTCCAGTCCTATTATTGCGCAAGATAGTATTTCCAGCTCACCAGCTTTCAATAAAATGCGATTGGGCCTATTGCTTGGCAGCTCCGGCAGTGTTTATGCCACCAGCATGATAGGGCTTAATTCACTTTGGTATAAAGATTATCCAAAGTCAAATTTTCACTTTTTCAATGATAATGATGAATGGATGCAAATGGATAAGTTTGGTCATTCATTGGCAGCTTACTATGAGAGTCTGATTGGAATTCAGGGGCTTAAGTGGGCTGGAGTAGAAAATCGAAAATCCATTATTTATGGCAGCCTGTTTGGACTTGTTTTTCAATTACCGATTGAAATATTGGATGGTTTTTCGGCAAATTGGGGAGCTTCGTCAGGTGATTTAATTGCCAACACCCTAGGTGCCGGATTGGTTTTTTCTCAGTTCATGCTTTGGGATGAACAAAAAATAGTCTACAAATTTTCCTTCCATCCAACTGAATTTGCCAGCATGCGTTCTGATTTATTGGGTGAAAATCTTGTTCAAAATATTATTAAAGATTACAATGGCAGCACCTACTGGCTATCTTTTTCACCTCAAAGTTTTATGAAGAAAGAAAGTTGGATTCCTGACTGGCTGTGTTTGTCGCTTGGATATGGAGCCGACAATATGCTTGGCGTTAGCTATGCCAAAACACCCGATGAATATTTGCATTATGTACCTTATCGACAGTTTTATTTTTCATTGGATGTGAATACATTGAAAATTCCAACAAAAAATAAATTTGTGAAAGCACTCTTGGTTGGCTTATCGATAATTAAAATTCCTGCACCAACTGTGGAAATCAATAGTCAGGGGAATGTGCGTTTTCACCCAATATATTTCTAATTTTGCTTATGCTTAAAATAAAAGCAAGAAAATATCTTTTTTATCTAATCACCTATTCATTTAGCATACTGTTGATGTCGTGCGCCCAAAACGGATGTCCGGGCGGTATGTGTGCACCAAATCATTACTACAGCAGCCCCAAGAGTATTTGGAGTAGCGGTGTCAATTATAAATCGAAAAGGCAGAAAAGCAGTGGACGCAAAAGGAATAGAACCCGTTACAAAAAGCCCAAATCGGTCAGAAATATAGAATACAATCAACGCTGGAACAAGCCTGCTAAAAGAACATCAGCCAATATTGAAGGTGGTGGATTCAGAAGCAAACGATCAAAAGGATTTAAAAGTGCAAATATTGAAGGAGGTACTTTCCGCACATCGCGAACAAAAACATACTCAGCCAATATTGAAGGGGGTAGTTTTCGTACAGGCAGAAGCAAAAGTTTTAGCGCAGATATTGAATCATCACCCTTTAAAGTCAGGCGAAGTGCAAAACGCAGAACCAACAAAGCACAGCGCGCCATTCGTTATAAAGAACCCAAGGATAGAAAAGGAAAGAGATCGAAATACGGTCTTTTTGAACCCGAAATTGAAGGTTGGGAAAAAAGAGATAAACCACCCAAAACCAAAACCCGCAAGAATAAAGAAGGGAAAGAGGGACATGGGACCAAGAAGATTGATTAAGGTTATTTATAAATGCTTAAATTCTATTCTTACTATCCTCAAATTATATCCTCTATTCTATACTTGAAGTAACACCAAACTTCTGACCAACAAACAAAAAAAAACCGGCTCCTTTTGAGAACCGGTTTCAATAATTTATTTATCACTGAAATTATTTCACCTCTTCAAAATCAACATCCGTGACTTCACCATCTTGTGGATTATCCTGAGGTGGCGCTTGTTGTTCTCCTCCACCTTCAGCACCTGTTTGTTGACCAGCATCTTGCTGTGCTTTATAAATATCCTCTGAAGCGGCTTGCCATGCATCATTTAATTCTTTCATTGCTGCATCAATCCCTTCCAAATCTTGACTTTTGTGAGCTTCTTTCAACTTTTCGTTGGCTTTTTCAATAACCTCTTTCTTTTCAGCAGGTAATTTCTCACCAAATTCAGTCAATTGCTTTTCGGTTTGGAAAATCAAAGAATCAGCTTGATTAATTTTATCTACTTTTTCTTTCTCTTTCTTGTCTTCTTCAGCATTCTTTTCAGCATCTGCTTTCATTCGATCAATCTCTTCCTGAGATAAACCTGAAGAAGCTTCAATTCTGATTTTTTGCTCTTTCCCAGTCCCTTTATCTTTTGCAGTAACATTTAAGATACCATTTGCATCGATATCGAATATTACTTCAACTTGCGGAACACCACGTTGTGCCGGTGGAATACCATCTAATATAAAACGACCGATTGTTTTATTGTCCTTAGCCATTGATCTTTCCCCTTGCAAAACATGAATTTCAACAGAAGGTTGGTTATCAGCAGCAGTAGAAAATACTTCGGATTTTTTAGTAGGAATGGTTGTGTTGGCTGGAATTAGCTTGGTTGCAATATTTCCTAAAGTTTCAATACCTAATGACAGTGGAGTAACGTCTAATAAAAGAACATCTTTCACTTCACCAGTTAAAACACCACCTTGTATAGCTGCTCCAACTGCAACAACTTCATCAGGATTAACTCCTTTACTCGGATCTTTACCAAAGAAATCTTTCACCACTTGAACAATGGCTGGAATTCTTGTTGAACCTCCAACTAAAATAACGGAATCAATTTCACTGGTTGAATAACCGGATTCTTTTAAAGCCACTTTACATGGCTCAATAGTAGCCTGCACTAAATGATCAACTAATTGCTCGAATTTAGCTTTGGTTAATTTCTTTACAAAGTGCTTAGGAATATTGTCAATAGCAATAATGTAAGGAAGATTGATTTCTGTTTCAGAAGAACTTGACAGCTCAATTTTCGCTTTTTCAGCTGCTTCTTTCAAACGTTGTAATGACATTGGATCTTTAGTCAGATCAACATTTTCATCTTTTTTGAATTCTTCAACCATCCATTCGATAATCACCTGATCGAAATCATCACCACCAAGGTGGGTATTTCCACTGGTTGATTTGACTTCAAAAACGCCATCTCCAAGTTCCAGAATTGAGATATCAAATGTTCCTCCACCCAAATCATAAACGGCAATTTTCTGATCTATATTCTTTTTATCGAGTCCATAAGCTAATGCTGCTGCTGTAGGTTCGTTAATTATTCTGCGAACATTTAATCCGGCAATTTCACCAGCTTCTTTTGTAGCTTGGCGTTGCGCATCATTAAAATAAGCAGGAACTGTAATAATTGCTTCTGTAACAGTTGTTCCTAAATACTCTTCAGCCGTTTTCTTCATTTTTTGAAGTATAGTGGCTGAAATTTCTTGTGGCGTATATTGTTTGTCGCGTGCTTTTACTCTACATGTATTGTTTGATCCTTTAACAACTTCGTAACTAACATGCTTACGTTCGCTTTGAACTTCATTAAATTGATTCCCCATAAACCTCTTGATAGAGGAAATGGTATACTGTGGATTAATGACTGCCTGACGCTTTGCAGGGTCTCCAACTTTAATTTCTCCATTTTCAAGATAAGCAACTACAGAAGGAGTTGTTCTTTTACCTTCACTATTTTGAATAACCAAAGGTTGGTTACCTTCCATAACGGCTACACATGAGTTTGTTGTTCCAAGGTCAATACCGATTATTTTTCCCATTGTATGATTCTATTTTTTAATTATCAGATTTTTTCTTTGATCACGGTAATATCAATCCAAATGCCAAATGGGTAATGGCAGTTAATTAAAAACAAATAATGTAATCTGGTGACAAATAGTCAGAAATTAGATTGCGACTCTTATTACCTGACGAAATTCAAGTTGAGTGTTTTTTCATGATCCTGGATTTCCAGCAATGTGAAAGGGGTAATTTTAACTGAAATTACATTTTGGTTGCGTGAGGAAAATACGCCTAAACCATTTTCGATATTCGTGTACTCAGGTTTTTTTTGCACCGTGCCAATAGCAGGCTTATTTACATTGATGTAATTGTAAATTTCTTCGCCCCCTGCTGAAAATATAAAATCCATGCGTAGAAACTCTCTTTCCATAGCCATATCATATTCAATATTGTCTTTCAGTAATTCAAAAAAGTTTTCACCCGGAACCGAGATTTTCATTTCTTCAGATTGCTCAGTGCTTTTCGGATTTAATGATCTGACAATTGGCCAGGTAATCATTTTCTTCGTTTTCTCTTCTGGTTTTGACCTGACATATTCATTATAATACACCTCGATAGTAATGTCATAAAAAAATGCATTCTCACCATTGAGCCATTGAATATTCAAATCGTTAACAGGATTAATAGTTACTTTCAAACCATCACGTGGGAAAACAGGCGTTACATCATCGACAATTTCTGTAATAGAGGATATTTCCTTACCACTAACTAAATTGGTAATTATTAGTTTGTAATCATTTTTAGGATCAAGAATAGTTTGTGCCGGGCTGGCCCATAAATACTGATCAGCATTTGTAAATATTCCGGTATCCTTATGATCGTTGCTTACTTTATAAAAAGGAATATCTCCACCTTGTTGATAGTTGCCATTTCTGTAACTTTCTAATCTGACAAATAAGGAGTCAGCATAATTAGTCGAATCGGCAATTTGTGCTAATGTAAGTGCATTTGAATTTTCATTTAAATAGGCTCTGTTAATCCGAATATAATGAACAGAATCTACTTCATTGGGATTTAATAATCCATAAACAATCGTTACATCTTTCCAATCCGCATTTATTTTAAATTCATCATCGCACGATAAAATGAAAAAAAATGGAATAATAAGCAGTATAATTCTTTTTAGCTTCATCAAGGTATTCTCTAATCTTTATCTAATTTTGCATCCATTTGAGATTGCAAACTTACTTACATTTTATGAAACGAACATGAGTAAAACTTTCCCAAACGCTTGTGTGCCGAAACACTTCAGTGTGCAAGCACACAGGATTGACAATCATGTGAGTTGCAAATGACCATTAAAAGACAATTGAAACATATGAAACTCCTTCATATAATTGTAGCGATAATGCTGCTTGTTAATACTGGATTTGCTCAAACGATAAATCTGGATCATTTCAACAAAAGGATTTTTACTTCTGATTTTAATTCAGCTAAAGATGCAAAACTCTGGCCATCAACTAACAATACAGAAGAATTAATTATCCTGAATAATGAGAAATACAGCATTGAGCGAAAAGAGTTCACAAAAGATCGAATTATTTTTCCAAATTGGAATAATGCATTTCCTTCATTTGAACTAACAGCCTCTGTAAACCTGCAGTATCTAACACAAAAAGAACATTCTGCGGGTATTTGCTTTGCTTACTCAAAAAAACACGAAACAGGTTTCATTATTGAGATTAATAAAAAGAAGAAATACAGAGTCAAGCAAATTAATGCAGATGGAACAATCAAGTTTATCACAGGAACAACTAGCATGAACAGCTGGAAAAAATCCAATATGCTATACCCTAAACAAGAATCCAATCAAATTAACATTCTTGTTATTGGAAACACCATCGATATTTACCTGAATAATTTTTTTGTATATAGCTTCACTAACGATTTCAATTATAATTTCCGTGATTTTGGTTTATATGTAGGAAAAGGTTCTAAAGCTATTTTTCATCATGTGTATTTATTGATTAATCATACCGATTATGGCAAGTACGATCAAAATATGGAGGAAGTAGATTTTACTAAGACAATTAGTAAAGAAGTAAAGCCGATAATAAAAGAAGATAGCAAAACTGAAATTGAGAGTGAACAGAAAATTGAAAAAGAACAAGTAAAAGAAGTTATTTCTGAGGAAGTTATCGAAGAAACAGAAGAACAAATTATCGCTGAAGTAGAAGTCGAGGAAACGGAAGGAAAAGCAGCTAACATGGATCCTGATGTCAAAAAGTGCCTCGACATGATAGTGAATCTTCGTAGTGATTTATCTGCAAGCCAGCGCGAATTGGAAACAACATTAGCTTTATTGGGAAATTGCAAAGATGATAACAATCGGATGAATGAGTTTATTACCATGAATATGGATAATAGGCTAAAAAATAAAGCTGCCGGATTAGAATTAGAGAATGAACGCTTAAAAGATGAAATACAGAAGCTAAAGAGTAAAAATACAACACTTCAGGATTTCAAAGATTATTATAAAGATGCAAATAAAGATGAGGACATTGTAAATTTCCTTTATGATGAACTTAAAAAAATTGAAGAAAAAAATGCTTTTCTTGCTCGCCAGGTAGAAATTTTACAGGAAAAACTGAACAAATAATCCAATTTAGGCACTTTTTACTTTAGGCACTCAAAACTTTAGGCACTTTAAAACTTTAGGCAATTAAACTTAAAAACATGTCAATACATAACAGACCATATAGTAGAATTACCACCAAAGTATTAAAAACCATGAAAGATCGTGGTGAAAAAATCGCCATGCTAACTGCCTACGATTATACTTCGGCTAAAATTATCGATAAAGCGGGTGTAGATGTCATTCTTGTTGGAGATTCTGCTTCAAATGTAATGGCAGGTCATGCCTCCACATTGCCCATTACACTCGATCAAATGATTTACCATGCCGCCTCAGTGGTTAGAGCAAATGTTGCCGCTTTGGTTGTAGTTGATATTCCATTTGGTTATTATCAGGGGAATTCAAAAACTGCACTTGAATCAGCCATTCGAATCATGAAAGAATCGGGAGCTCACTGTATTAAAATGGAAGGTGGTGAAGAAATCAAAGAATCAATTGCTCGAATTATTACTGCAGGAATTCCTGTTATGGGGCATTTAGGATTAACACCTCAATCAATTAATAAATTTGGAACCTATACCGTTCGTGCAAAAGATCAGGACGAAGCTGACAAGCTATTACATGATGCTAAAGTTTTAGAGGAAGCAGGTTGTTTTGCAGTAGTTCTTGAAAAAATTCCTGCCAAACTAGCTGAGGTGGTAACAAATACAGTGACTATTCCAACTATTGGAATTGGTGCAGGCCCTCATGTTGATGGTCAAGTTCTTGTTTTCCATGATATGCTGGGATTAAATAAAGACTTCTCTCCACGTTTCTTAAGAAGATATTGTGACCTTGAAGGTGAAATAAATGCAGCTGTACAACAATACATCTCAGATGTAAAAATGAAAGACTTCCCAAATGAGAATGAGCAGTACTAGGTGGGAGTTTGAAGTTGAAAGTTTGAAGTTGAAAGTTACCTGCCAGCCGGCAGGCTGGAAAGTTGACAGATACAAGACTGTCTGATAACGATCAAACTATAGTCTTTCTAGGTCTTTCTCCATCGTTCCAAGATAATCAGCTTTGACAACTTTTAAAAAGTTGTCAAAGCTACCCCCAAAAAGCTGAAATGCTTGACAACAGACTATACATAGAACGTATTTGAAACCCTATGCCTCCCGCAAGTCTGTGACTTGTGGGCAATTTCAAATTCTCCTTTCTTTTTCTTCTAATTATTCATACATTTGATTAACATCCATGTGAAATGAGCAGAAACTACAAATTTCATGATCAAGAACAAATATACTTTATATCATTTGCTACTGTATATTGGGTGGATGTATTTATCAGACCAATCTATAAAAACATATTAGTTGAAAGTATTCAATACTGTATAGAAGCAAAGGGATTGCTTGTTTATGTCTGGGTAATAATGACAAGCCATGTGCATATGATCATTGGAACCAGACAAGTAAAAATGCAGGATATAGTAAGAGACTTAAAGAAGTTCAGTTCAAAAAAAATTATTGAAGCTATTCAAAATAATCCAGTGGTTGAAGGTTTTGTAAATGAAACTTATGAATATAAATATAGTAGTGCAATAGATTATTCAGGAGGGAAAGGCTTGATAAATGTTGAAATTATTGACTGAATTTATAAATAGATATCATTTGAATAATGACCACAAGATGCAATCTTGCGGCAGGTTGGGGGGCAATTCAATTGTATAGAAGACCTTGATGATGTACCAGTTCCTTCAGCACGTTATTTAAATGAAAATAGTGGTTACCTTTTTGACTCAGAAACAACTAATGAGGGCGAAATGGTTGATGTTTATATTTATAATAGTATTGGAAGCTTGTTGAAAATGGAAAAAGTATTCATTGGAAATCCTTCTGAAAAAGAATTGAAATCTTTGGCAGATTATACAGGAGTATGTATATTTAAACATCCAATATATGTAATAAAAAATCTTTGTTATAAAGTAATAAATGAAAACGTTTATTAAAATAATACTGATTTGTAGCTTTTGTCTTTTAATTTTGGGAAAGGCTAATGCACAAGTAAGTAATAAGTGGATAATTGATAGTCGAAATAATAATTTTGTATTAGATTTTAGTCTTGATAATCCAATTATTAATAAAATATCTTATAATCACGGTACTATTAACTCTATTTGTAATTCAAGAGGAGATTTGAAATATTTTATTTCTTATGGAATTTATGGAATTAATCCGTACAGGACTATTAGTGAATTCAACAAAAACCCATACCTTACCAATTCGCAACTTGCAAGACGTTCAATAATTATTCCTGAAATCAATAATAATGGCATTTATTACTTCTTTACAATAAGTAGTTATAAAAGCTTGATACCAGGCTTATTTTATAGTGAGCTAAATAAAAACAGTAATAGTGGATTAGGAGAAATAACCATTTTGAACAACGAAATTGAAAGAGGTTCTTTTTCCTATCTAACAAGTCAAATATTCAACAAAGAAACATATTGGGTAATTGCATATAATTATCCTGATTATTTTTATGCAATTAAATTAAGCGAAAATGGAATTGACACAATAATCAGAAATACTCGGACAAGAGTGAAGGAATTCGATAACTATATTCCTTATCAATTTCATGAAACAAGAGGAATTTGGGGATTTTTGAAGTTGTCACATGATTGCAAATCACTTGTTGAAACTATTAACATAAGCTCTAATGACTCTAGCAGGCATTATGTGATTATTCATGATTTTAATCCAGAAACTGGACTTATTTCAAACCAACGTATTATTAAGAAATACTATGGAAGTGTTTCAAATGGGTTTTCAGTGAAAGAATTAGTTCTTAATTCAGTATTCAGTCCAAATGATTCATTAATTTATATATCAAATGGGAAATTCGGTCTTCATAGATTAGATAGATATGATTACAAAATGGATTATGACAATTCAATTATTCCGGGATTAAAAGACACAGTATTACATGCACAACTTGCCAATAATGGTCGGGTTTATTTTTATTCTCATTCTTCAAATGGAGAGTATAATATTTCAGAAATAAAATATCCAGATTCAACAAACAATAAGTATTGCTATAAAAAGAAAGTATTTAGTGAGACTTTTTCTTGGTCTGATGCTTATTTCCCTCACGTATATTTTGAAGACATGCGGATAATTCCAAAGTATTCCAATACTTGCAACAACACTCATTTCAAAGTGTGGTACGATACTAATGTTTTTAAGGAAATTGTATGGTATTTTACTAAAACAGATAGTGCCAGAGGTATACTTGTGACATATGATTTTGAAAAATCAGGGATTTATCCCATTTTACTTAAGGCAAAAAAAACAAATGGATATGTTAGAACACATTATGATACGATTGTTTATTATAATAAGCCCATCGCAAACTTTTATTCCGATACTAATGCTAGTTGTCAGTGGATTGCCTATCAATTCTATGATTCAAGTTTTAGAGATACTGTAAATAATGATGTAGGAGAAAGCTGGCTCTGGGATTTTGGGGATGGGAACACCAGCACCGAGGGTGCAACTGTCGAGCATACCTATACAGACCCCGGAGAGTT
>Ga0209045_1003164_pt1 | contig 10828 bp, 10 predicted proteins | sample SaaInlLV_10m_DNA_4_FD_184664 | JGI IMG/M metagenome (GOLD analysis project Ga0209045, IMG submission 184664) | Marine microbial communities from expanding oxygen minimum zones in the Saanich Inlet - Saanich Inlet SI072_LV_200m_DNA (SPAdes) (version 2) | ecosystem: Environmental > Aquatic >...
GATACGGTACCGGTAATTCAAGGAGTGCCGGAAAAATATTGGGAGATAGTCCTCTCTTTCAGGATTTGTCAAAAGGTGTATATGGCGATATTCCCGGTGCTAAGACCGGTAAATGGCAAGTCCCGAAGATTACTGATTTTCCATTTGCCCTTGACCAGTTGGTTACGCGGAGCGGTAAACAGATCCAGAACATGCCGCTGCCTGAAGACAGGCCGTTAAATGAGAAGGAAAGGAATATTGTCGAAAGAGAGGGGTTGTGCATGGGATGTCATCAATACCATGGAACCCCGGAGTGGGATAATATTATTAAGAAATACGGCAGGGCGGAAACTCCGGAGCAGCACGAAAAGATCATTGGAGAAGCATTCAAGAGCTTTATTGAAAAAGCGAAATAAAGCGATTATTTTATAGGAGGTTAAAATGGCTCTGCTAAAATCAACTAATGTGTCGTTAGGGACAAAGGCGATCGACTTTTGCTTAAAGGGTATAGACGGAGAAATGCACTCTCTTGCTGACTACGAAGCTAAAGACGTCCTAGTCATAGTCATTATGTGTAACCATTGCCCATATGTTCATGCGGTGGATGACAGGCTTGTTCAACTGCAGGAAAAGTTTGCGGAACGAAATGTTCAGCTTGTTGGAATCAATCCGAATGACGGAATCAAATATCCCGATGATAATTTCGAAAATATGGTTAAGAGGGCAGAGGAAAAAGGATACAACTTTCCATATTTAAGAGATGAAGACCAATCCATTGCAAAAAAATATCAGGCTCAATGCACTCCCGACATATACGTTTACAACAAAGAGAGGGAGTTATGCTACCACGGTCAGATAGATGATAATTGGCAGCATCCCGAAAAAGTAACGTCGCACGATCTGAGTGATGCGATTGAAGCGTTGCTAGGAGGAGGTAAACCATCTCCAGATCAATATCCATCAATGGGATGTTCGATCAAGTGGAAGGAGTGATTAATGAGTAAGAAACCGGAGCAAATCACAATAGGAGAGGAACTTCATATTTGTCCTGAATGCGGGTACGAGGATGGTTTTCATACATCATATGTACGTCAGACAAAAGAACAGTGTAAAATCATCCTGATATGCCCAAGCTGCCATGCCCGTTTTGATCCGGGTTGGGTGGTTAGTGTATAAGGTCAATGGAAGATATAGTCGATTTTTATTTACTCAAAGTGGAGCAAGGGCAGTACGTGTTTTCGTTCTAGTCATTCTGGAAATCTAATTTGGATAATATTTTTGTATCAATACCATATTCACGATCTAGATGTTCCATTTCCAGTTGGAAGATGAGCCAGTTTGTTATCTCACCATTTCCATGACGTATTTCATACGCTATCTCTACACCCTTTGTACCCATACGATGTTCCTTGTCAGAACGGAACAGGGTAAGGAGTTTATAGGCAGCCTCCTCATCTCCCTTGAATTTAATTCCGCTGTAGCTGGAATCAATGATAGCCGCCTTATCTCTCGTTTTTGTTGAATATGCACTTTTTACCTTTTTGTTACGATCAAGAATTGCAAGGCCGTTAATTCCGAAATGCTCCGGGTTTTCGTTTTCAAAATAAATTTGCATTATACCTTTGATGGCTGTAAAGTTTTCCACTGCCAGATAGGAGGCTATGGAACTGGATAAATTCTGTGAATCCTGGATAATACGAGTCTCAAAGGTCGCTTTCTTGTAATCGAGAATCCTGCTTCCTCTGGATAAATAGGGAAAGGTGAAAAAGAGAGATATCATTGCTACACAGGAAAATGCGACTAAAGGAATTAACCACCTTTTGGTTCGTTTATATTTCTTTTCAAGATCTTTTATATTTGTCACATCACGACTGAGAAAGATAAATCCTTCCACATTGTGGTGACCGTCATAGAGAACTGTTGTGCTGGTGGAAACAAAACGCTTATTTCCATCAGGATGCTTGACTACCAGCTCTTTTTCTCGCAATGAATTACCGGCCTGTACATCAGACACAAACTGTTCGTATTCTTGAGTATCTTCATACAAATTGGCTAATGGATAGCCTTTCATCTGCTCCCAGGTCCTGCCGTGCAGTTTTTCAGCTGCCTGATTCCAAGAGAGAATATTTCTCTCCTTATCCGCCATAATAATCGCATCGGGAAGCTGGTCATTAAACTCCCTGAGTCCGTGCATTATCTTGGTAGTTTCTTCGAGTCGTTTGGCAAGTCTCAACGTTATTTCATGAGAAATGGGTGGATATTTACGTAAAACATTTTTAATATGATCGGCAGGAACCATGATAGCCTCAACATTGTTGAGCGCTTTGATTGTGGCTGTTCTTTTAGAACCAAACAGATAGGACAACTCACCTGCTGTTGTACCGGGATCAGCAAGTTCTGCAATCTTTTTGTCGCCTTTATAGATATCGAGTTTACCACTGACCAAGATGTACATATCCTGAGAATAATCCCCCTCTAAAAACAGGGTTTCACCAGGTGCAAAGGTTTTGGCATATTGTTGCATGTCTGGTTGATTGATGATATCCAGCGTCTTTTCTTCCATTTTACTTTCCTGCTAAAGCTCCGTGAATAGCTATACCTATTTCTTTTGATACTTCAGCCATAGCCAAACTCATGGCTTGTGCAAGTGCCAGTGGATTTTTCTCTTTACATTTTTTTCTTGTTGAGAAACTGCGCTGAAAAATAACTCTTTTGTCGGCATCCGGTTCCCTGGCGACCTGTAGCGTAACGCTTATGCTTAAAACCGCTTCCCAGCTATCATTAGAATCACTCTCAAGGAACTCGTCCACTGTTCCCTCTACGGTATGTGTATGCAGACTTCCACTAGTTGGTGGGAGGACTGCTTCAAACAGGCCACTCTCCTTAAGATCCCGGGAGAGGAAGTATGTTACAAACTCAGCTGGTCTTACCCTCCACTTATGATAAAAGTATGGTGAGCGCTTAAATTGCTGATCGCTATAGATAATTCTATCGGTGTTGTAGATTGGTGATGCATTGAAATGTTTTATCTTGAGTACGGTTGATTCTTTGCATGGATCGGTAGATTTATCACTCTTCAAAGCATTGTACTCAAGGGTGTAAAATTCAAACTTTGTATTCGGTTGTTCGAGTGATACACAACCACAGAAGGCGAATGAAAATATTATCAAAATAATTGAGATATAACGCACCATGTACCTCCAATAAGCTTATTTTAAATACCTTTGTGTACTTGAATAACTTCAATGTGCTGTCAACTAACAACAGTGTACAAAATCAGAAATTCGAAGTACAAAATTTGAAACAAATATAGAATTCAAATTTTCAAAATACTATTTTGTATTGCGAAGAATTGCACCAAAAATATTAGTAAGTTCATAAGCTTCTTGTGCTAGAGTTTGTCTTTCTTCCTCATCTGTGCTATTTCTGCTCATATCTATTAACCTTAACCAATACCTACTTTCCTTCGCTTCTTTACGACAAATTTCTATTCTCATTACAAAATCTTTTTTGCTTAATGATTAATTTGCCTCAATGTAGTTTGCGCCCACTGATCCCGAAGATCTTATGACTTGTTTCCCGTCTTCGATGTTTCCTGTTGTCTTGCTCAGCTTTTTAACAAGAGCTCTTACTCTCTGAGCGAAATTGAATGTTCGATCTTCCAGATCATACTGTTTTGAACTTTCCATTTTGGTTATTTGGATTTGTTTTGTGTTTCTGTTTTCTTATTTCTAATTTAAAATCAACTTTCCTCTGATTGCCCAGACTGTTACTTGAAGTAGCTTGTTTAGATTCTACTTAACATTTTTCTCAAACTCTTTTTCTATAGGTGGCTCACTAAAAAGTAGCTGAGATGGTTGGATTGATACTTGCTCAAGAGTTTGATCCAGATTACTACTTGCCTTTTCCAGATACTGGCCAACGACAAGGATGTAGCGACCGAGATTTTCAACTTCTATTTCTGTTCTGGCTATCAGTGCTGATGTATTTGTCATAAGCTTGTTCCATTTTTCAGGATCAAAGCTTTTATTTATACTGGTTAACGAAGTCTTAATCTCATCTGAAATCCCTTTAGAATCAAAATCGTGTAATGATTGATCCAGATGGTTTAGAGTAGTTTTTAAACTGGTAGATATCTCGACAATATCCAGGGTATTAAGTTTTTTTACGATATCATCTACACTACGAAACAGTTCGCTGATATTTGATGGCCTTGATGCCAGTACACGATATTCTGTAGGAAATTTCAAGTCCGGAGAACTGGCGTCTATGGAATCATTCATAAGATCCAGCTCAATAAATTTGCTACCCGTAATTCCCACGGCCTTTTGCTGGGCTACCATATTCTCCTCAAGTGTAATATCTGCTTCTATCTTCAGAATAACTTCTATTAATTTGGAATCCGGAGCCAGAGCTATACGTTCAATATGGCCAATGGCTACGCCTCTGTATTTTACAGGAGAGTCGATCTTGAGGCCTTGAACCGATTCGTTAAAATAGACTGCATAGAATTGCCCTTTCTCAAGAAAACGATTCATTCCCAATAAAATGATGGTTACTATTGCAAGGCCAATACCTGCGGCAATGAATAAACCGACATAAAATTTAGCTTTCTGATTAATCATAATTCGGATTCAATCTCTCTGTTGAAGAACTGCCTGACAAATGGATTTTGGCTGTTATCTCGTAAATACTGGGGCGATCCTTCTGCAATTATTTTCTTAACCCTCTTATCAAGCATTATAACCCGATGGGCAACCGAAAATATACTTGGAAGTTCATGTGTAACAATTACCATCGTTGTACCATAACTACGGTTAAGACGTATAATCAGTTGGTCTAGTTCTGCCGATGTTACAGGATCAAGACCGGCAGAAGGTTCGTCAAAAAACAAAATCTTTGGATTAAGCGCCATTGCCCTCGCGAGACCGGCCCTTTTTCTCATTCCACCACTAATCTCCGATGGCAGATGGTTTTCATATCCGGTTAGACTTACCTGAGCAAGTTTCATTTTTACTATGTTGCCAATTGAAGAAGCTGGCAAATCAGTATGCTCCTGTATTGGCAACGCAACGTTCTCAGCTACTGTCATTGAGCTGAAGAGCGCGCCACTCTGAAAGAGTATACCACATTCACGTAAAACCTGCTGGAGATTATCTCCCTTGTTATCAGTAATATCAATACCACTAATTATTATGTTTCCGTCCATTGGCCGATTGAGACCAATGAGGTGTTTCAGTAAAGTGGTTTTTCCACAACCACTTCCTCCCAGGATTACAAATATTTCACCCTCGTATACCTCAAAATTAATATGGTTCAGTATTACATCATCTTCATAGCCAGCCACCATGTCCATAACCTTAATGGCAACTTTTTTTTCTTTTACCGGTTTATTAATCATTGCTTTATTGGAGTTATATAATCCTCGCCTTTTTTCTAATTTTAGGCACTTGTTTATGCTTTAGTCTATCATCCGTTCCAATACCTTAGTATAACAACAAGAAGTGAATCGCTCATGACAATCAGAAAAATACTGGTCACCACTGCTGATGTGGTGGCCTTGCCTACTCCGGCGGCACCGCCTCTTACCTGAAAACCCTTAAGACATCCTGTCCAGGAGATGAGGATTGCAAAGATGCCGCTCTTGAACACTCCCCAGAATACGTCAAAAAGCGTGAGGGAATTAATAGTCTGGTTTGTGTAGCCACTCACGGTAAGGTCGAGCATAGTTACCCCTACCAGTAGGCCTCCGGCAATAGCAAACAGATCAGAAAAAAGGGTTAATACAGGCATAACCAAAAAAGCGGCAAACATGCGTGGCAGTACAAGGAAGAAATTCGGATTAATGTTCATGGTAGATAAGGCATCTACCTCTTCTGAAATTTTCATGGTACCTATTTCGGCGGCAAAGGAGGAACCGGAACGGCCGGCCACAATGATGGCTGTCATGATCGGCCCAAGCTCTCTGGTCATTGAAATACTGACAAGTGAAGCCACATAAATGTTAGCTCCAAACTGTTGGAGTTGGACTGATGACATGAATGCCATAATCAGGCCCAGGAGAAAACTGATCAAACCGACAATGGGCAACGCGTCTAGTCCGACTCGTTTCATATTTTCTACTGTATCGTTAAAGCGTAACGATCCGGGATGTCGTAAAAATGTCAGTAAGGAAAAACATGTATCACCCAGAAACATGAGCATAAACCTTACTTCGCTGCCTATATTAAAAGTGGAACTTCCAAGGTTAGTAAAAAAATTCTGCGATGTTTTAAGTACGGAGGTAGGTTGTTGACCCAACTCGTTAAAACGATGCATAGTGAGGATTTCATTAACCTGTTCAGAAATGTTTGCTAATGAGAAATTACCGCGTCTGTTACCCATCGCTTTTTTCAGTCCCACAAGTACGGATACCCCGTAGTCATCAAGGTAGATCAATTTGTCCAGATCAATTACCAGGCTATCCGGTTTGTGAGTTCTTAGAAGAGTGTTGAATTCCTTTGTAAGCGGAGAGGCGTTACTCACGTCCAGCCTGTCCTTAAAATGGATAGTTAATTTGTCAGGACTTTCCTGGCTGAAACTATATAGATTTGTAAGATTATTATTCAAAATAGTCATCTTAATTTATGACAAAGAAGTGTTAAAAGTTAATATATTACCATAAGATTAATTTCAATATTAATAACACTTCGACTCCGCTCAGTGTGACGTCATCCTGAGCGGAGTCGAAGGATAATCGTTGTCGTGGTTTGCGAGCTAACCTAAGGTACGGTAGTGAAGGTTAAAACTATTAAATCATAATGTCAATTCAAAAATGTGGTAGAATGTTGCAAGATGCTATTCTCTTTGTCATTCTGAGCGAAACGGAGAGGGGCGAAGAACCTCTCGTTAGTGAGCCAATAAAGCTTCGAAAGGTCAAAAAGGTTTTAGTGAAAAAATTCTTCAGTCGTTCCTCTCACGCCAAAGTCGGATCGTGCCTCCGTCACGACTTCAGAATGACATGTTGGTGAATGAAGTCTACACGATAGGCATTAAATTTATTTAACGATGAAAAAAATACTTTTCTTAATTAATCCAGTTTCCGGAAAGCAAGTCGGGCAGAGTCTGAAGGATTGTATTGTCGCTGAGCTTGACGGAATTCTTGAGAGTGAGAGTTTCGATTTAGAATATTCTGAGATAGATATAGAAGGCCAGTGCAATAATCTTTTGCCAAACTATGAAATTGTAGTGGTTGCTGGCGGTGATGGTACCATATCTCAGGTTGTTAAAGTGATAACTCGTTTAGATAAAAAACCGAAAATTGGAATAATTCCTATAGGTACCGGAAACGACCTCGCGAATTCGGTTGGAGTTCTTCATGTTTATAAGTCTCAGGGATTAGGAATACTGTTAAAGATGATACTGAGATGCAATGTAGCAAAAATGGATATTTTAAGTTTGGATAATAATTTCATTTTTACAAATTATCTGGGTATTGGTAGCGATGCGAAGATATCGGTTGATTTTAACCGGTTAAGGTACACGCCTGTTTTCAGAAAGATTTGTAGATGTATCTCTAACAGGGCATTTTATGGTTTGCTTGTATTAAAGAATATTTTCTACAGGATACCATTCGATATTAAAATCAGCTATAAAAATGAACATTCAAAAACTGAATCAATTGCTATTAAAAAAGGTTTATGTGAAATCTTGATTACTAATACAAAAATTTATGCGGGTGGAGTGGAGATATCATCGAAGTGTAGAATGAACGATGGCAAGTTTGAGGTAACCGTTATTCGGGGTATGTGGGAATGGATACACCTGTTGCTTGCCCTGTTGTGTAAAAAACCTATTGATACTATGACTCAAAATCTCATGCAGTTTCAAACTGATAGATTGGAATTGGAATTTACCGGAGATGCCTTTTGCCAGATTGATGGTGAAAAGTATGACAGTTTTGATGAAGGCGAAAAGAAGTTGTTAGTTAATGTAGTCTCTTCTTGTGATATGATTGTTCCCTAACGCTGCACTCAGAGAAACATAAAGAGTTAGTTAAAGCTATTGCAGAAAATATCCCTGTCAGATAGCCATAATACCATAATCAGGTATCCCACCTATGGTCTATCTAACAGGGTGAAATGTCAGGTATCTCAGTGCTGAAAAGTGTGTGTACTTGTCGAAAAAATTATCCCTGTTAGATAGATGAAAAGGAGGAAATGCCCTAGTGTGGTATCAAAACTATCTAACAGGGTGAAAATTTACTGGATATCAGTGGGTTTAACTATGCGGTATAAGCGCAATTGTTATACCGATTATAAAGGGTTGTTTAGGAAAACTGGGGAGGGAGTGTATATCTCTTTGGAACATAATATCTTATGAGTGAAAAGATATTTGTACAGAAATTTACTCTTTAAAGATTGATAAACAAATACGAAAGAAATTTACAATTTAATAAAATTAGATAAAAATTAGCGAATTATTTGCGGAAAAACCTCTAAAGAGAATGAAAAGGCAAAAGAATGTGAGGTGGTAAAATTGGTAAGATACTACAAGCAAAGTCGGGCAGGGATGCTCCTCATCTACGTAGTGCGGTGACACTAGCCCAACAGGCGGTCACAGCACTACATATTATGCACCAATTAAAAAGATGGAAGATGGACCCCTTCCGATTTGAATCTACGTGTGGAGCGCTGTTCTTAAAATGCAATTTCACCAAAAGTTTTCTCAAATCGTTTGTTAAAAGATTTATCGGTAAAATCGAAATTCTGCGGGCCATAAACCTCAACACAATAAGCGGCAGTAACTGCGCCCATTCTTGCAGCATGAACAATGTCACCGTCCGACAAAAAGAATCCTTTTATTAGTCCCGCTCGGTAAGCATCACCCGCGCCTGTAGGATCTTTTACAGAATCAACTTCGGCAGCAGGGATTTCAATATTTTTAGTTTGACCATGCTCTCTCATTACTACAACTGAACCGTGCTCACTTTTTGTCTGTACCAGTATCTCCGTTTTTTCTAAGATGTCATCAGCCGTCATGGAGGTCTTCTCCTGTGTTAACTGAAGTTCATAATCGTTACAGATAAATATCTTTGCTCCGTCCATCACCTCAATTAACCGTTCACTACTCCAGGCAGGGAGCGACTGTCCTGGATCAAAAATATAATCTACTTTCTTCTCCTGGTATACCTTGGCAAAGTTAAACATATCGTCCAGATTTCCCGGTGAAACTATGGCAATCGTATTATCGTGTGCTACAGATTCAAAATCATAACTGGCATTGAATTTCATTGCACCCGGATTAAATGCGGTGATCTGATTGTCTGACATGTCAGTGGTAATATACGCACCTGCAGTGAGTTCTTCTTCGATGATCTTAATATTGTCTGTAGAAATATTATTCTTATTAAACCATTCTCGATAAGATTCAAAATCTCGACCGGCAGTTGCTACTATAGATGGATTTTCTCCCAGTAGTGAAAGTGCATACGCGATATTTCCGGCAGTACCCCCAAAGTTTTCCTTTAATTCATTTATCATGAAACAAACATTGAGGACGTGTACCTTATCCGGAAGTATGTGGTCTGAAAACTTCCCGGGAAAGTCCATAATCCTGTCATAAGCGAGTGATCCGGAAACAAGAATATTCATTTTTTCTCCTAATAAAAGCGTAAATCCTCAACATGTTGAGGATTTATATCAATTTCTACAAACAATAATATATGTTCCGGTATGATAACCAATTGCCTTTTGAAAATCTAGGAATATTAATGAAGTGTCTTGTATGTTTGTCTATAGGACGTGTTAAGAGATAAGATAAGAGTAGTTCTACTACATTAAATATGGAGTGCATCATCCGTGAAGATATTTTGTAAAGCAGTGACACGGTTACTGCACTTCAAAATATTACTCTTTTTTAGACAACTCAACACCAACTACTCTTTCCAATCCCGCTATGTTTGTGCCGAAGTCGGCTACTGCTCTATAAAATGCGAGATTGAAATCTAGCAGGACTCTCTGGCTGTCAATGAGGTTCAGAAAGTCTACCTGGCCTGACTGGTAGCCGCTCTCTGCCGCTTTAAGTGATTGCTTTGCCTGCGGTATAATGCTGTCCCGGTAGAGCTTTACCAGCCTCTCTGCGGTTTGTACTTTAAAGTGAAGATCCTTCACTTCAAAAAGTGTCAAATTTTCTCTGTTTTTGTATGCCATTTTGCTGGATTTCAGTCTGGCATTTGCCTCTCTCACGCCTGCGTCATGTTTCCTTTTCTGAAATATGGGAACGTTCATGCTCAGAGTTCCTGTATACGAATCCCTGCTCTCTCCAAGCGGTGATGACATTGCTGACGATGGCATATCATTGATAAAGGTATAATTGAGACCAAATGTAAAGTCCGGGAAGTACTGTTTCTTTGCGAGTTTATAAGCGGCCTTATCTCTCTCTATTTTATATTTGAGTATGCTTAGATCAGGACTGACCTCTTTTGCTTTTGCGTACAGATCTTTCAGTGAAACAGTGAGCTCTTCAATATTCACCTCATCGGGCACACCGAGTGGTGTGTCAGGGTGGAGGTTTAGTAAAGTGTTTATCCTGGCTACAGCAGTCTCTTTAAGCTGTTCCAGTGAGATCAGTTCATTCACTATTTTAGAAAGCTCCACCTGTGCTTTTAAAACGTCCTGCTGTGTGGCTTTACCGGTAGCATATTTTACCTCGGCAATCTTAACAAACCTTTTCAAAAGGTATCTGTTCTCTTCGTTTATGCTTATAGATTGATGTGTCCAGTATAATTCATAGAATGCTGACTTGGCTTTCGCTACTATCTCTCTTTCAAGCGTCAGATACCTTCCTCCGGATACTTTCGCTTCATTTT
>Ga0209045_1003166_pt1 | contig 10825 bp, 10 predicted proteins | sample SaaInlLV_10m_DNA_4_FD_184664 | JGI IMG/M metagenome (GOLD analysis project Ga0209045, IMG submission 184664) | Marine microbial communities from expanding oxygen minimum zones in the Saanich Inlet - Saanich Inlet SI072_LV_200m_DNA (SPAdes) (version 2) | ecosystem: Environmental > Aquatic >...
ATATGTGCTGGGAATCTATATACCACGTAGTATTTTTCTTCTTCTTCTTGTTAGTAATATATTTTTCTTCTTAAGCCAGAAAACCCTAATGGTTTATGCTGCAAAATATTACCGTAAGCATTCTAGGAAAATAAATGTTATTGTTATTGGTACAGGTGGAAGAACAAAGAAAATTATTAATTTAACTGAGCGTAAATATGATTTATTAATCAATGTAATTGGCATTCTTACCAAAGATGATGAAAAAATTGGTAATTTGATTGAGGGTAAAAAGATCATTGGTAATTATTCAAACCTGGCTGAGGTACTTAAAAAATACAATCCTGAAGAAGTAATCATAACTCTCAACTCAGACAAATTTTCTACGTTCAAAGAAATAATTAGTATCTGTGAAAATGAAGGTGTAAAAATTAGTTTTGTGTCAGATTTTTTATCCTTAATTACCAAAGAGGTTAGTGCTTTTGAGATTGAAGATGTAAACTTTATCCACCTGAATATGGTTAAGCGATCTGATGTTGATCTTTTAATAAAGCGAATGATTGATTTTATTGGTGCTATTTTCGGACTACTAATATTTTCTCCCTTTATTATTGTAGGATTATTGGGTATATTAATATCAGATGGTTGGCCGGTGGTTTATCCATGGCGAGTAGTAGGTATTAACAAAAAACCATTTACAGGTTGGAAAATCAGAACAATGGTTAAGGATGCAGATAAGCTAAAAGAGAAGTTATTAGATCAAAATGAAATGGATGGGCCGGTTTTTAAAATTGAAGATGATCCCCGAATCTTAAGTTTTGGTCGATGGTTGCGAAAATATAGTATAGATGAAACACTACAGTTTATAAGTGTTCTTAAGGGAGATATGAGTTTAGTCGGTCCACGTCCTGCCGGACCACACGAACTTAATAAATATAGTAGTTGGCACCGCAGAAAACTTTCAATAAAGCCAGGAATGACCTGTTTATGGCAAGTGAATGGTAGAAATGATATTAAAAGCTTTGATGACTGGGTTCAATTAGATTTAGAATATGTGGATAATTGGACACTATGGAAAGATTTCGAAATTTTATTAAAAACTATATTTGTTGTTTTTAGAGGGTCTGGAAAATAAATTATAATTTTAAAAAAGATATTTAAATAAACATCTTAATATGATAATAACACGTACACCTTTTAGAATTCCGTTAGGTGGCGGGGGGACTGATTTACCGTCTTACTATAGAAAATATGAGGGAGCACTAATTACTGCTGCTATTAACAAATATATGTATATTAATATAAATGAACCTTCCATAGGTAATACTATTAAAATTAATTATTCTGAAACTGAGGAAGTCGGTCTTGATAATATTGATAGTATTAAGCATGATATAGTGAGAGAATCACTGAAATATCTTAAAATAAATCGATCTTTGGAGATAAGTTCAATGGCTGATTTATCTGCTGGTACAGGTATGGGTTCATCAAGTTCATATACAGTTGGGCTATTAAAAGGATTAAACCAAATGCTACGACGATATATACCATTGTCAGAGTTGGCAGAGGAAGCATGTAAGATTGAAATAGACTTAGTAGGAAAACCAATAGGAAAACAAGATCAATATGCTGCATCATTTGGTGGGATCCTTCAAATGAGTATTGACAGGCTTGGTAGAGTTATATATATGCCGCTTAGATTAAATCCGGAAGTAGTTTATGAATTAGAGAATAGATTACTAATGTTCTATACAGGTATACGTAGAGATGCAAATACAATATTAAAAGAGCAGAGTGATAAAGCAAAAGTTAATAATAAAACTGCTATTAATGCTATGCATAAGATAAAAGATATAGGTTATGATATTAGACAAAACCTTGTTTCAGGAGATGTTGATAAAATTGGTGCCTTAATGAATGAGCACTGGAATGTAAAAAAGAGTATCTCAACAAAAATGAGCAATTCAGATATGGACAATTGGTACGATCTTGGAATAAAAAATGGAGCTCTAGGTGGAAAAGTAATGGGTGCTGGTGGTGGTGGGTTTATGGTGTTTTGTGTTGAAAACGGTGGACGTAAGAAATTAAGGTCTGTAATGGAGAAAGCTGGATTAAAATTCATGGATTTTAGATTCGATTTTGAGGGTGTTAAAACAATGGCAAATTTTTAGTGTAAATAATGAAAAATGTACTTATTACAGGAGTAGCAGGATTTATTGGCTCAAATTTGGCAGACAGTCTTTTAAAAAAGGGTGGATATAATATAATTGGAATTGATAATCTATCATATGGAGTCAAAGAGCAAATCCCAGAAGGCGTTAATTTTCAAAAAATAGATGTACGTTCAAAAGATATCTATCCATTTTTTGAAAACATGGACTTTGTATTTCATTTTGCAGCAAAAAATTGTATAAATGATTGTCAACTAGATCCTATGGGAACATCCGATATAAATGTTACTGGTACAATTAACGTTTTTGAAGCTGCCAGGTTGCATAACATTAAAAAAGTAATTTATGCTGAATCTTCAGCAATATATGAAGGCGCTAGCAATTTTCCAACATCTGAATCGGATGAACATCCTCAGAGCTTCTATGCTGTTAGTAAATATGCAACTATGTTTTTTGCCGAAGCATATTACAGACATTATGGTGTTAACTCGACAGCTTTGAGGTATTTTAATGTTTATGGCCCTCGACAAGATTACCGAAGGTCTATTCCACCACTATTTAGCTCTTTAATTATTAACTTATTATCTGGTAAGCAACCAACAATTTATGGAAATGGTCAAAAGCGCAGAGATTTTATTTATGTAGATGATATAAATGAGTTTCATATACTATGTATGGAAGATGATAGAACAACTGGAAAAGTATTTAATTTGGGAAGTGGTATCAATTATTCGGTTAATGACATATTCGATATTGTTGCTGACTTAACAAAAAGTAACATACTTCCAAAATTTTTGGATGATCTACCTGGGGAAGCATTTCAGAATTTGGCGGATATTAGTGAAGCTAGAAAAATCGGTTGGATACCTAAAACTGATCTGAAGATAGGGATGAAAACATCAATTGAATATATACGTAAGGAATTAGAAACAGGAAAAATTTAGTAACTCATATGATGAAAGCAGTAATTCTAGCTGCTGGTGAGGGCTCACGAATTAGTAGCTTGACCAGAAAAATACCTAAACCCATGATTAAGTATAATGGGAAACCCATATTAGAACATAATATCGAATTATGCAAAAAAAATGGTATTACCGAAATATTTATTAATACACACCATTTGGCTGATATTATTAAGAATTATTTTGGAAATGGAAATAGATGGGGCGTTAACATTCATTATTCTTATGAAAAAGAGTTGCTTGGTACTGCTAGTGCACTTGTTAGTTTTAAGGATCACCTAAAGGACGATTCATTCTTTGTTATTTATGGTGATAATTACTCTCAGTTTGACATTATTTCTTTAAAAGAAAAAGCCAAGGAAGTTAATAGCATGGGCATAATTGCATTTCATTATAGAGAGGACGTAAGCACAAGCGGTGTTGCCAACTTTGATGATGATGGGGCTATAATTAGTTTTATCGAAAAACCCAAAGAAGGTGAAACTAACAGCAATTGGGTAAATGCTGGCATGTATTTTTTTGATAAAGAAATATTTGACGTAATACCAAATAAATTTGGTGACTTTGGTCGCGATATATTTCCCATGTTATTGAGAAATAAAGTTCCTCTCTATGGTGTTTGTAATAAATCCGAGGTTCGTGCATTTGATACTCCAGATATGCTAAAGATTAATAATATTGATTACAATGAGGTTGAAAAATAAAAACATTGTTCTTACAGGTGCAAGTGGAGGTATTGGAAAGCATATTGCACATTATTGTGATATTGAAGGAGCTAACTTGTTTTTGATTTCACGATCAAACGATCAATTAAATGACCTTCTTTTATCACTAAATAATATCAATAATAAGTCTGCATATTTTGTTATTGATATTTCTGACGAAGAAGCTGTTATTGATACTGTAAAAAAAATAGATATTCTATGCGAAGGACAGATTCATGTTTTAATAAATAATGCTGGTGTTCAATCTCCTATTGGTAAATTTAGCACTAATTCTTTGAATGATTGGAAAGAAAATGTAAACATAAATCTTTTCGGAACAATAAATATGATACATGCAGTTCTTCCTTCTATGATAGATAGACAAGATGGAAGAATTATTAATTTATCAGGTGGAGGATCTACTGGTCCTAGAGTAAATTTCACTGCTTATGGAGTTGCAAAAACAGCTATTGTCAGATTTACGGAAACCTTAGCTTTGGAATTAATTAGTAATAATATCTACGTAAATGCTGTAGCACCTGGAGCTATAAATACAAAAATGCTTGATGAGATTATTGCTTCAAAAGAAAAAGCGGGAAAAGAACTTTTGGATGCTAAAGTTAGAAAAAACAATGGGGGAGATGATCCTAAGCATGTAGCTGAACTAATTGTATTCCTTGCTTCTGAAGAATCATCAGGTATAAGCGGTAAACTTATTAGTTCGATATGGGATTCATGGCAAGAAAAGAAATTTCAGGAGCTGTTACTTAATAATAAAGATTTAGCTACTCTTAGACGTATTGATAACAAATATTTTAAAAATAATTAATGAATATTTCAATTATTGGGTGTGGCTTAATTGGTAGAAAAAGAGCTTTGGCCCTTCAAGATCAGGATACTTTGGTGTCGTGCTGTGATGATAATAAAGAAACCTTGTCAAACTTTGCAACAAAATTTGGTTGTGAAAGCTATGAAAACTATAAGGATCTTATCGATAAGAACAATACTGATATAGTAGTTGTAGCAGTTGTAAATAAATTCGCTTATCAAATAATAACATATGCCTTAAAAAAAGGAATACATGTCTTGGCAGAAAAACCATTGGGCAGAAATGTTAGGGAAGCACAAAAGATGGTGGAATTGGCAAATGAAAACAATGTTTTGCTAAAAACGGGTTTCAATCATAGATTTCATCCAGCTATTTTCCAAGCAAAAGAAATTTTTAATAGTGGTGCTATTGGTGAACTTATGTTTATTAGAGCCAGATATGGGCATGGTGGTCGTCCTGGCATGGAGACAGAATGGAGAGCATCCAAAGATCTATGTGGTGGTGGTGAGTTACTAGATCAGGGTGTTCATATCATAGATTTATGTAATTGGTTTGCAGGTAATATGAAATCTGTTTATGGCAAAGTGATAACAAAATTTTGGGATATGGAGGTTGAGGATAATGCTTTTGTCCTGATGAAATCTTGCAAAGGTGTTGATATTCAGTTTCATGTTAGTTGGTCCAACTGGAAGAATATATTTTCATTCGAATTATTTGGTGAAGATGGATATTTGAGAATTGAAGGACTTGGTGGTAGTTATGGTGATGAAACACTGGAATTTGGGTTAAGAAATAAGGGGGGGGGAAGACCAAATGTACAATTCTATAATTATCCAAAGGAGGATTTGTCATGGGTGAAAGAATGGCAAGAGCTTAAAAGTTCTATCAATGAAAAGAGAGAACCTATAGGTAGTGGATTAGATGGTTTAAAAGCTAATAAAGTAATCGAATCAATTTATAAGTCTTCTCAGAAAAATAAATTAATTAGTATTTAATATAAAACTAATCGTAAAAAATGAAATTAGGTATACTTACCGGAGGAGGTGATGTTCCTCCTCTAAATATAGTCATCGATACACTTAGAAAAAGAATTGTGAAGTCTGGAGATGAATTAATAGGTTTTGTAAATGGGTGGGAAGGTGTAGTTAAACAAAATTGCATAACATTAAATGACTATAATAATTTCTCTAATATTGGTGGTACATTTTTAAAATCGTCACGGATAAATTTATTAACAGAAGAAAATGGGGTTGAAACGGCAAATTCTGTATTAAACAAATTGGGCATAGATGGTCTTGTTGTGATTGGAGGAGATGATACCCTTAGTAATGCATATTACATAAAGCAATGCCCTTGCATTTTAATCTCAAAAACAATAGATAATGATTTAGGGTTTATTGACCAAAAAAATGATTTTATACCAGAAAGTGTTGTAAACTACTTTACCCTTGGATACCCAACTGCAGCCGATAAAATTGCTTCTTTTGCAAGCCTTGATGAAGGGTTAAGAACTACTGCTTATTCTCATGAAAGAATAATCATTCTTGAATCTATGGGAATGCATTCTGGTTGGTTGGCTTTAGCTAGTGGGTATGGTGATCCTGATTTTATAATAATACCGGAGTATCCGCTTGATTATGATAATTTTTGTGAAAAACTAACTAATCTATATTTAAAACAAAAGCATGCGATTGTTGTAATTGCAGAAGGGGCTAAGTTTAATAATGGCAAATACTTAAAGGCTGATTATCAAGAGAGCGATCATTTTGATAATCCAAGGTTCGGAGGAAGTTCATTTGCATTAAGGGATTTACTAAAAAAGGATCTTGGCAAATACTTTGACACAAGAAATATAAACGCTGTTAACCCATCATATCTTTATAGATCAGGAGTGCCAAATGATATAGATAGAAATATATCAATAAAGATTGGGGAACTATCATATGAGATGTTTAAGAATAATGAAGTTATGGATCCTATATTTATATCTGTTACCATAGTTGATAATGAGTTTGTTCCAAAACCTATATCTCTTTCATTCTTTCAGCAAACAGAATCTGGCCGTTTTCCAAAACGTCAAATTAATAAAGGCTTTTATGACGAGAATAACTATCGATTATCCAATGATGGTTATAAGTATTTCAATAATATTATTGATCACTCTCTAATTAATAATTTTAATAAAAGGAGTAAAGACAATTATCTATATTAATTATGTAAAACTTAACTATAAAAAATGAATAAAATGACATTTTCAAACCAGTTTATTAAGGAATGTATCGATGTATTGCAAACAGTTAATGAGAACGATATTGAAAACATCGCTAATGAATTATCTAAAGTAAGAGGAAAAGGAGGACGATTGTTTATTATAGGATCAGGAGGAGGCGCCGGACATGCATCGCATGCTGTATGTGATTTTAGAAAATTATGTAATATAGAAGCATATGCACCTTATGACAATGTTTCAGAGCTTACCGCAAGAGTAAATGACGAAGGCTGGGACGTGACCATTTTAAACTGGCTTAAAGTTAGCAGAATAAGAGAGAACGATGGAATTCTTGTTTTTTCAGTGGGCGGTGGTAACGCGAAAAAGAATATAAGTAGTAATATTGTGAAAGCTTTACAGTATGCTCAGGAAATGGGCTCAACCATTACAGGAATAGTTGGTAAGGATGGTGGCTTTACTAAAGAATCTGGAAATGCGGTTGTTGTTGTTCCAACAATAAACCAAAACCATATTACACCAATTACCGAAGGGTTTCAAGCCTTAATCTGGCATTTACTTGTGTCGCATCCAAAACTACAAGTCAATCCAACAAAATGGGAATCAACAAAATAAATAAATTTAATATAAATGGAAAATAATATCAATTTTAAAGTGAAAATATTTGCCGATGGTGCAGATAAAAAGGGAATGTTGGAAATGAATGAAAATCCTTTAATTAAAGGATTAACAACAAATCCAACATTAATGAAAAAAGCAGGAATCACTGATTATCCTGGATTCGCTAAGGATATCTTATCACATATTACGGAAAAACCAATATCATTTGAAGTATTTGCTGATGAATTTGATGAAATGGAGCGACAGGCAAATATAATTGCAACATGGGGCAAGAATGTTAATGTAAAAATCCCGATTACAAATACGAAAGGTCTTTCGACACTGCCTTTAATAGAAACTTTATCATCTAACGGAGTTAAGTTAAATGTTACTGCGATGATGACATTTGATCAAGTTAAAGAGGTAACTCCTGCTTTAGCAAGCGGTGCTGGTGGATTTGTTTCTGTATTTGCTGGTAGAATTGCTGATACTGGTGTTGATCCAGTGCCAGTAATGAAAGAAGTCGTAGATTATCTTAGGGAGTTTCCTAATGTTGAATTAATATGGGCTAGCCCAAGAGAGGTATTAAACGTTACACAAGCTAATGATATAGGTTGCCATATTATCACAGTTACAAATGATGTAATTAAGAAATTGAATTCCAACGGGAAGGATCTAAACCAGTTTTCATTGGAGACAGTTCAAATGTTTTATAATGATGCAAGAGCAGTTGGATATACTATATAGCCTAATGTCTTAATAGCTTCACTACTAAGTGAAATTTGAGAAAACCCCGGGTTTTATATAATCCGGGGTTTTTTATTAATTTTATCAAATGATGTTAGAAATAAGTATAATTAAATCATTGTAATCGTTTACAAAAATGAAGATGTCAATCTTGAAAGTCAATAAGCTTTTAGTACAGCTTAGATTAATATTTAGCACAGTAGGTTTTTTATTAAATTTAAGGAATCCAAATAATATAAAAGCAATTTTCATTGTATTAATACTTATCCTTTGCAATTTCTCGTCTTACAGCCAGGGCGGAGTATATGTCAATGCTAATAATACTGTGTATGAATTTCTTGAAAAAATGAATACTAAGGGTGTTATTGACTATTCAAAAGTAATTATGCCTAAAACAAGGTATGAAATTTTTGATTACTTAAGTGAAATAAAAAATAGCCCTACTCAGCTTACAAAGATAGAAAGGCAAGAGCTTGACTGGTATTTTAAGGAGTTTTTTTATGAAAACAGGAATAACATTGTTGGTACTGCAGATAGTAAACTGATGTTTCTAAAAGTACCAAAGGATGACAGATGGAATTTTTTTGAATACTATGATTCCACTTTTCATATTATGCTTAATCCTATAATTGGTGCCTCTTACGGCCTTATATACAATCAAACTAATTTAAAACGATGGACAGGTCTTTCTACATATTTTAGCCTTGGTGAGAATTGGGGCGGTAATTTTAATTATCGTGATAATTGGGAAAAAGGTGATCACCTACTGCAGAATAAGATTTTTACTGATGAAACTGGAATTGAGGTTATAAAAAGTTCAGAGGATAATATCGAATATAGTGATGTTAATGGGTCGGTTGGGTTTGAAAGCAAGTATGTTAACGTTGCTATTGGTAAGGACTATTTTAATTGGGGTAGTGGTAATAGATCTCAGTTAATCTTATCCGACAAGGCACCTTCGTTTCCATATATAAGACTTGATATTAAACCAGTTCATTGGATGAGATTTTACTATATACATGGTTTTCTAAATTCGAGAATTCCGGATAGTTCTGCATATTATAACACTCAGCTGCCAAACTCAGATTCAACATATGTCCAAAGAAAAATTGATAGGCCAAAGTTTTATGCTGCTCATATTTTAGAGTTCAAAATTAAAAAGCGAATAATATTTTCGATTGGTGAATCTGTTGTTTATAGTGATCAGGGTCCACGAGCCGGTTATTTAATACCTGTAATCTTCTTTAGACTCGTAGATCATTATTATGAAGGAACTGGTGGCTTTGGAAAAGGTAGCAATTCTCAAATTTTCTTTGACTTAAATGTTGGTTTATTAAAAAAGTTTAATTTCTACGGAACCCTGTTTGTCGATGAGTTTTCCCTCTCAAAATTCCTTAAAGGTAATCATGACAGAGACCATATTGGTTACACACTTGGTGTTAATACTTATGACCTGCTTCCAAATTTTGGATTTACAGCAGAATACACAAGAATCCGTCCATGGGTTTATTCAAATTTTGTTCAAACCCAAACCTATGAAAATAGCAATTATCTAATGGGGCATTATATTGGTCAAAACTCAGATCAATTATACTTAAAGTCATATTATACTATTCTTCGGGGATTGAATGCTTCAGTATGGTATGAACACATCAGAAGAGGTGGTTTTGATCCTGTCGAATACCAGTATAAGGATCCAGGTGAGGAATTCCTATATGGTAAAAGAAGAATTGAAAGTAATATTGGAGTTAACATCTCATACCAGCCATTTCATGATGTATTTATAAATGGTTACTATACATTCTCTGATATTAGTGATGAAGACGAGAATAGAACTCCCAACTACCAGTTAGGCAATACATCTTCCTATGGAATTACTGTTGCCTACGGTTTTTAAACTTTTCCACCCAAATAACCCACAATAAGAAGATTACTCCATAGAAAAAAGCTTTTTGTAAGTGATCGTGTGCAATTCCCCAATATGAATTAAAATAATAGATAATTACATCTAGCCCAATAACCCTGATAATATTTGTTATGAATAGTATTATTACCCCAGTTGGTATAAACCAAAATTTACTCTTAATGGGTCCTGGGAAAAACAAAATAATAATAATAAATTGTATATAAGCCTTCAATCCTGAGCATCCATCAACAATCTCGATTGAACTCCCATTATCGAAATACCATGTTAGATTTTCAGTGTAATAATGTCCCTCCAATATAGCAGCTAAAAAGACATCTGTCGTATAGAATGTTATATGGGTTAAGAACTTATACACTAGAATAAATATTGATTTATCCGTGAAGAATCTAAAATCAAATTCATTTTGCCAATATTTCCATACGAAATGAAACCCAAATAATAATAATATGAAGTAGGCTACATCAAGTAAGCTATATAGTTTGTGTTTCTTTACTACTTTATTAATTTTACTATTTATACTGCTTATATATTTCATCTTATGTCTTTATTAAAACTATCTTCATTGTTATGAACCTCACCTCTCCCCACCAAAAATCTCTGCGATACTAGGGTTATCCTGTGCTTCTTCCATAAGCACAAATTCATCTCCAGCTACTATATCCCCACATTTCAGTACCCT
>Ga0209045_1003168_pt1 | contig 10823 bp, 5 predicted proteins | sample SaaInlLV_10m_DNA_4_FD_184664 | JGI IMG/M metagenome (GOLD analysis project Ga0209045, IMG submission 184664) | Marine microbial communities from expanding oxygen minimum zones in the Saanich Inlet - Saanich Inlet SI072_LV_200m_DNA (SPAdes) (version 2) | ecosystem: Environmental > Aquatic > Marine...
ATCTCGGAAGGCTATGGGGGACAGGAGTTTGGGGCGCGCGCTCGGGGTGGAAAGGTGTACTACGGACCTAATCTACAGTAAACTACCGCTAGAGGATGTCTGGGTGCATGGGTACTGGTTTGTGGACTGGGCAGACCAGTACCTAAGGGTGAAAGGTATTGACGCGGCCGCTCGGATGGTCACCATCGCTGCGCCGCACAGTCCCTACGGTTACAAGAAGGGACAACGCTTCCGGTTCCTCAATGTTCTCGAGGAGCTTGATGAGCCCGGGGAGTGGTATCTGGATCGCCGGTCCGGGAAGCTGTACGTCTGGCCCACGGTCACGTCTGATCAGCACGAAGGATTGGTGTCGATTCTGGACGCTCCGTTGGTGACACTCCGGGACACGTCGGATGTTCAGTTCGTGGGCTTCACCCTCGCCGGTGGGCGCTCGGACGGGATCCGGATCACCGGCGGGAGTCGCCTCCACATCACTGGCTGCGACATCCGCAACCTCGGCGGTACAGGAATTGTGGTCAACGGCGGCTCGAACCACCGTGTACAGAGCTGCGACGTCCAAGCTCTGGGCGAGGGGGGGATCGTGCTGAGCGGGGGCGATCGTCAGACGCTGACGCCCGGAGGGCACATCGCCGATAACAACCACATTCATCACTTCTCGCGCTGGGTCCGCACATACAAAGCCGGGTTCCGTGTTTCGGGTGTGGGGCACAGCGTCAGACACAACTACATCCACGACGCCCCTCACTCGGGGATCGTCTACAACGGCAACAACCACCTGTTCGAGTTCAATGAACTCACGCGTCTCTGCCTCGACACCGGTGATGTTGGGGGGATTTACACGGGACGCGATTGGACCGCCCAAGGGACGATTCTGCGGCACAACTATTTGCACCACCTCGGTGGCCTGGGGATGGGGTCAAACGCGATCTACCTCGATGACCTGGCCTCCGGGCAGACAGTGGTCGGCAATATCATGCACGATGTCTGGCGTGGCCTGATGGTCGGCGGCGGCCGTGACAATCTCGTCGAGAACAACATATTCGTGGGATACAAGATCGGCATCCACTTCGATGCGCGCGGCATCGGTTGGTCACGGCGGCTGATCGAAGGGCGCAAAGGAGGATGGGATATGTACGGACGCCTTGAGAGCATTCCCTATACCAAACCGCCATACTCGAAGCAATACCCAGAGCTGCCCGGCATCATGCAGGACAGCCCTCTGGAGCCCCGTCGGAACCGGTTCCTGCGCAATATCTTCGTCGGCAGCAAAAAGTGGCTGGACTGTCGACGTTTCACCCAGCAGAAGGCTGCGGACAAGAACTGGGCCACATTTGAGGGCAACATGATTGGCAGTGATCCCGGATTCGTCGATGCAGCAAAGGGAGTCTTTGGGCTGAAGCCCGACTCGCCTGCCCTGGAGAACGGTTTCAGCTTGAATCCCATGGACGGGATCGGGCTCCGGATTGACACCTATCGGCAAGAGTTGCCCAAGCGTTAGTGGGTTAGTGGGTACGCCCAACCATGGTTGCCTCCTAATCAAAGGCAGAGGCGTTTCAGCACGGAGTTGCGGAGACATCCGCCTTCGCCAGTTGTTCTATCGCTCATATCCGAGGTCGTGACTTGCGGTTGCTCGGTGCCTGAACAGAGCCGCGACTTTCGGGAGCGGTTTCCGGTACCGACATCATGCGGCGCCCGCTCCCGTAAGTCGCGGCTCTGACGGACAGCCCAGACTGCGATTCGTGCTGAAGTTACACACGAGCTGGGCCTCCGGCGCGAGTGCGCCAGCCCTATCGAAGGGTGTAACTTGCCGTTGTCCGGTGCTCAACCCGATCCGTGACTGTCGGGAGCGGCGCCCTGGGGCAGCGCCAAGCAAGACCGTTCCCGTGAGTCGCGGCTCTGACAGTCAGGCCAGATGGCGTTCTGTGGCGAAGTTACACATGAGGATCGATGTCATGGAAGACACCTGCAGCGAAGCACACGCGCGACCCGTTTTCCGAGGCGTCTGGCCGGTCGCGATTACGCCGTTCCGTCCGGACGGTGCTATCGACGAAGCTGCGAGCTGTGAGCTCATCGACTGGTACGTCGAGAAGGGCGTGCACGGACTTTTCGTGAACTGCTATGCCAGTGAGATGTCCGAGCTTACGCCGGAGGAGCGTTTGGCGATCACGCGTTCTGCCGTCGAGTGCGCTGCGGGGCGCATCGGCGTCGTGTCCACCGGCAGCTTTGGGGAGACACTGGATGAGCATGCGGAGTTCGCGAAGCGGGTCGCCGGTTGCGGCGTTGATGCGGTTATTCTGACCCCGCCGGCGTTCTGTCGAGACGACGATGACGACTTGCTGAGTTATTTCCTCGAGATGGCGGCACGCGTGCCGTGCATGCTTGGTATCTACGAGTGCCCGACCCCCAGCCCCAAGAAACTGCTGCCGGTGGCGATGGTTGCTCAGCTTGCGGAGTCCGGCCGTTACGGGCCCTTCAAAGAGACTTCCTGTGATATCGACACGATCCGGCGCAAGGTCGAGGTCTCGGCCGGGAGCCCGCTTGCCGTTCTGCAAGCCAGCAGCCCCTTGCTTCCGGATGCCATGGCTGCCGGCACCCCGGGCTTCATGGGGCCGGGAGCCACGGTTGCTCCTGAACTGGCCGTCCGCATCGTGCGGAACGTGGAGGCTGGCGTGGATGTCGGTCGGGACCACCAACTGCTGTGCCTCACCAACTCCCTCATTACCCATGGCTACTGGCCCGCGATGAAGTTCATCCTCGGGATGCGCGGACTCAGCCTGGGGTACACGTGCCGCGCTGAGTCCACGGGCGCGTTTGAGAGCTACCAGCTCATCGTCGAGAAAGGGTGGGCGTTGCTGGAAGACGAAATCGTCCGGTCTTGAGGTCCGGGTGTCACCGGTCAAGCACCTCGCGGACCTTGCCCACGAATTGGCCATGGGTAAACGGCTTCGGCAGGAAATCTACCCCGTCGTCCAGGATGCCGTGGTGGGCAATAACCTCGGCGGTGTAACCGGATATATAGAGGACTTTCATGTCGGGGCGGTCCGCATTCAGCGTTTCAGCCAGGTCACGTCCGTTCATCCCCGGCATGACCACGTCGGTGATCAGCAGCTGCACATCATCGGGGTGTTGTGTGATCAGGCCGATGGCTTCCTCAGGAGTTGCGCTCACCAGGACGGTGTAGCCCAGATCTTCCAGAAAGAGTCGGGTTGTCACTCGGATGGATTTCTCGTCTTCCACAATGAGGATGGTCTCGTCTCCTCCAGGAAGGGGGGGGGGCGCGTCGGGCTCCCTCATTTCAACCGCCTCGCCCTGGTGGCGGGGCAGATAGATACGGAAGGTTGTCCCTTTGCCGGGCTCGCTGTAGACATTGATAAAGCCGTCGTTCTGCTTGACGACTCCGTAGACGGTGGCGAGTCCCAGTCCCGTGCCTTCCGCGGCTTCCTTGGTTGTAAAAAAGGGCTCGAAGACATGCTCTAACGTCTGCCGGCCCATGCCGCAGCCATCGTCGCTCACTGCGAGCACAGCGAATGCTCCCGGTTCCGCTTCGGAGTGGATTCTGCAGTAGTCACTGTCAACGGTCGCGTTTTCGGTTTCGATGGTCAGTTTGCCTACTCCGCCTATGGCGTCACGGGCGTTGATCGCCAGATTGGTGAGGACCTGGTCAAGCTGTGAGGGATCCATGTTCACCGGCCAGAGGTCGGAGGCCGGTCGCCAAGTCAGGTCGATATCCTCCCCGATCAGCCTCCGCAGCATCCCCAGCACACTGGACACTGCGTCGTTCAGCCCCAAAAGCTGGGGGGCGATCGTTTGCTTACGGGCGAACGTGAGCAGTTGGCGCGTGATGCCTGCAGATCGCTGGGCGTCTTGGGTTATCTCTTCCAGCCACCCTCTGATCGGGTGATTCGGAGTGAGGTGTTCGCGGCACAGTTCCACATAGCCCATGATGCCCGTGAGCAGGTTGTTAAAGTCGTGCGCCACCCCCCCCGCAAGCCGGCCGACAGATTCCAGCTTCTGTGCTTGCGTAAGCTGGGTCTGGAGCCGTTCCCTCTCTTCCTCGGCGTGTCTGCGGTCGGTGATATCTTCCCCTGAACTCAGCAGCCCGGTGATGCGGCCGTCGTCGTCTCTGAGCAGCGTGTTGTGCCAGTGAATCAGTCGGCAGCTGCCGCTACGTTGGGCCACAACGTCGTTCTCATAGTCTTCGACATTTTCCAGTTTCCCGGCCATCAGTTGGGCAAACACCCTCCGCACTTCGTCCTGATTGGCTTCCGGCAGGAACGTGTCGAACCAGTTCAGGCCTATTGCAGCACTTGGGTCGCATTCCAGGATACGTGCACCTTCCTGGTTAAGCAGCGTGACATTGCCATCGCAGTCCAAGGCAAGAATGATGGCCGGGGCGATGTCAAGGAATCTGCCGGCGCGCGTAGCGGCCTCGAGAAGTTCACGTTCGGTCCCGCGAAGTTCCGTCAGGTCCTGAACGGTGCAGATCATGCCGGCAAACTGCCCATCAAGCACACGTGGCGTCAGCGAGCCGGCCTGCACCGTATGGCGTCCGGCAGGCGTCACCACGGGAGCTTCGTAGGTTACGCTTTCAAGCGTCTCACGGGCCTGGAGGTAGTGAGGGAGGAACTGTCCCGTGGTTTCCTCCGGGAAATCGGTCAGTACACACAACCCCGAAACGTTCTCAGAAGAGACTCCGGCGATCTGCTCCATACTGCGGTTGAGGAAGGTGATCTGGTCATTGGCATTGGTGACCCAGATCCCGTCACTTACGGTGTTCAGCACCGAGTGATAGAGTTGGCGCAGCTTGCGCGCTTCGCTCATGGTCGACATCCCATCTCTCATGTCGATTGGCCGAACGCCCTGGGACGCAGTTTGGCCACTGCAAGGCAAGCGGAACAGATTGACAGGGGCGGTGGCACTCTAGCGGTGGGGACGGGAGCCGTCAATTCAGGTCGTTTCGCATTCTGTGCTATTCCTGCCTCGATCTGCCGAGATCTTTGCGTCCTTTCGAGAGGCAATTCATCCTTGTTCGAACTATGGTTGTGCGACCAAGAGTCCACAGAGCCATTCACGGTGCGATTTTGACGGAATGATCCTACTCGCCGACAGCCATGTGAGCAGTGACGCGATCCCTGCTACTCCGTTTTTCGACACCCTTCAGGCTATTGCCCGAACGGACGAAGATGTCGTGTTCCTAGGGGACATCTTCGAACTCTGGGTCGGCCTTCCGCGCTATGAAACAGAGGTCCACCAGCGGTTTCTGGCATGGTGTACGGAGCAGAAAGAGGAGCGGGAAATTGGGTTCGTGGAGGGGAACCACGAGTTCTTCGTGATCGATGCCCACCGGGACGCCTTCTCCTGGGGCACCGCCGAGCGCTGGCTGGACGATGGGGGGGTGTTGTTCTTGCACGGGGACACGATCAACCGGGAGGACACCGGCTACACGCGCTTGCGCAGAGCGCTGAAGAATGGCTGCATCAAAGCCCTGATGCACTGGATCCCTTTTGGTCCACGCATTGCCCAGTGGGTCAAGGGGATCCTGAACAAGCACAAACCGGCTAACGCTGACCGGTTCCCGGACGCTGCCGTGACGGCGTTCGCCGAGGAGACGTCTGAAGAGGACGTCCGAGTGATTTTCTCCGGACACTTTCACACCTCGAGACGGCACGCTTCCCCGCATGGACCGGACGTCTTTATCGTGCCGGCCTGGAAGTTTGACCATGAGGTCGCCCGGTATGATCCGGACACTGGTGAATTCAGCGTGTTCAAGCTTGGGGAATTGGGGTGAACTCAATGTGGGAGTCCCGGACCGGCTCCGCCTGGAAGTGTAGTCGACTGAGTGGCATTCTACTTAGAAGGCAGGCGGCGTCACCTGCCGATTCTGTGCTGCTGAGGAGGAGGGCAATCGGGGCGTGGCAGCCCCGCCCACACTGGCCAACTGGCGTGAGATCGGGGCGCACCACGCTCCCCATTTACCTGGCGAGGACGAACTCCCCGGGTGTCAGAGGACGGGCGGTGATTGCGAACCCCGCAAGGTCACCGGCGAAGTGCTCGGAGAGTGGCCGGCCTTCTCTGCAAAGCGCACCGATCACGGGGCGCGAGTTTATCCCGCGGAGGGATGCCGGGCAGTCTGTTCGCCCGGTAACCAAGCCGTCGCGATGGACACGCAGTTCGTGGTAGTCGTAGGTCACGGCAAGGTGGTGCCAGCTGCCGACCGGCAGTCCGCCGTCGACTGCGAGGCGGGTCTTGCTCCGTTGGGTCACGAGCTTGCCTTCTGCATCCAGGCGTACGGTTAGCCCTCCGTTCTGATCGGAGAACACCGTCTGCGGCCCCGTTCCGGTCGGACGCACGAGGAACTCCACCGTGAACGCTCCTGGAGGGAGGGTGCGGAAAGGGAACGTGACGTTGTCGTCTCGACCGTCGAAGCGCAGGGCTGTGCGCGACTGTCCCTGGACATCCATGGTTGCCCAGGCCGGCTGCAGGGCCGGTTTCGTGCCCCCCCAGCGGTTGCTGACGCCGCGGCAGGCTTGGACGCGCCATCCTCCCCGGTCCTCGCATGTATCGCCCGTGTCGTTGTCCAACGGTAGAAGAACGCGCCACAGTTCGTCATCAGGGACGGTTGCGGTGCGGATTTCGGAGGCGTCGAGGCGCCAGGGCGTTCGCCAGTGGCGTTCGCGCCAGCCTTCGTCGAAATCCGTCCCTCGCACGAGTGCGGGGAGATCGACGGTGTCCGTTCCCCACTCCCCCAAAGCCACCGGCGGGGAGTAGGTGAGCCGCCGGTCTCGGCGAGTCAACCGGATCGTGAAGAGGTCTCTTTGACGCCGCCGATCTTCAGGCTTTACGAGGAATCCGACGGCGGTGTCTACCGGTCCGAACTTGGCGATGTCCTGGCTCGCGATTTCCGTCCCGTTCCGGAGCAATTCGGCCCGTCCCCACCACGACCATGACCGGAAAACGGCGCTCAGTCTGGTTCCCTCGGGCGTTTCCTTTGTTTGTATCCTGGGGGAGGAGAACAGGTCGTTGAGATCGAAGCGAACGGTTCGCCACGAGCGCATCCCACCGGGACGTATGACTATGGGATAGAGTTCTTGCCATGTCGGTTCGTCGTTTCCCACACAGACGGCAGCCTGGATGCGGAGTTCGCGTGGCCCGTGAAAGCCCGGGGAGTTCAGCTGGTACCTGTGGCAGAACAGGCTCCCGCCGGGCAAGTCGATTTCCTCGGATTCGTGGATGGTATTCCCGCCGAGGTCGAGTATCCGGATACGGCAGATGGCTGAAGGTGTGGTGTAGGGCAGACTGGTGACCTCCAGGTGCCAGTCATCGCCGAGGGTGACCTCGTCTTTGTAAGAGACGAATACCTGTGGCGTGCGATTCGGTGCCGGCTTGCCTCGCCACTGGCGGATGAGTTCGCGGTTGAGCTTCAGCATGACATCGCGTCCCCACACGGACGGTTCGAAGTGCGTGGTCTCGTTGTAGTCATTCCAGGTGCAGAGGCACACCCAGTCGGCCTCCGCGGCCAACGCTGCTGCCCAATTGTCACGCAGTGTTCCGGTGCCGAGGAAGGGACGATAGAAGCCATTGTGAGGTCCCAGGTATCCCTGGCTGATCCCGGCACAGAGCAGGCCGTCCGGGCGTGATTTCCCCAAGGCCGCGCGACCGTTCCTCAGGCGTGCGGTCATCTGGTCCACGGTAAACCCGTTCACGCCGAAGTCGTACAGCCCATCGAAGACTTCAAGCTCGCTCTGCAACCGTTCGGCGTCGCCCCAGAGGCCGGTTTCACGCTGGGGCTGGACCAGCCAATGGGCTTGAAGGCCTTGTTTGGCCAGACGTTTCAGAATGGTCCTGCATTCCTCCGGTGTGCGGCTGTGTTTGTAGATGAAGACGACCGGGCGGCCATTGATGAAGTAGTTGTTGGGGTGCTGTCCCCACTTGGTCAAGAATGTCGCGAGTGCGTTGACGACCTCATCCATCGTCCCATGCCACCCATCCACACAGAGCGCGATCTTGAACGGGAGGCCTTCGGCTCCCCGGTAGAGCGACCCCAGAGCCCCGTATCCGTCCAGACGAGGGATGTCCACACAGAAGCCATTGATTCCGTACCGCATGGCTTCCCGGATCTGGTCGCGGCGAGATGAGGTGACGCCGAGGTCTGTGCCGGTGTGCTCACCCAGAAGCGTCCGGTCATAGAGACGGGCGAAGCGTTCCGGTTCGTCGTACATCGTACGGACATTGAAGCCCCAGCCACAGAAATGGGCCCAGCACATCTTCTTCGGCATGGCGGGGTTCTCGGCAGCCCGCAAGGGGAATGTCAGCAACAGGAGTACCGGCAGGAGAAGTGGTCTTGCCCGATCCATGGAATGGCCGTTTTGTATGTGAGCCCAGACGCGTATGGACGATATAATATTGCTTGCCAAGATCCCTCCTGCCCGTGCGGTCTGAGGGACATTCTGATCGACACCGTTCGCTTGTCCTCCTGGAGTGGAGTGCCCATGGAATCAGTGATATCACCTGACGGTCGCGTTTGCGTCAGTCTCGACATCGACACCGCGTCGTCGCCATCCCGACACATGACGGACCAACAGCACTGTCTGTTCTGGCAGGTGACGTGCGACGGCAAACCTGTGGTCGAGCCTTCCCGGCTGGGGTTGGAGCTTGGCGGGGCTGCGGAGTTCAACAGTTGCTTCCGGGTTGCCGACACGATTCGTGAGAGCCATGACAGTGAATGGCAACCGGTGTATGGCGAACGTGAAACCGTTCGTGACCGCTTCAACGGCATGACCGTGTGCCTGGATGAGTTCATCCCCCCGTACCGGACGCTTGAGCTTGAGTTCCGCGCCTACAATGAAGGGGCTGCGCTCCGCTATCGTGTTCCTGAACAGAGCGGCATGAGCGCTTTCTCCATCACACGTGAGAAGACTGAGTTCATCTTTCCGGAAGGTACGGAGGGATACGTGGAGTACCATGTTGAGGGGGAATACCACCGGATGCCGGTAGAGGCACTTGATCGGACCTGCGAACGGCCGCTGACCCTCGTTCTGCCCGGCGCGCGATATGCCTGCCTGCTCGAAGCGCATGTGGACACGTACTCCCGGATGCTGCTTGGACCTGCGGGCCAGGGCCGTTGCGGGGTGAAGAGCGCCATCAGCGGGACCGTACAGGCCCAGGCGCCATTTGCGACCCCGTGGCGGGTTGTGATGATCGCGGACGACCCCGGCGGTCTGCTTGAACAGAATGACCTCGTCCTCACTCTCAATCCGCCCTGCGCGATCGCGGGTACGAGTTGGATCAAGCCCGGGAAGACCATCCGGGAAGTCACCTTGTCCACACCAGGCGGAATGGCGTGCGTCGACTTTGCCGTTGAGCGTGGCCTGGACTACATCCATTTCGACGCCGGCTGGTATGGGCACGAGTACATCGATGAACCGGATGCGACGTGTGTTGCCCCCGATCCCTCACGAGTGGGAGGGATTCCGGACTACGACGGACTTGACCTGCCCGCAGTGATTTCCTACGCTCGGAGCAAAGGGATTGGCGTGTGGCTGTACGTGAATCGGCGTCATCTCGAACGGCAGTACAACGAGTTGATGCCCTTGTATGAGAAGTGGGGCGTGAAGGGAATCAAGCCGGGGTTTGTCCAAGTCGGTCCGCAGGAGTGGACCATGTGGCTGCACGATGTGGTGCGGAAGGCGGCCGAGCATCACATTATGGTCGACGTCCACGACGGCTATCGTCCCACTGGATTCAGCCGCACGCACCCCAATCTGCTGACCCAGGAGGGCGTGCGCGGCAACGAACACATGCCCACCGCTCGTCATAACTGCACGCTGCCTTTCTGTCGGTATCCGGCCGGCGCGGCTGATTACACGCCGTGCTACTACAACGGCCGAGTCAAGAACACTCATGCCCACCAACTCGCGCTGCCCGTGGTCTTCTACAGCCCGGCCATGTTCCTGTTCTGGTATGACAAACCGTCAGCGTATCAGGGCGAACCCGAGGTCGAGTTCTGGCGCGATGTCCCGACGACATGGGATGACACCCGTGTGCTTGCGGGGGCGATCGGAGAGTATGTGTCCGTGGCGCGTCGCTCGGGCGACGTCTGGTACGTCGGCACGATTACCAATGAGGAAGACCGAGAGCTCGCGATTGATCTGAGCTTCCTGCAACCCGCCAGGGCGTACACGGCGGAGATCTACGAGGATGGCGATCTGAAGGATGACAGCCGGACCCATGTCCGCATCCGGCGGGAGAAGCTGACGGCTGACGACACGATCTCCGCAGACCTGCCCGCTTGCGGTGGGCAGGGCATTCGCCTGAGCCCTGTGTGAGTTGTGGTTACACACGAGCTGGCCTTCGCCAGTTGTTCTGTCGCTCCTATCTGAGGAGAGAAACTCCGGCGCCCACTACTCGACAGTCGGCGATGTTTCAGGCGAGGAGACAAGTGGTGACATCAGATTTGACTCAAGCCGTGAAGAAGGTGGCAGTCGAAGCGGGGGCAGACTTGGTCGGCATTGCGCCGATCGTGCGTTTCGAGCATGCTCCCGAGCGTGTACATCCATGTGGGATCTTCTCCAGGACGGAGAGCGCGATCGCGATCGGTTGCCGAATGGTGCGGGGGGCCTCAAGACCATCGAGGAGGGCAACTACCAAGAGGATTCCAGCCGTGAGAACCCGCCGCCCTACTACCAATTCCTGCAACGCCAGTTCCGCCACCAATCCACCTGCGGGGCCCGAGGGTGTGTCCGAGCTTGCATGGACCACCTTGAGAAATCAGGCCGGATCGAGAGAACATACAGGACGCCCGTGGTCGAGGGTGAGCAGTGGGA
>Ga0209045_1003170_pt1 | contig 10814 bp, 10 predicted proteins | sample SaaInlLV_10m_DNA_4_FD_184664 | JGI IMG/M metagenome (GOLD analysis project Ga0209045, IMG submission 184664) | Marine microbial communities from expanding oxygen minimum zones in the Saanich Inlet - Saanich Inlet SI072_LV_200m_DNA (SPAdes) (version 2) | ecosystem: Environmental > Aquatic >...
GACGGAGTCTCTCCCTCCATCGGACACAGATGGCCCAGAGAATCCCTGGAGGGAGAGACTCCGTCGAGCCGCCTTGGAGTTCTCCCCCACGTAACTGAGGCATTGCGCCTGCCCGCTGCCTCAAATGGCCGATCCTGCGACACCGTGGTATCCTAAAGGTGTTGGTTCAGGGCCTTGGTCGCGAGGAGGACGAAGTTACACGCCGCATCAACCAGAACGCCGAGATTACGTACCGCATCAACCAGAACAAGGACGCGCACGATGTCCCCTGCCCCTGCCAGACCATCTGTGTCACATACGCATGTTCTTCCCGACGATGCCAAGACCGAAACGATGGGCATCACGTTCTTCGACCTATCGCGCTTCGCAGAGTGGTCTTCCACGGACGATGATGCCCGGGTAGCCAGCTTTCTTCAGACATTCTACGCCTTGGCTGCTGAGCATCTTGAGCCGGTCGGCGCCCGCATTGTCAAGTTCATGGGTGATGCCGGGCTGGCTGTGTTTCCCACAGACGTCGCGGAACAAGCGATATTCGCCCTCTGCGCGTACTCACACGCCACGCGGACAGTCGCCCGGGAATATGGGCTCGACACGTACCTCAACGTCAATATCCACGTCGGCTCAGTGGTCTCGGGGAGTTTCGGAGTCCCCGGGGCGGAGCGGTTCGATGTCATTGGTAAGGCGGTCAATGTCGCAGCCCGCCTGGGACGCCGCGGGGTCACTCTCTCCGCCCAGGCATTCCGCTGCCTCTCCCCGGAAGGACGGGCCCGATTCCAGAAGCTCACCCCTCCGACAACCTATCGCTTCACGAACTGACCTTCTCTACCCCCCATCACTCCGTCCCTTCGATCAACTTGAGCAGCCGCGGATCTGTAACGCAGGACTTGTCGTACTCCAAGGCCTGCTTGTAGAGCACCACCTGCTCTTTGACCGACAACCCCGGGTCCTCGGCTTTGGTCGTGTAGCAGAGCGCAATCTTCCCACCCAGCCGAGCACGGTCATCCCCCGACAGACGTCCGTGGATCTGTTTATAGGCGGCCAGGGCGCCATCGTTGTTGCCCTGATTGAACAGCTCCGTTGCCGCATTCTCCCGCATGATCAGCTGCCGCTTCTGGTACTGCATGAACAGAAAAACACCGGCACCAATCAGGATTACGAGGAAAACGAGATTCTTCAGCAGATTGGACTTCTTCTTCTCAGCCATAGTGCGACCATTTCTCCTTCAGTGTACTTCAGGCTGTATCTGCGCACGTGGAACAGTCATTCAACGATGTCCCGATGTGCCCGACGATACCGCACCGACGCCGGGTGTCAAACAACGTCTCCACACCGCGGGAAACAGCCGCCTTGCCCGGAAGCCCGCCTTCCTCTGTGCGGACATGCCAACAGGCTTTCCCGTTGACATCTGCGCGTCCTCTTGGATAGTATGCTCTGCACGCCTCACCGTGGCGACCTGTGCTGCCATGGTGCCGGACGCGCTGTAACCTGACAAAGCCCCAGCCTGGTTGAGGAAATAGACATGGCCGACACAAAAGACACGCTCCCCCCCTCCGAAGCCGAAACCCCGGAACCGGACGCGCAGGATGCAGCGCCGCTCGAAACAGAAGCGACGAGGGAACAGAGCACGGCTCCTGAGCAGGAGCCTGAAGAAGGCGGAGGAAATGCGGCAGTCTGGATAGCCATAGTCGTCGCCATCGTCGTCTTCGTCGTGCTCTCAAGGGCGCGTGAAAATAGCGGAACCCGAGGCGTTCCGCCGCCACGTCGTTCCGTCGCCACGCTCCTCTCACCTCAGGCCCGTCCCTTCGTCGACGAGGCCCGCAAGCATGAGAAGGAGGGCAACGACGCCCAGGCCGCCATCGCCTACACCAAAATCATCGAGACAGACCCGGACGTGGCAGAAATCCGACGACGACGGGGAAACGTCTACCTCCGCCTGGGCGAACAGGAGAAAGCTCTCGCCGATTTCGACCGATGCCTTCAGATCGACCCGAGCCTGGCTTCCGCCTACAACAACCGCGGGACGCTCTATCTCGCTGCCGGGGAGAACGAAAAGGCCGTAACCGATTTCTCCGCCGCGGCGGAGAAGAACCCGGGATCACCCGACGCCTACTTCAACCGCGGAAATGCGCAACTTGCGCTTGGCAAACTGGCTGAAGCAGCCAAGGACTATGGCGAAGCACTCCGACGTGACCCAACCCGGGGTGATGTCTTCGCGAACCGCGGAGTCGTCTTCCTGAAAGCGGGGCGCTTCAAGGAGGCCGTCGCTGACTTCGATCGCGCACTGAAGCGGTCACCGGAACTGGTTAACGCGCTGATGAACCGGGCACTTGCTCATCACTGCGGTGGCGCCTCTGACAAAGCCAAAGCCGATCTGGAACAGGCCAAAGCTCTCGGTGCAGATATAACTGAGTTGGCCAAAGCTCTTGCCGCGCCGCCACCGCCGCCACCGCCAGCCGAAGCCCCGTCAGCTGCGGCCCCGTCAGCTACCGCCGCACCGCCACCCCTTTCAGGCTCAGACACCAAGCCCCAGGACTAAAGACGACGTTCAGGTTCTCAAGCCCCGTCGAGACGGTCCAACAGCCGTGCTTCCCTGGAGGGCGCGAAACTCCCGTTGAGCCAGTGTACGAGACTGACCGCATTCCCCGTCTGACGAGTGCTTGCCTCCGTCCAGCCCAACCTCTATGGTAGCGGCTTCATGCGCCGCGAAACGGCCCCGGGCCGCTCGTGTTCGGCGCACTACCCCCCAAACGGCTGGCACCCTCCAGCGTGAAACAAGGAGTGACCCCCTGTGGCCATGGACAAACACATCATCCTCGGCGTGCACATCGGTGACCGTTTCCAGAAAGCAAGCGACGTGCAAACCGTTCTGACCGAATACGGCTGCAATATCAAGACTCGCCTCGGCCTCCACGAAGTCAGCCCCGATTACTGCTCCCCCGCCGGCATCCTCATCCTCGAAGTCGTCGGCGACGAAGCGCGTTGCCTCGAACTGGCCGGGAAGCTCGGAACGATCGAAGGCATCGAAGTCCAGAAGATGATCTTCGACCACGAGTAAGCCGTCCACTCCTGCTCGGTGCCGCCATCTTCCTCTTGTCCACCACGACGTGATCGACTCCGTCTACCGTGTCGTCAGTCGCGCGAGCGGCGGGACAACCACAACAGCATACGTCTCAAGCGGACCGAACTCGACCCGACCGTTACGCATGGTCACCATCGCCTCCCGGCAATCCCAGTCCGGCGACAGGACTCGGACGCATTCCGCCCGCAGCCCCTCCTCCAGCCCCAGGGAAACACTGTCCAGAGGCGTCTCGTTGTCGTAGTTGAGTAAATGGATCACCCGTTCCCCGCCACCTGCCCGATAGACCTCCATACCCACGTATGGACCAGCGTCCAAACTGCAGGGAACGCGACCGGCGGCCGCCGCCAAAATCCCTTCAGCAATCTCACCGGCCCGAGGCGGCAGACGCATGTCGTGGTAAGCAGGGGGATGGTCACGTGTGGGCGCGCTCAGTCGCTCCGGAGCATCGGGAAAAAACACCACATGAGGTAACTCGAAGAGCTCCTTGAGAGGGTGCTTGCACCGGTGCCGCCCGCGTTCGTCATAGAGCCCAGTCCTGCCCGTGACAACCAATCCCCCACCCGAGCGTGCATACGCCTTAAACGCCTCGACTTCACAGTCGCTCAGACAAGTCTGTTCTGCCAGAACGACAGCAGAGTATCTGGATAACCGGTCGAGTTGGTAGGTGAACAACATGTCAAACGGGAGTTGGTACTGCAAGCAAGTCTGCTCGACCCCGAACACACAGGGAAAAACGCTGAAGAAGTCGCACGCCAGGGAATGGGCTCCCCGGTAGACCGCGACCGTGGCCAGCGATTCCTCCGCATCGAACAGTGCCTCGTGGTCACGGAAGAAGTGGAGGTAACGGCGCAGGGCTTCGTGCAGGTCAGTCTGTTCGAACGCAGCCCGATCGCCCCCACACGAACGGGTCGCCCAGGTCGGCGTGACCATATGTCCTCCGAACATGGCGCACTCCGCCAGATCCCGCGTGACTTCAGCAGGCGTCTCAGGGCGCCGAAGGCCTCCCACAGGAGCGCCGAACGCGGCGATTTCTGCCGCCGTTTCAAACGAATCGCCGAGTCCCGTCCTCCGCTGCGACGGAGCCCTGATCCACCCCGTGCTCAGGACGACACGGTCAAGGGCGAACGCATGCTTAAGGCCGCGGAATTTTGCGGTCAGAACACCAGCAGCATCAATGAATGAATGATCGTGGTTCTCGTCCACCAGGAGATCGATGTCAGGCGTCGGGCCCCAGGGCCCCGCATCCATATCGTAAGTGACCTGTGCAGCTTCTGAATTGATGGATTTGATCACCCTGTTGAATACGCCAAGACGCTGGACCATGAACTCTCGGCGGAAGTCGAGAAGGCTCAAGAACAGCGGATCTCGGCGACTCTCTGTCGTGGGGATACGAACATGACGGAAGTGGGGGAGCCCGAAGAGCTCTTCCGCCTGGACAGCATCATACGTCTGCGTCAGATAATCGCGGAACGCCTTCTGGCACAACTCGCAGTGGCACTTGTACACAGTCCCATCCCACTCCACCCCATCCATCCCGACCTCGCCGATGCAACGCCGGACAACCGCCTCCAGGTAAGCCACATAGTCTTCATGCCGCTGACACCCCAGCCAGCGCCAGTAGGTACTCTTGCCATAGAGGAGGAGTTCGCCTGACGCATCCCGCTGGACCCAGTCACGGGCATGCGGGACCTCATCCAGAAACGTCTCGTAGCAGATCGTTGCCCATTGGCAGTACCCCAACACGCGAATGCCGTGAGTGTGGCAGAGCTCAGTGAATGCAGCAGCACGGTCCATTTCCTCCGCCTCAGCGAGCACCCCGAACCCCTTGAAGAAGTGAGTCGAGATGCAATTCACGCCAAGGTCCGCCAGTTTCCCGACCATCTCCTCGGAATGCATCCGTAGATACCAGTCCTCCGCCCAGTGCGCATTCCCGGGCGAATAAGCGGCCATGTGAGCTGAGCGCCGGTATAGACGAAGCGGCTCCCACAATCCCCACACCCAGCGGAGCTTCCCGCGTTGTATCCAGGACGGCACCGGATGATTCTGTTGTCTCGTCATACCACATCTCCCTCAACTGTCTTAACGTCTTCCCCCGGGGCCGCTGAGGCCCCGCCTTCTGCCTTCCTGGAGGGCGACACTCTGTGGAGCCGTGCCTTCCTCTGGTCCGCCGAGGGCCCGCCTTCTGTCTTCCTGGAGGGCGACACTCTGTGGAGCCGTGCCGTCCTCTGGTCCGCCGAGGGCCACCTCAGTTCGGCATGGTTTTCCGCCTTCCTGGAGGCCGGTTATCCCTAACCGGTGCCTTCCGGTCCGGCAAGAGACAGCCGGTCGGGACGACCGGAGCTCCAGGGCTTCCTCCCGGCCACCGTACCTTCCCCTGGGGACACAGAGCGAGTCCCGAGCGACCTGCTGCTCCAGCAGGACTGCAGAGCGACACAGTCGCGTGAGGCAGGCAGCCCCACCGTTCCCGACATCAGCACCGGGTAAACCGGCCAAACACGTACCCCAACGGCTCGGGGATATGCACCGACATCTGCTGTCCGGAGGACGTGATGCCGCCGCCTGGGGCGAGCACCTCCCAGTCACACTCTCCGAGCTTCGCGTCAGACGCATCAAGCGAGAAGCGTGGTTCCGAACTCAGCCCACGGAAGACAACCGCGTAACCACACTCCTCAGAGAGCGAGACAAAGCCCGTACATGAGAAACCATCCGGGGCAGCCCCGATGGGAAAGATCGTGCCCGAAAACAGATCCTGACGATGAGCTTTCCATATCTGGACCAGGGACGCAACCGATTCGAGGTAAGCACTGGGGAGATTCGACACCTCGAACCACCCCAGCGGGTTGCTGAACATGACCATGGCAAAGAGGGTGTCGGCAGCGTAGTTCACCGGAGCCAGGGGGTCATCCGCGTAATTCTCCAGGTTCCTGGTGTTGTTGAGAAACTCCATCCGCAGACGTCTCGGGTCCACCCAATGCGACAGCTTCCAGAGATTGCGCAGCGTTTGGTGCGGCCAGTAGTTGTGCCAATCCGTGTAACGGTTCTCCAGGAACAGAGGTCCGACTCCCAGGGCCCCAAAATAGCCAGGACGAATGCCTGCCGTGATGTCCAGATCGAACACGACCTCGCCTCGACTGCCATCCAGAACCATCGTGAAGAACCGCTGCAGGTTCTCGGCGGCCAAAGCTGTGGGAGCCTTGACCCCATCGATCTTGAAGTGAACAATGCCAAGGGTATTGAACAATTCCAGGATGCGCTCCGCGTCCTTACGCCAGTTGCCGTAGTCACTCCAGGAGTCGGGAGCGAACCACAGTCCGACGTCCATTCCTTTGGCCTTTGCCCGGGTGACGACGGGCTCAAGTCCGTTCCGCAATCGGTCGGGATGGGGCTCCCAGAACTCGGGATCCGCAGCCCAGAACCCTTCCCAAACGCCTCCCTTTTCCTTCGCGTAAGCGGAGTTGGAGGTCGTTCCCTGCTGCCAGCCATCGTCCAGTTGGACAACATCCACCCCCAAACGCTGGGCCGCCTCGATCTCTGCCTCGATGAAGGCATCCTGAATCCGGCCATCCCGCGAACGATCTCCCCAAGTGTTGCTCAGGAAGCGAGGGCATGCATGACCTGGCGTGCCCGGCCGGCGCTGCTGTTGCCAAGCGTGCAGAACACGTGTCCGCTCCACTCGTCCCCCCTGGTAATCAAGAACAGCCCACGGGCCGGATGACAGCCCTGCCGTGTCGAGAAGCGAAACATCGAATCCACTCCCTTTGCGGGCCGTAACGCGTAGGTCACTGCTCTGAGACACCGGACGAGCATGCGGAAGCGGAGACTCCCGGACCAACACCTTCCCACAACCATTGGCCAGGTCTTCGATCACAAAGAGGTTCCCGGAGAGGGATAGATTCCGGTCGGAGGGATGCAGCAACCATTCTCGTTCGTGGACCAGTTCATTGTGCCGATCGGTCGTGTCTGCAAGCATCACCTGGATGAGCTTGAGGTGTTGGGAAGGCAGCGAAAGCGACTCCACGACCGCCTCCTCGACTCCCGACTCCACAGCGGACAACGCCGCGGGATCTGTTTCGACCCCCGTGGTGGCTTGCGTCGTGCGTGCTGGTATGGCCATAGTGAGTGACGACCTCCCGGATCTGTATGACGTGTTGACGGCAGGGCACACCCCGCCTGATGATCTGTGCACCCATACCTTCGAGTCTTGGTGAACTGAGGCAAAGGCCAGCCACGCTCGAGCCCACCCATCCGGACAGTTCCGATGCCCCATTTGGGGGTTGGCTTTCGTTCCTCAGCCCGTCTGACGGCTGTCACGCCCAAGCCCTTCCCGTCTGCATCCCCCGCTGCTCTGGGCCACTTGCCTACGGCAGCCGGAAGCTATCTCCGCCTTCTTGCCGTTTTCTTGCGCCAGGTCTGGCGCTTGGGGTTGTCGATCTTCTGCTGTGTCTTGGCGATCTGTTCACGCTTCTTGACCAGGGCGTCGTGTTCCTGCCTGATCTTCAGAAAATTGCGGTAGCGCGCTTCGTCGAGGGTTCCCGAATCGATCGCGTCTTTCACGGCACAGTCGGGCTCAGACACATGATGGCAGTTGACAAAGCGACAGCGCTCGCCGAGCTCGACAATGTCCGGAAAGCTCTCCAACAAACTGCGCTCGTCGGACCACATCTGCAGTTCGCGCATGCCCGGGGTGTCGATCAGGGCACCACCGTTCTCCAGCCCGTACAGCTCGCGATGCGTCGTGGTGTGCCTGCCCGCGCCATCCGACTCCCGCACCTCACCCGTTGGCGCGATCTCGTCCCCGGCGAGTGCATTGACCAGCGCCGATTTACCCACGCCGGATGAACCGAGAAGTGCGACCGTGTTCCCGGTGCCCAGGTAACGTTCGAGTTCTTTCGTGCCCGTCTTTTCAGTCGCGCTGATCACGTGAATCGGGATGTCTGGTGCCACCGACCTGACCAACTCCGTGTAATGCTCGGGATCGTCGCACAGGTCAACCTTGTTCAGCAGGATGACCGGCGCGGCGCCGCTCTCGCGTGCCAGGGTCAGGTAGCGTTCGAGCCGGCGCAGGCTGAACTCCCTGTCGCCGGACACGCTCGTCATCAGAAAGACGGTGGTGATGTTCGTCGCCACCACCTGTTCATCGGTCGCGGAGAGGATCACTTTGCGAGAGAACTTCGTCTGTCGCGGGAGTATCGCGTGAATGCGCGCAGTCCCCTCTTCAACACGCGCTTTGATCGCGACCCAGTCGCCCACGGCGGGAAACATCCCTTTGTGTTTGGCGCGATGCCGGATGTTGCCGGAGATCTTGGCCGTCAGTTCCCCTTCTTCGCAGCACACCTGGTAATGGTGCTTGAGATGCCGCGTCACGCGTGCCGGGATGAACGTGTCCTTGTGCTCGGCAAAGTGCCTCTCAAAGAAGCTGTTCCAACCCAGGTCTGTCAGTTGCTTTCTCGTACGGGCCTCGTCTTTCCACTGTGCTTCCGGATGCTCGGTACTGGATGCCCTTCGACTCCGCTCAGGGCAGGCTGACAACGGGCAACCGGCATAAGCTGATGGGAGGTCACGGTGAAAACAACCTCACACGGCGTTAATTGCGCGCCCGGGTCACACACCTGACTTGCATCCCCAAAGCGTCGACGCATCTTCCTTACCTGGTCGCGGATGGTGAGCAGGTGCGAAGTGGCGACTGCCGCCCCGGCCACCACCACATTACCCGGAACCTGAGACCCAACGAGCAAGATGTGGATTGAGCTTTCAAACCTCACGATTCCGGCGCTTGCGCCGCAGGATCTGCGTCAGGCAGCGGCACGGACACTGAGCGTGCCCCCGGCAGCTGTGGCCGAACTCCGCGTGCTGCGCCGCAGCGTGGACGCGCGGCAGCACCGCAACGTCAAGTTCCTATACCGTTTGGCGGTGCGCCTGACCGATAGCGCCCGCGCACCCGGCGGTTTTCGGGAATGGGCCGAAACCGCACCGCCCGCGTTGACCGCGACGCAGCTCGACGACAGCGCGCCCGTGGTCGTTGGCGCAGGGCCGGCCGGACTGTTCGCGGCCTTGGCGCTGTGCGAGGCGGGCCTGCCGCCAGTCGTTGTCGAACGCGGCAAGCCCGCTCCCGAGCGAGTAGTGGATGTCAACCGGTTCTGGGCCGACGGCACGCTGGATCCAGATTCGAACGTCTTCTTCGGAGCCGGCGGTGCCGGCACGTTCTCGGATGGCAAACTGAATACACGTTCCAAGGATCCGCTGGTCACCAAGGTGCTGACCACACTGGTCGCGCTGGGCGCGTCCGAAACGATCTTGTACGACGCCAAACCGCACATCGGCACCGATCTGTTGGTACAACTGCTGCCGCTGTTCCGCAAGCACTTGGCGACGTTGGGAACGCGCTTTGCTTTCAACACCCGCCTGGACGGGCTGCGTCGAGCGGCGAGTGGGCATTTGGAGGTGGCACTGAACGGCGCGTGGACACTGGCCCGGCCGCTGGTGCTCGCCTGCGGCCATTCCGCATTCGACAGTTACCGACTGCTCTTGGACGCAGGTGTCGAGCTAGCGCCCAAGCCATTGGCGATCGGTGTGCGCCTGGAGCATCCGGCGCCCTTTGCCAGCGCGCTGTTCCAGGGCAACGATCCGCGTGTGCTGGAAGCATTGGGGCATGTTCAATACAACGTGACCGCCAAACTGCCGAATCGCGGCAGTGTCTACAGTTTTTGCTGCTGCCCCGGCGGCGAAGTGGTCGCCTGCGCGACCACGGCGGACACGCTCAATGTCAACGGCATGTCCGCGAGCCGGCGCGATTCGCCGTTCACGAACGCGGGGCTGGTGACACCGGTGCCACCTGAGGAGCTTGCCGAGGACGCCGCGGGCATGCTGCACTGGCGCGAGGAGCTGGAACGCGGCTGCTTCCGCCTTGGCGGCGGAGGCTTTGCGGTACCCGCGCAACGTGCAACAGACTTCGTTGCCGGGCGTGCATCGACCGGTAAGCTCCGGACCTCGAGCCGGCGGCCAGTGGCACCCAGCGATTTGAGCCGAATTCTGCCGACGCCGGTCGCGGCACGATTGCGCGACGGCTTGCGCAGGCTGGATCGTAAGTTCAACGGATGGCTGCGGAACGGTACGCTGTTGGGCATAGAAACCACAACCAGCGCACCGGTGCGGATCCTGCGCGAGGCAGACGGCGCGGCTGTGAACTGGCCGGATCTGCTGCCTGCCGGTGAAGGCAGTGGCTATGCCGGCGGGATTGTCACCAGCGCCACCGACGGCTGGCGCGCGGTCGACACCTGGCTCAAGGCGCATGGATCCGCGACAAGCTGAGATCGAGCGGCGCGCACACTGGCTCAGGTGCGAAGGGAACCACGGAATGCTGGGTCCGGTACGGCGGAACCACGCCGAGAAAGCGTGGGAGTCACTACTTCTTGACTGCGAACGAAACACAGTCCGGGAGAGCGACGTCAGGCGGTCCGGAAAGGAGCTCGCACCACGGAGGGAGAGCTGGCCCCGATTGCGCCGTTTCGACTTGCGGAGGCCGTGGCCAGCGTTTACATTTACTGCTTCTTACCCCTCCGTGCCGGAGTGGCGGAATTGGCAGACGCGCTAGACTCAAAATCTTGTGTCCGTAAGGGCGTGTGGGTTCGAGTCCCACCTCCGGTACCATTTACCCCTCTTTCCACTCGACATCAACATGCTTATTGACAGCATGTTGTGCCTTTCGAGTGCGCCAGTCACTTTCGGACTTCCCCAT
>Ga0209045_1003174_pt1 | contig 10809 bp, 6 predicted proteins | sample SaaInlLV_10m_DNA_4_FD_184664 | JGI IMG/M metagenome (GOLD analysis project Ga0209045, IMG submission 184664) | Marine microbial communities from expanding oxygen minimum zones in the Saanich Inlet - Saanich Inlet SI072_LV_200m_DNA (SPAdes) (version 2) | ecosystem: Environmental > Aquatic > Marine...
GTTTGAGGACCGGATGCTCCATGGCATCGAACAAGCTTGCGTGGCCAACGAGTACGACCTGCTGATCGTGAACATGTCCGTCGAGCGCGATCCCGAGGTCTGTGTCCGGCTCATCCGCCAGCGCCGCGTCGATGGCATCATCGTGATGGACCCTGGGCGGAACCTGCAAACGAAGTACTATGCCAACTCGACAAACAAATAATTTTACTCAAGCAAAATGGATTTGGGCACAGCAACCCGAATACACCTTGTACAACCGCTGGGTGGAAGCACAAAAAGAGTTTAACTTATCTGATGGTTTTATGCAGGCCCATATACTCGTATGTGCGGACACAACCTACAGGTTATTCATCAACGGCGAACGGATCTGCGACGGTCCTGTTCGTTTTTATCCCGAACATGTCCGTTTTGACCGGCTGGATATTACAAAGTCTCTGCGCGCGGGTGATAACAACATCAAAATTATTGCCAATTATTGGGGCTGTAAAGCGACCACCAGGATTCCGGTACACGCGGGTCTGATTGCCGAAATAATCGTCGACAATGAGATCTCTGCCTTCACTGACCGCTCCTGGCGGGTGAGAAACGGCAACTGGGAAACAAACACCCCCTACAGCTCATTTAGTCTAGGGCCATATGAGTACTATAACGCCGAAAAAGGCGAAGAGAGCTGGCAGCAGGCAGTAGAATTATTTGCCGCTCATGAGGGTCCGTGGCAGGATCTGACTCCGCGGGATTGTCCTTTTCTCACAGCAGATAGCCGCGAGCTCAAACTAGTACAAACGCGGAAACTCCCGAAGCGGGCGTATTGTTATTCCTTCCCCTTCACCCGCCTCATCCACAAGGTACCCAATGTCGGCGCCAAAATCCTTCCCAGTGGCGGTGCGGCCTTTACCACTATTGTCGCCCCGACCGATATGGAGATTAGCTACCGTTCCTTTATACTGGAGATCTACATAAACGGCATAAAAATGGAGTCCACGTTTAAACTAAACAAAGGGGACAACTTTGTATCTTTTATCTCCCCCAGACCCAACGGTTTTCAAGCAGATGATCCCTGGTTCCTGCTGGAAGATGTGCGGGCAGCTGAACTTAAATATAGAAATCCTTCCGGCAGCGAAGGGATGTTCTGTTTCATTCATCCCAAAGCATCTGAAGAGACCCGCAACATGCCAAATCACCCACCACGTGATGAGGAGCTACAAACCAGAATCATGGAGGGGCTTACAAAACTCCGACGTCTAGCTCGGCCGGTTGACTTAAAAGAGTTAGAGGCGAGTGCCGAATACAGCTTTACCTCGTCCTTTTCACCAACCATTGACCCCCATATCCCGGCCATATTTGACGCGGCAGATTCAGACGCTACAGAATATATGTATGATCTGGGGACCCAGAGTATTGGTTATATCTCTCTGGAAATAGAGGCAGAGTCATCAGCTGAAGTCGTACTCTACATGATAGAGTATATTACCGAAGAGGGTATTCGTCAGCATACCATTCAAGGCAACACCTACTACCGCAACGGTTTTGGCCTTAAAGTTCCTGCCGGTACAACAAAATTTAGAAGCATGAAGAGAAGGTCCGGCAGATACGTTGTGGTTTCAGTCAAAGGTGAAACCAAAATTGCCGGAATTGAAATGGAGGAGTCTGTCTACCCGATCAAAGCGCGTGGCTCCTTTGAGTGTAGTGACAGCTACCTGAATAAACTCTGGGAGATCTCTGCTAGAACTCTTGAGCTTTGTATGGAGGATACCTATACGGACTGTCCTCTTTATGAACAAAACTTTTGGGTGGGGGATATGCGTAATGAAGCGCTTTTTGCCTACAATGTATTTGGGGGCTATGACCTTACTAAACGGAGTCTGAAACTGGCTGCGGAGAGTCTGGATCATCAGGATCTCATTGTCTGCTGTGCTCCCCGCTACTTTACCGAAATCATACCGATCTGGAGTTTTTTATGGGTTGTGGCCCTTAAAGAGTTTTACCTCTACAGCGGAGAGTCTGACGCTGTTCTGGAGAACTGGGCGGCCTGTAAAACAAATATTAATAATACCAAAACATATATTAATGAAGAGGGGCTCTTTGATGCCCCCTTCTGGAATATGTTTGACTGGGGCGAAATAGACTGGATGGGTCGCCGCGTAGTATTATTTAATTCTATTATGCTCGGCGGTGCTCTGGATAGCTGCATTGAACTTTGTGAAGTAACCGAAGACCAGGAGTTTGCCCAAGAGTGCTGCGAATACAAGGCATCTCTTATCACTGCCGTTAACAAATATTTTAAAAACGGCGCCTATCCGGATAATACCGATAACCTCAACAGCGGTTCGCAGATAACTCTGGCGGTCGCCTATCTGCACGGCTTCTTAGACAAAAAAGACTTTTCTGAGGAGACACTTAAAACACTCACTGAAATAGGCAGCCCCTTTTCACTGCTCTACCTCTATGAAGCTTATGAAAAGGCGGGCGATTATCAAAAGATCATATCTCATATCACAAGCTCCTACCGGCAAATGGTAGAGAGCGGAGCCACTACCGTCTGGGAAGTGTTCCCCGGTACACCTTACGGACCCAAAGGATTTCCGACCCGCAGTCATGCCCACGCCTGGTCATCCGTTCCTGTTTACTTTTTCACCCGTATCATCCTCGGGGTGACGATAGAAAAGGCGGGCGGCGAAGCCTACGCCATCAGTCCCCGTCCCGGGGACCTCAGCGAAGCCTCGGGAACCATTATCACCGCCAAAGGGAAACTGAAAACTAGCTGGAAAAAAGAGGGCAATAGTTTAAATGTCTATTGTGAAGCTCCAGAGGAAATTTCCGTCTCTTTTAAGGAGAACGAAGAGATCGCAGGACTGGAAATTACATTTGCCAGATCATCGTTACAGGCACCGCAAAAAAACTGACGCCTTTTTGCAGGAGTAGAACATGAAAGCAATTATGATTTTGATGGACATTGGTTGGGCTCGGTCCCCTGTATGCCAGTGAATAACATTAATATTCAACTTTGGACCGTCAGGCAGGAGATTTCTAAAGATCTCCCAGGCACGTTCCAGAATCTCGTTGATTTTGTGATCAAGCACGCAAAGGAACAGGCAAAGGACAAGTGAGATGACTCCGATGACGAACCGCGAGCGGGCCCTGGCCGTGCTCCGCTACGAATCCTATGACAGACTGCCGATCGTCCATTTCGGCTACTGGGGGCAGACCTTGCAGAAGTGGGCCGCCGAGGGACACATCAGCGAAGCCCTGAGCAGGGCCGTCGGCGACGGCAATCCGGCCGACTACGAGCTGAACGAGCTGCTTGGCTGGGACTTCAACTGGCAGTGCATGTTCTACCCCAACCCGGGCCTGGTGCCGAGATTCGAGACGAAGGTCATCAAAACCTTCGACGACGGCTCACAACACATCATGAACGGTGACGGTGTCATCCTGCTGCAGCAACCGGGCGCCGTCAGCATTCCCGCCGAGATCAGTCACACCCTCACCGACCGCGCGAGTTGGGAGGAGCACTACAAGTTCCGTTATGCCTGGAGCGAGGACCGGGTCACCAAGGTCGGCGTCTTGACCGACGACACAGTGACGCGCTTCGACGACGGCGGGCTCGACTTCCTGCGCGACGACAAGCGCGACTACCTCTACGGCCTGCACTGCGGCAGCCTGTTCGGCAACATCCGCAACATCATCGGCGTCGAGGGCAGCAGCTACATGTACTGCGACGACATGGAGCTCTACAAGGAGATCATCGACACCAACGCCGAGGTGTGCTACCGGAACACCAGATACGCGCTCGAGACGGGAGCGACGTTCGACTTCGGCCACTTCTGGGAGGACATCTGCTTCAAGAACGGGCCGTTGGTCATCCCCAGCGTATTCGAAGAGCTGGTTGGGCCCCACTACGGGCGCATCACCGATCTGCTCGCGGAATACGGGATCGACATCGTCTCGCTGGACTGCGACGGCATGATCGACGCCCTCGTTCCCACCTGGATCGAGAACGGCGTCAACACCATGTTCCCTATCGAAGTCGGCACATGGGACGCGAGCATCGCGCCTTGGCGCGAAACGTACGGCAAACGGTTGCTTGGCGTGGGCGGGATGAACAAGAACGTCTTCGCCCGGGACAGAGCCGCCGTGGATGCCGAGATCGAGCGCCTGGTAGAGCTTGTCGAGCTGGGCGGCTTCATCCCATGTCCCGACCACCGCCTCCCGCCGGGTGCGGAGTGGGACAACATCAAGTACTACTGCGAGAAGATGCGGGAACGGTTCGCGTGAGCGAGACACGACACAGCCTGACCTGGAAGCGGGAACGGGAACTGGTTTCCAGGTTTGCCGGGGGACTGTCCCTCGACACGTTCGAGCGTAAACTACTGAGCTCTGGGGATAGGGCGAGGATCATCTCCAGCCAGCCCTATGCTTGACTTCCGCTATAAAACGATTTATAGTGGCGGGTTAACACGAGGAATTGTATGGCTACACTGAAACAGATCGCGCAGGAGGCCGGGTGTTCGGTCGGGGTCGCATCGGTTGTGTTGAACCAGTCCCAGGGGAACATCGGGGTGTCGGCGGCCATGCGGCGCCGGGTGGAACGGGCTGCTGAGAAGCTGGGATACGCTGGCAACTTCGCGGCGAGCGCCCTGAAGCGACAGAGCACGAGGACCCTGGGGCTGTACGTGGCGCCGCGGCCCGGAGGGGGCTTGGGTGCGGGCTCGTTTGAGGACCGGATGCTCCATGGCATCGAACAAGCTTGCGTGGCCAACGAGTACGACCTGCTGATCGTGAACATGTCCGTCGAACGAGATCCTGAGGTCTGTGTTCGGCTCATCCGTCAGGGCCGAGTCGATGGCATTATTGTGATGGATCCCGGGCGGAATCTGCGGACGAAGTATCCGATGGCGGAACTATCGGGCCGGGTGGTGTTCCTGGGGGCGGGCATGCCAGCTTCCGTAGCGCCGCGCTTCGCGTTTGACAACCACGCGGCCATGGCGCTTACGGTGGCACACTTGAGGGCGCTGGGTCACCGTCGCATCGCGTTCGTGGGTCAACTCCACGACCCCCTGGCAGACTGCCTGGAGCGCGAGCAGGGCTTCCGGTCGGCCATCGAGCAAACGGGGCTGCCGGCGAATCCGGAATGGGTCCTGGACCATGGGGACCTCCTGCAGCCCGCGTTCAGCGACGTCATGGGCGCACCCGCGCACTGCCGGCCAACGGCCCTGATCGCCCTCAACGACATCGCTGCGGCGATTGCGTGTCGGGAATTGCGCAAGCTTGGACTCCACGTGCCGGGACAGATAAGCGTCATCGGTGTGGACGATTCCACGATCTGCGAGTTCACTTCGCCCAGCTTGACCTCAATCCGGCATCCGCTGGAAGACATGGGGCGTGACGCCACCGAGCACCTCATCGCTGGCCTGGGCAAAGCGGCGGATGCGCGAGCAGTGAAAGGGCGTTTTCCCCCTGTTCTCGTCGAGCGCGAGTCCACCGGTCCGGCGCCGGACGAGAAGACAACAGAATAACCGTGAGGAGATATATCCATGGCAGCAAGCAGAGCAGGAGTCGCCAAGCGTCAGTCGGTTGTGAGAAGGCCGGCCAGGCCCCGCGTCCAGAACGCCGTTTCGCGCCGGGACGAGGTCAGTGAGATCACAGGCAAACTGGCGGTTGCCGAGGCCTTCACCGAGACGTATGCCAGGCATGAAGACGATCACATGGCAATCCGCGAGGCCAGGTGTCTCGCTGCTCTCTTTCCCGCGCTCTGCACCGGCATCCACGATCAGGATCTGATTGCCGGCAGGAAAGACCACCACCCCTATGCCGGCTTCAGCGTCATGGCGCTCTCCACGAGTACCACCAAACACACGCTCCTGGCCAAGTACCGTGCCGGCGACGCCATTACGCCTGAGGAGTTGATGGACTTTCAGGCCAAGAGCCTGTTTGTCGGCGGCTATTACCACAACCACATCGGCCTGATGAAGGCGGTGGAGCAACTGCCCGACGACTCAGACCTGAAGGCTCGCCTGCTGGACCTTGCCACGTTCTGGGAGGATCGGGAAACGACCTCGCATCTGAGGGAGTTTGTGACCGATGAAGTGCTGCAAGGCCTCGGGCCTGCGCAGGTTGGCTTCGGCTATGCCGATACGTTCAACCGCTTGGCCTGCGCGTCCCTCGATTTCGACAAGCTCCTCAGACTCGGCATTCCCGGACTCGCCAGCGAGATCTCGGCGCATCGCAGCTCCGCCAAAAGGGATGGCCGGGACGAGCCGTTCTATACCGCCATGTTGATGGCTCTGGACGTAGTCAAAGACGTCTGCCTGCACTACGAAGCCGAGGCCCGCAGAAAAGCCCGGACGGTGCGGACTCCGCAGAGGCAGAAAGACCTGCAGGCCATGGCCACGGCCCTCAAGAACATCACGGAGCGGCCCCCGGCGAACCTGCGCGAGGCCATGCAGCTCATGTGGGTCTACTGCCTGGTCAGCTACATGGACAACTATGGGCGCATGGATGTCTACCTGGGCGATTTCTACGCCAGGGACATTGACGAGGGAGTGCTGACGGAAGAAGAAGCCAGCAGGTTGATCACAGCGCTTTGGCAGTTGATCGCAGACCTGGCCGATGAGGGCAAGCTCGGCGCTGCGGCGCAGGGCAGGATCGTCGTCGGTGGGGCTGGTCGGAGGAATGAGGAAAATGCCGACCGCTTCGCCCTTGCCGCCCTGGAAGTCAGCAGGCGGATGAGAGTCACCGAGCCGAACACCACGCTGCGCTTCTGCGAAGGGCAGACCCCCGCGCTGATGACCAAGGCCCTGGAGATGATCGGCGAAGGCTGCATTCACCCAGCCCTCTACAACGATGCCGTAAACGTCCCCGCCCTGCAGAAGACCTACGGAGCCAGCCGCGAAGACGCGGAACAATACCTGCCGGTTGGCTGTGGCGAATTCTGCCTGGAGGCGAAAAGCCTCAATTCGCCCAACGGCCAGATGAGCTACCTCGCAGCCCTCGACCTGGTGCTCCACAACGGGAGGGACATTTCGACGGGGGCCCAAGCAGGCCTGGCGCTCGGTGGCCCCGATGACTTCCCCGACTTCGACAGCCTGGTCGGGGCGGTGAAACGGCAGATCAGCCACACCCATCGTCTGTTGGCGCTCCGACACGGCTTCGAAATCCGGGCCGAGCGCAAAGACGCGCCATTCCTGTTCATGAGCATATTGAACGGCGCCTGCATCGCCAGAGGCAAATCCATTCTCGATGGCGGCATCGATTACCTGGGGGGCATGATCGAGACCTATGGCCTGACCAGCCTCGCGGACAGCCTCACTGCGATCAAGACCCTGGTCTATGAGACAAAGGAGATGAGCCTGCGCAAATTGGTGCGTGTGCTGGACCACGATTTTGCGGGCTTCGAGAGCGAGCGCCAGCGCATGCTGCGCCTCCCCAAGTATGGCAATGACGTCGCCGAAGTGGACGACCTGCTCGTACAGCTCGGCGCATTCATCTGTCGCGACGTGCTCAGTCACGCCGCGGAAGCGGGGCTGAACTACTTCACCATCTGCAGCATGAACCCCGGCGGCTTCCAGTTCAGCCGGATCACCGCCGCCTCGGCGGACGGTCGGCGCAAGGGCGACCCCATGCCGATCGGCAACGCCCCCACCCAGGGCCGGGACACCAGCGGACCGACCGCGCTGCTCAACTCCATGGCCAAGCCGCTCAATATGCACGGCGGCTTCGTCCAGAACCTGAAGCTCGCACCCACCATGTTCTCTACCGAGACCCAGCCAAAGCTGGAAGCCCTGCTGCGCACCTACTTTGGCGCTGGCGGCGCCCAGATCATGATCACCTGCATCAATCAGGCCGACTTGCAGGACGCCCTCGACCACCCGGAGAAGCACGAGAATCTTGTCGTCCGGGTCGGCGGCTGGACATCCCGCTACGTCGCCCTGCCAAAAGACATCCAGATCGCGATACTGAATCGCACGCTACATGCATGACATGCCCAGTCAACCGCCAACCGCAATGACCGCTCGGCTCAGGCTCTTGAGACACCTTCTGAGTGCATGCGCCCTGGCGCTGCTCACCCACGGCGCGCTGGGCGAGCGGCCTTTCGCCTCGAACAGCGCCCACGCTCCCGCCGGCAACTTCGAGAGCCCGTGGTGGCAGCAGGTCTTCTCCCTCGCCTTCGACGGCCACGGCAACTTTGTCGCGCCGCACTTGGACGCCCTGCACGCTGCCGCCGCCAGTCTGGGCCCGGCGGGGTACCACGGCGTCTGGGACGCCGACCTGAACCGGGACGCCGGGTGGATGCGCCGACACCTGGTCGCGTTCGACGAGCAGCCCCGCACGAAGCGGCTCGTCTACATCGAGGGGGCGAGCGCATCCCGTGTCCTCTGCCGGGCCGATGCCGACGGGCGGATCGTCCTGACCCATCACATGCTCCTTTGGCTGAACGACCCGGCGCGACGCGACGACGCCCTCCGTCGCATCCAGCCCGATGGCCGCACGGTCTGGTTCGGCGACTGGCAGTTCATGCAGTCGCACCCGCTCAAATCGAGTCTCGGCCATGCGCTTCCCGGCGCGGCGGAGTTGGGACTGCCGCCGTTCACGCACCCGCTCACGGGCGCGGTTATCACGGACGAAGGCGACTTCTGGCACACCCGTTCCGCCGGTCCCGGAGGCAAGTACGTGCGCTTGACTGAGGCCGACGCCGAGCTGCTCGACCTCGCGTCCGTCACCACGCGCAACAAAGACGGCGAGTGGCTGGTGGAATACGGCGGACGCATGCTCTACGATGCGCAGTTCGCGCCCTACCAGGCCGCCAAGGCGCAGCGCGCGATGGCGGCCCTCGCCCCCGACATGATTCACTACGACGACTGGGACCTGCGTTCGCCGGGCACGGACCATGCAAAGTCGGCCATTCATGTGGCGGCGTTTCGCGACTTCATGCAGCGCCGTTTCAACGAGGACGACTGCCGGGCGCTGGGGTTCGAGAAGGACGATGTCGCCGCCTTCGACCTCTACCGCCACCTGCGATCTCCGCCCTGGCTGGCGGAATTCGAGGACCGAGGACGGATAAACCCGGAAGCCCCTTTCTGGTGGGCCGCCCGCGATCCACGCTGGCTCAGCAACAAGATCTGGCGCGCGTTCCAGATCGCCTGCATCGAGAACCGGCTCGCGAGCATGCAGGAGACCTACCGCCTGTTCAAACAACACAGCCGCGAGACGCTTGGCCGCGAGATCCCCATGGTGGCCAACATCATCCCCACGCTCAGCTGCCTCTACCTCCAGCGCGACTGCGTCGACATGGCAAGCTTCGAGTGGCCCTGCTACAAGAACTACAACTCCTTCCCCAAGCCGTTCGGATACTACCCCGACGCGCGCCTCGGCCTCGGCCCGCGCATGGCCGCAAAGATCGGCGTCACCGGCCACGCCATGGTCGCCCCCTACGTCGAGAAGCAATACTGCGGCTGGGACGGCCAGGGATTCACCAAGCGCCAGTACGAGACCCTCCACAAGGTCATCACCTTCGACCTCCTCGCCAATCGCGGCATCCCCGCCTTCGCCCTGACCTGGGACGGCGGCTACTCGCCTGGCTCCATCCATTCCGCGGGACAACTGCACACCTTCGTCAACCAAGTCGCGCCGATCCTCTCGCAGCGCCATTACATCGCCGACATCGGCCTGGCCTCCAGTTCGTGGAGCCGCATCGCCGCGGCCACGCCGTTCGCGGGCTGGTTCGACGAGACCTCGAAACGCCACTTCGCCGAGTTTGTCGGCTGGTCGCAGTATCTCATGTCCGCGCGCGACTTCCCGCAGTGGGACGTACTGCCGTTCGACGACGTCACGCCCGAGGACCTGGCGCGCTTCAAGCTCGTCGTTCTCCCCAGCGTTCTTGTTGTCACCGCCGACCAGTTTGCAGCGCTGGAAACCTACCTCAAGCAAGGCGGGCGGCTGCTTGTCACCGGCGAAACCGGGACCTTCTTCGGCCCCGAGGTGCTCCTCATGCCGCGGGCGCGAAATCTCGCCGCCGGACTGAAACGCCGCTACCCGGATCGCGTCACCATAACCGAGGCCAAACCCGGCCTGGCATACCACCTCGCCCCTGCGAACTCCGCACCGGTTCGCGACCTGCTGCGGCAAGCGGGCGAGCATCCGCCCGTCCTCACCGTCGCCAACGCCCCTGAGCACGTGGCCGTCTACCTGAGCCAATCCAAGGCCCGCCCCGGCGTCCTGACCCTCGACCTCGTCAACCATGCCTACGATCTCGCCGACGACCGGATCACGCCCGTTACCGCTACCGACTTCACTGTCGCCCTGCGTCTCCCGGCCTCGTTTTCGTCCGGCGAACTCAGCGCCGAGGCCATTCGGTACGACGAAACCGCGCCGCACAACACCCGGCGGCAAGCGCTCCCCGGCAGTGTCGTGGCGCGGGCCGCGGGCCGCGTCACGCTCCGCGTTCCCCCGTTCACCCATTACCAAATCCTCCGCCTCAGCAGAAGTGGAGCACGCGAACCCGAAAAGGAGAAACAGGAATGAGGACGAGTTTCGTATTGATGGCTTGCAGTTTTGCCGTGGCGCTGCTCTCGGGCTGCACGAGCGTGCGGAAAGCCGGGGAATCCAAGGCCGCAATCGCGCCGATCATCTTGGACAGTCAGGCGCATACCAACCGGATCGCCAAGGAAGGCGACTGGCGATGGGGCGAGGGCGGCGGCGATTGGCAGCAAGACACGCTCTGGGCATCGCCGGGCAAGGGTGAGGCAAAACTCAGCTGGCGCCCGGACCTGCCGGTGTCGGGGAACTACCGTGTCTCGGTCTGGTTTGGCGACG
>Ga0209045_1003175_pt1 | contig 10807 bp, 7 predicted proteins | sample SaaInlLV_10m_DNA_4_FD_184664 | JGI IMG/M metagenome (GOLD analysis project Ga0209045, IMG submission 184664) | Marine microbial communities from expanding oxygen minimum zones in the Saanich Inlet - Saanich Inlet SI072_LV_200m_DNA (SPAdes) (version 2) | ecosystem: Environmental > Aquatic > Marine...
ACAGCGTCAACACACCGGTACCGGTCTTGGTGAACCCGCCGGCACCACTGATCACTCCAGTGAAAGCATGGTCAGTATTGCTGGCACCAATAGTGCCATTGTCTCCCAGCACCAGGCTGCCACTGCCCGTGAGGCTGCCGAACTCCGTAGCCGTCAAGAGCCGCAATGTTGAGTTGCCGTCTACGAAAACATCCGTTTTTGTCCTCAGGGCCAGGGGATTGGTGATTTCCACTATGGCGCCGGTATTTAGGGACAAATCCTTAGTATCCTTCCATAGGCTGTTGTCGCCCGCCAGGATCAGCTTGTCGACCCCGCCGATTGAACCGTTAACATCAATGTCCCCTGTCACAAATTCCAGACTATTATTATCAGGGGTGTTTACAAACCTGCCATTGAGCGTAATCGTGTCCTCGCCAGCTGTCGTATCGTAAATGTTGATATTATTAGGGTGCAATTCGCCAGCAAACCAAAGGTCATTATTGAAAACGTGATCACCTCGGTAGTTGGTGATCCCAGCAGCCAGCACCAATACATATTTGTCATAGGTACTCTGGAGATTCGTCTCCACATAGTCGCCAGGAAACGTGCCATCGAAGACATAGTTGCCAAGGGCGGCATTGCCTATGGTAGAATAGCCAAGATAGATGGATGAAATATATTCGCCGTTGCCCGCAGTACCACCAGGATCCTTCGAGCCGTCAAGAGTGACGTTATATGTCGCATCAACAGCACCGCTGTTGGCTGCAAACTCGACGGCTTGCCAAATCTGTTGTGCACGCAAGTTATCTTCAGAGTCGAGCCAGTTCCCGGCTGTTTCCCAGGAGCCGTCCCCTGTTGCATTGGTAAACCAGGTAAGATAGGATTCCACCCCATAGGCACGAGGCGACGAGGCGACATGCACAAGCGAGAGTAACGTGATGGTAAGCAGTATTGTGATCTTGGATAGTTTTTTCATGAAACTCCTCATTCTTATGCCGTTACTGGCATACCGGTAAACTGAAAGTTGTCGGAAACACTCAAAATATACTCTTTCAATAAAGGTTTTTTACGTATACGGGAGCGTAGAATATACAGAGATTATAAGAGGAAAACAAATGTTTTACGAAAGTAACGCTTTATAAAGCAAGCACACATCCTGCTATCCATCGCATTGGCAATTTTTAACAACATTCTACACTTAAAAATTCAGCACAAATTTGCCAAAATGCATGGTTCTTCAGAAGCAGGACAATCGTAGTAGAAGGCGTTTAAGAAAAATAATAATAAACTAGACTTTTGTCAATGTCGTCAATGATTTTCAATATGGGGGCATGTGTCCTGTGCTTCCGAAATGTATATCTATACATCCCGCTCACAACCTGAACATGATAAAAGGAGTTTTATAAGAGTTATCCCCACCATCACTCTACTCGCTCAAATTTCATTCTGGTGACGGTCTAGTGACAGTATTTTATGGCCTTGAAAAACAGTAAGTACTTGAGACACAGAGGGTTAATAACAGCCCGCAGTGGGAATCGAACCCCCATTCTGTTGTATAAAAAAGGGGTATGGTAATTTGCTCACCATACCCCTCATAAATTTTGGTCACGAGATGGCAACACCTTCCAGGATTTTACCAGCCTCTACTTATTATTTTTATTGACTCGTACTTTTCAGATAGTCTTTTATCTTTTCAACCTCTTTTAATGTTATCAACTTTCTGTGTTCCATGGTATCGTACATAGAGTCGGTTATCTCTGACCACTCGTCAGGAGTATAGTCATAGTCGCCAGTAACCGGTAGCGGGTGACAAGCAGAACATATAAACTGGTAAAGATACTGACCGAACAGGTCCTCTTCTTCCTTATGTAACTCCTCTTTTACTAACTCTTCTTTACGCGGATCCTCTTTGATTAACTCCTTTTTCAGATAGTCTTTTATCTTTTCAACCTCTTTTAATGTTATCAACCTCCTGTGTTCCATGGTGTCATACATAGACTCGGTTATTTCCGACCACTCTTCAGGGGTATAGTCATAGTCGCCAGTGTCCGGTAGTGCGTGACAGGCAGCACATATAAACTTGTAAAGGTGCTCACCGAACAAATCCACTTCTTCCTTATGTAACTCTTCTTTTACCAATTCTTCTTTTGCCAACACCTCTTTTACCAATTCCTCTTTTACCAACTCTTCTTTTGCCAGCTCTTCTTTTGCCAACTCCTCTTTTGCCAACGCCTCTTTTACCAACGCCTCTTTTACCAACACCTCTTTTACCAACGCCTCTTTTACCAACTCTTCTTTTACCAACTCCTCTTTTACCAACTCTTCTTTTGCCAACTCCTCTTTTACCAACTCCTCTTTTGCCAACTCCTCTTTGATTAACTCCTCCTTTTGGATATCCTTTGTCACCGTTGTCGTACAACCTGAAATAATCGGCGGAATAAGAAGCAGAAAAACTATCAAAATTGTATAAACGTTAGAACTTTTCCTCATATTCAGTTCACCTTTCTATAATTATCAATAATGCCTGGCGCCACTTGACACACTAAGTATCTTGTTAATGAACTTATGGAAGCAATCCCAACGTTTCACACGGCGATTCTTAATGCCAAATATGGGGCAAGATTAAACAGAAATATACCTATTCTTGAAAAATGCCGTACTTGCGTAGTGAATTAAGTCGAAACATTCAACTGACGCTTTAAACCACTTTCCCTGAAGCTTATATAACCAATCGTGAGCCAACGAAAAAATCAAGAAACACCCTATAAGTATTACGTAATTAATCACACTACACCAACCGAGAAAATCACGAATTACTTAAACTGTCATTATTTACAACCTTTCCTTATAAATAACAATAAGCTGAAAACGTTTACATAACGTATCGCCTATTCTTTAATATCCCTCACGTAACTTAGTGAGTGTTTGATGCCTCTTGTGTCAAGTCCCTGCGCATTCTCAATCGCAGGGTTTCTGGTTCTACCCATATATTCTTTAAATTTATTGCTTTCCGTATTGCACCCCTCTTTAAGTGGTTAATCTTGCGTCTCTATTAACAGCAGCACCTCAAGGGTCTCACCGCCCTCTATATATTTTCTGTAATTTGCCGCACGCACCTTCTTTTAATGCTATTGATAGTTTCAATGAGCTATCGGAGAAGAACTGAGAGTCGCTAGATAATACAAATCTGAACTGTAAGTTTTGAGAGTTTTATTGATAGTATGGTAAATTAGATTGGTATATTTCGTGACACATGTATCCCTGGCTTCTTTTTCCCCCAGAATACATGTGTTTAACAGTTCTTTTTCTGAAAAGCTATCTTAGTCCATATTTATAGACTTCTATAAGGCTGATAAGTGTTATTTTAATCAAATCAGTAAATTCATTCTCCCCACAATCCCATCTTCCTCTCCCTTGCCTGTTTATACGCTCTTAAAGATCTTCCCTGTTATTTTACATGCATCACTTATTTTAGAGAATAACCAGTGAGCTCATGCCATAGTCCTGAAATATAATCTTTACAATAAAATATACTATTTTTTAGGGGAGGGAAACAGTAACATGCTATTATAAACATAACTATCAGAATGCAAATAAAAGAGTTTCTACTCATATTACAATCCCCTCTCTCTTGACTCTTGACTCTTGACTATGCACTTCTTCTCTGTTAATGATTACGTCCTTTGGGGCCTCAATGCCCAATTTGATTTGAGTATTGTCTATCGTCTATTTGTTTTTTACATAAATCAACTTAAATCGTCCCTTTAGATTTTCACGTTGTTCAATTTCAAATTGTTTAGTTGATTTAATCAAAGGAGTCAGCTTTTGGAAGCCATAGTTTCTAGAATCAAAATTGGGTTGCTTTTTCTGTAGAAGATTCCCAACTTCTCCAAGAAATGCCCAACCATCATCATCTGCTAAATCGGAGATGGTAGACGAAATCAGTTTAATCACTATTGGAGTTATTTTATCGACATCGCTTTTTTGTGAGGCCTTACTCTTCGGGAGTTCAGATTCACTTTCATCAGGTTGGTTTTTAAGAATTTCAATATATATGAATTTATCACAAGCAACGATAAATGGTTTCGGTGTTTTCTTCTCCCCAATTCCAAATACTTTCATTCCGGCCTCACGAAGCCTTGTTGCCAGACGTGTAAAATCACTGTCGCTGGATACCAGACAAAAACCATTAACTTTTTCTGAATATAGAATATCCATTGCATCAATAATCATTGCGGAATCTGTCGCGTTTTTTCCTCTTGTATATCCATATTGTTGAATTGGAGTAATAGCATTTTCCAGAAGGAGATTCTTCCACTTTGATAGCTTTGGCTTAGTCCAGTCTCCATAAATTCTCTTAATGGTAGGATTGCCATACTTAGCAATTTCTTCCATCATCTCTTTCACATAAGCAGAAGGTATATTATCACCATCTATTAATACTGCGAGTTTTAAATCCATAAAATCTACCTCTATTTTGTTTTATACAATAGAACCACAAAGCAATTGTAAAACGTTGAAAACAATTTTTATATATCAAGCACTGTGATAATAAATTCCGAATAATTTTTGACAATATTACTATTATAATGATACACAAGGAATCAGATTACTACTTTGTGATAAAAAAGTGCGAAAGCTCATACACTTGCATCCCTGTAAAAACAAACTTAATTCATGAAAAGCATATCCATCATCTAATGGTTTTATGTCTGATTGAAATGGTAATTCGGTAGATCGAGTAAATATAGCAGTATGATAGGCAGGTTATTGACTAAAAGCAATAGTAAAAATGAACTTAAACATCTGTATTCACAGGGATATTACTGGTGATATGGGGTTTGGGGTGGGTTTCTCCAAAATGTAATACGTCAATACAAAAACAAGTTCTTAATTCCTTGAATCAAGTCTATTTTGAACAAATCTATCAATCATTTTCTTGTTCTTGTATGATATGTTAGTAAATTTAACACTAAAATGTCCTTTTTCAGAATTGCTATCATATTCGCCCTTGTGCCTAATTATTCCTTTAGCCTTAAAAGGTGTTTCGTTGAGTAAGGTAAGGATTAGATCAACTTCCTTGTTAATGTTAAGTCCCCTGAATTCATGAGGGACTATAACGCCAACTCCGCTTGCACTTATATCCTTTGTTTCAAGTACATCCAAGAAAGCATCACCCATAATCTGAACTTCAAGGGGATCGTGCTCTATATTTACACGGATATGTTTCCTTTTTTCTTCCTTTTGTTCAGTGCCACGAATGTATCGTCTTTTTTCTTCCACTAGATTTTTATACCCCCCCTTGATTGATATAATGTGAAAAACGAGAATAATTGTCATAAGCCATATTGTAAATAATCGGCTAATTTAGTTAATACTTTAGTCATAATTTCCTTTTTATCAGCATTTTAAAGCATATGTTCGTTTGAAACTGGGTAATGAGGAGCTGGGTGTAAAGAGGCAGCATGATATCTCAACTTCGTCACCTGATTACGCTTGATATGTGAATGGTGTTTAAGATGAATGATAACAACCCAGACTTTTGTTAGTATTGCCGGTGGTTTTCGGGATGCTTGCATTATGCGTGTGGTAATGAAATTTACAAAGAAAAATCTCCAAAAGAGCTGTGTACGAGTAAGTGATATGCAACAATTCACTACAATCATATTGCAGTCAACTCCACAGGAATCAGCAGGAAGCGAATTAAGTTGTAAGTCATTATTTAATAGTTGATAGAGTCATAACAGACACTAAATCATGTAGTTATGAAAATTGTTAAAAATCCGGTTCCCATCATCTTAAATCATAAGGAATGTTGTAAGATTTTAACTTATTATAGAGAGTCTTTATAGATATGCCGAGAGTATCAGCTACACGTGTTTTATTACCATTCATTTTCGCCAGGGTATTAATTATATGCTGCTTCTCAAGGCCGGAGAGAGACACATCAGCATTACGGACATAATCATCAGTATCCACATACCCTCTGATCTCTTCAGGCAGATCAGAGACACCTATCTCTTCATTGTCGGAAATAATAATAATATTCTCTACAAAATTCTCAAGTTCTCTTATATTACCGGGCCAGGAGTATCTCTTCATACACTCAAGAGCACCAGGACAAAACTTTTTTACTGTCGGACCAGTCCTATGTGTTTTAAGAAAGTGTTGTACAAGTAGCGGAATATCATCCTTCCTATCTCTCAACGGTGGCAGGGATATACGAACAATATTAATCCTGAAGAACAGGTCCTCTCGAAAAGAACCTTTTTTCACCATAGACGCAAGGTCCTTATTGGTAGCCGTTACAATCCTGGTATCAACAAAGATCACCTTGCTGTCTCCCAACCTGCGAATTTCTCCGGACTCCAATACTCTCAGCAATTTTGCCTGAATATTTATTGGCAGTTCACCAACCTCATCAAGAAACAGGGTCCCTTTGTCCGCAACCTCAAAAAGCCCTAGACGTGTCTCATGGGCACCCGTAAAAGCGCCCTTAACATGGCCGAATAGTTCACTCTCAAGAAGCGTTTCCTGAAGAGCAGCACAATTGACAGCAACAAATGAATATTTGTTCCGTTTACCTTTCTGATGAATATCTTGGGCAACAAGCTCCTTTCCCGTACCACTCTCACCCTGAATAAGTACAGTAGAGTCTGTAACGGCAACTTTGTTTATAAGGTTGAAAACCGGCTTCATTTTGTCACTCTGGCTTATCATACCTTTATTCTGGCCCTTGCTGGTAGTCAACCTCTTCAAAGAGATATTCTCTTTAGAAATCTGTCTCTTCTCATAAGCCTTCTTCAAGAGTATATCCAGTTCGTTAAGTCTGCAGGGTTTTGTGAGGTAATCATACGCACCCATCTTCATTGACTCAACCGCACTCTCGATGGTAGCTCTGCCGGTAAGCATTATTACCTCCACTTCAGGATCCATCCCTTTCACACTCTTCAGAGTATTAAGACCACCCATACCCGGCATCTTAATATCGAGTATTATTACCTCAAAGCTACGCTTCCTTAACACATCAATAGCTGCCTCACCACAGTCAGCACAAGCAACAGAGTATCCCATACGGGTCAACTCCTTCTTCATAACCTTGCTGAAGGTTTTATCATCATCCACAAAAAGAAGCTTAATTTTATTTTTCATATTAAGAAATATTTTACAACCTGAAATTAGTCAGACAGAAAACATGGAAAATATCGCACAAATTATATTTTTTCTTAAGAAAGTGTTTAATACACCGATAATAACAGTATATAAAACCCGGATATACATATAAGAGGGAACAGATGATTGACGAAAAAGATATTCTTCAGCAATTTATTCAATCTATTTTACAACATATAGACTCATTAGAGAATGCTGACGGTGATAATGCAACAATAGATGAACTCAGGCTTCTCCTTTCAGATAATTTAGCTGAAAATGGTAACGTCCACGTCAGAAAATCTTTGATGAATAAGAGTGTCCATCTCTCTTTCTCAAATTATAAAGATTTTATGAATAAATATAAAAAAGGGAATATGCATAATTAGGTAATCAGCATTTTCTGTCAATACCAAACCAGGCAGCACGAATCTCTGTCTTCCGACATGTGGCCAACTATGCCGAACATGTCTCTTCATCGACCGGCAGAGAGATCGTAAATGCCGTACCTTTTCCAATTCCACAGCTACTGACAGAAATCTTTCCTTTGTGTTCTTCTATAATACCATAACAGATGGATAACCCAAGTCCAGTACCTTTCCCCGGTGGTTTGGTTGAAAAAAATGGTTCGAAAACCTTATCTAAATTCTCCGGAGCAATACCGCAACCAGTGTCCTCAAAAATTATTTGAATATCGTCATCAACTCTTGTTGTAGTTATCTTAATTTCCCCTCCGTCTGTTGTTGCGTCGATAGCGTTCAAAACCATATTTAACAAAACCTGCTGGAGTTGATTGGTGTCTCCATAAATTGTCATGGTTTCGGGACTATAATTTTGCTCAATACTCAACTTCTCCAACTCTTTTTGTCGTCCTATCAATGTAACAACATTGGCGAGCAGAACATTCACGTTCGCCTTACCAAATACCGGTACCTGCCTTCTAGAAAAATCTAGTAATTTGGAAATTATACTCTTACACCTATAGGTCTCGTCATAAATTGTCTTCAGGTAATCAGGGAAAACCTCTTCATCATCCTTTGACTTGAAATCCACATTCTCCATACGATCCATAAGGCCCTCAGCACAACTTGCGACGGATGCAAGAGGATTATTTATCTCATGCGCGACCCCTGCTGCCAGAGTCCCTATTCCGGCCAGCTTTTCAGACCTGCTCAAACGCTTTTGTGTCTCCTGGAGTCTTTCATATGTTTGTTTAATCTCCTGTGTCCTCTCATCTACCTTTTCCTCCAGGTTATCCCTTGCTTCAACAAGCTGGTCTGTCTTTAAGCGAATTACATTGGACGCCTTTTTTATAACCAGAAGCAGTATAAGGAACAGTAACCCCATACTCGAACCGGTTATGATTACGGCCTTTTTATGTGCCCTTGCTATCTGAATGTCCAATTCCTCCATATTCTGGTATATTTCCATAACCCCAGTCTGTTTCTCTCTATTAACAACCCCTTTATTATATTCATAAACAGGATAATAACTCTCCAGCAAGGATACCTCTACCAGTACACCCTTTGAATCCTTCATTCCCGGTTCCTGAAGCGCGGAAGCGGGTACACTTTTTATAGCAGAATCCAATTGTAAATTTTGACCGCGTTCAAGTATATAACCTACGTGCTCAGAAATATTACTGTAAACAATCTGACCGTTCATATCAAAGAGATAGATCTTCTTCAGGTTAAAACCGTAGATATTACTTTTTATTATCTTGTCAAGGCTGTTAAACTGCTCCTTATTGTTCTCAAGATCAATATACCCATACTTATCCATTGACGGAACAAAGAATGCTTCATACATCTCAAGATTAATGTGATTAACTATGTATCCCGCGTATTTCTCACTTCTCTCTATCAAATCATTTTTCTCAATCCTTGAGAAAACCTCACCTACCACAAAGCTTACGATCCCTATAACGACAAAACTCGTAATGGAGTAGTACAACATCAAGTGGAATTTTTCCGGGTGAAAGATTGAGAACCAGCTTTTGTTTTGGTCTTTGTTATTCATTTGAGCGCACTCAAATCATAAAGAGTCAGTTTGTGATATGGATTATTAACATAGCGGTTATTTTTAAATTCAACAACTACCTTTGCATTGTTTGTTACTGAATTGATTCCACTAACTTTAGAAGTCGATAAGATTACTTCCGGTGCATCGAGAGAGGAATCCACATCATATTGCATATCATCAACGCCCCTGGCCCTCCTTGCATCCAATAAAGGAGCGTAATACTCAAAAAGTCTCTTCGTCTCCCAGCAATAGACGCGGGTAGACTGGCCGTCATAATTATGTTCCACGTAATCCAGTAGTTGTATCTGAGCTACCGGTTCATTCTTATGGGTATATACAATTTTTATGGATATGATACTCATACTCACAATCAAAATACCAATAAATAAATTGTATATGGAGTACGTTTTGTGCCTGAAGATAGTTGAATTTGAGTATCTGTATTTGAAAAATCTTAACCGCACCAGACCCGCAGATATACAGATTATGATCACCGGGATTAAAGGTAAGACGTGACGTGGCTTTTCCAGATTCTGACCAAATAGTACCCACAGAAAATACGGGAGCATATAAAATGTAATAAATTTTGTTTTGTAATCAAATCCAGAATATTTTAAATAAATGATTATACCGGTACCCATTATGATTGATGGCAGGATACGAATCACGCTCGTATCATAACACCAGAAACCAAGCCCGTTACAAAAGAGACACCACACAAAATCCGAAAACCTTGAAAGAACATTTTGTGATGTAGCGACCGAACCTCCCCAGTCACTGAAATGCCCGAATGTAAAGTTGAAACCATTTACCAAGAGTGGCTTAAGTCCTGTATAACATGTAAGTGGAATCAGCCAGATACATATTCCAATAATGAAAGCAAACACTCCATAACCTATCGTTCTTTTCCCTTTGTCAGATCGTAATAAAAAATACAATGTATAAAGCCACAGTATAACAAACGGAAAATAACTGAGCCGTACCCCCAGACATATACCCAGCATCACACTGCCTGAGATCAAATATCGCAATGTGTTCTCCCTTGATGTAGATGCATAAAAGAGTAACTGAGCTGACACTATTACAAAGAACAATCCAACAGCATCCGAAAGTGCTTTCTCCGATTGCAGCCAACATAAGGGATTAAGGATGAATAGGATAACAGTAAGCCATGCAACCTTTTCAGCAAACATCCTTCTTGCCGTATAAAACAACGGCACTAACGTAATACTGCCAAACACAACTCCCGGTACTATTAACGCGAACACATCACTGTCGGTGAAAATATGAACCAGCCAGCAGAAGGACATAAATACAGGATAACCTGGAAAATGGGGCTGATAATATGCAATATCATAATCATGAAGACCCAGAGCAAAATCAATGCTATCCCACCCTTCCAGATGTGTCCCCATAAACAATAATCGAGAGGCCATACTTATAACAACAAGAACCGTCAGTATTATTACCGTTTTACGTTGAGAATCATTTACATTAGAATTAGTTTTTAACATTGCTTAACTTAGCTTTTTTTCCATCTACAATCGTAGCAGCGTCAAAACCCATCTCCATCGCCCTGTCCATAAAGATATATCTAAAGAGCCCATTCCTTCCGCATGTGTGGATATTTTCGATACTATCTACCCTTGACAAT
>Ga0209045_1003186_pt1 | contig 10786 bp, 9 predicted proteins | sample SaaInlLV_10m_DNA_4_FD_184664 | JGI IMG/M metagenome (GOLD analysis project Ga0209045, IMG submission 184664) | Marine microbial communities from expanding oxygen minimum zones in the Saanich Inlet - Saanich Inlet SI072_LV_200m_DNA (SPAdes) (version 2) | ecosystem: Environmental > Aquatic > Marine...
ATACAGACTGAAGACTGAAGACTGAAGACTGAAGACTGAAGACTGAAGACTGAAGACCGAAGACCGAAGACCGAAGACCGAAGACCGAAGACCGAAGACTGAAGACCGAAGACCGAAGACTGAAAAGGAAAGGTCGAAGATGACGATCTTTCCGAAATCCCTAAGGGTTGGCTCAAAAATTAGTTCACATTCTGTTTGCAAAATGTCCAGTGTTTTTAGGACTTTTGCAAACAGATTATGTGAAGTTATTTTTGTACGATCCCCAACTTTCATGAGAGGATGTTTGCATGGCAACTGAAAAATACGATGCGATTGTAATCGGTGCTGGATTGGCCGGGCTTACAGTGGGGGCGCTGCTTGCCTGCCATGAAAAGCGCAGGGTTCTGATTCTCGAACGGGAAAATTATATCGGAGGACGCATCGTCAGCTTCATGGGCGAGGAGGGCGATCTTATCCTCCAGGGCAGAAAATTGGGAGTTGATGGGTTTAAAAAAGTCATGAGTTCCGTATATGCCTGGGTGAGCCGCTCCGATCCGGACCTGGAAACCATCCTGGAGAAGCGCCTGCTTGACGGCTACAGTTTCGAAGCAGGCGGTCATGCAACATTCTGGGGAACCCAGGGCCGCGTAGGATACCTGCTTGATTTTCTTGGCATACCAGTGGAGCTGCCAGGCAACGAGGGCTTTACGGTACTCGACCCGGAACAGGCAACGCTTTTTCCTGTTGAGAGAGGTGGCGCCTATGCCTGGATGAGCCTGGAATCCAACCGAACTTCCAAAAAGCTGCTCCGGGAAATGCTGACCGCACCCGAGTCCACCCTGGCAGAGTGGGACCGCATCTCATTCGATCAGTGGCTCAATGAGCGCACAGATGATCGCAAAGTATATGAATTTCTTGCCGCAGTCGCCTCCATTCACATGGTGATGGGGGAGCCCAAAATGATTCCGGCCGGAGACTTTATCCGGTTTATGAGTACCGCTGGTAAAATCGGCATGAACCTGATTTCCGGATCCACCGGCATCGTCCCCAAGCCCGGATTTGTAAAAATCGCCGAACAGATGGCGGAAAAGATCACTGCCTGTGGCGGCGAGATCATCACCGGCGCAGCTGTCCAGGAGGTGATTTTTGAAAACAAGACGTTGACTGGTGTGCGGGCCAGGACCGCAGAAGGTGAAAGAACATTTACGACGGACCAGGCTGTCTGCACTGTCCCCATCAGGAAGATCTGGCGGTTCCTGCCCAAGAGGTTATTCCCTGATTCGTTGGTCAGGAAGGTGGAGAAAGACTTTTTCAGCGTCGGCATGCTGACCGGCTTTGTGGGCGTCAATTATGATGTGTTCAGCGAGGCCGGTCTGAATCCAAAGAGCTGGCTGCTGGCCCCGTCCATCATCAAAGCGGAGGAGGGATTCATTGGCGATGTCGACATCATATCCGTCATGCCAAGCAATTTTGCGCCGTCTCTGAGCCCGGACGGGAAACATTCCATAGGCATTTCCATTGCGCTGACGGATGGTGAACTGCGTGATAAGCAAAAAGTTGATCGGGTGATCGACGCCTCACGCAAACTGTTTCATAAAGTGTTTCCTACCCTGAAAGAAAATACCTGCTGGGAAATCTGGACCTGTTCCGACAAAGGGTTTGGCGACTGGCCACCTATCGGAGACCGCCGTCCGGATACGATCCTGGCGGACAGCAACGGTCTCTTTTTTGCGGGAGACGGCTATGGGGAGAAAACCTGGGGCAGCGGGATGGACGCGGCCATCTATTCAGGGATTCTGTGCGTCGATAAAATGATCCAGGGCAACTACGTGGAAAAGGTACTGCCGGATTATCACCGCTAAAAGGAAACAAACATATCAAACTGCCCCGGGGCCTCTAGCTCAGGTTTTCCTGAACCAGAGCTCCCAGGGTTTTGAGGCCCCGGGCCATCTTCCGGGAAAAGGGAAATCCGCAGCCGATTCTGATGAAGTCTGCGAACTGTCCTGAAGAGCTGAAAACAACCCCCGGTAGAATTGAAATGCGATGGGCCAGAGCCTGCTTATAAATTTCAAAACTGTCAGCGTTGCCAGGCAGCTGCACCCAGAGCAAAAGCCCTCCCTGCGGTCTTAAAACCCGGGTTCCCCCGGGGAAATTTTCCTCAATCGCATCCCCATAGATGCTGACCTGTTTTTTGAGCCTTGCCCTTAAAGATCTCAAGTGCCGTTCATACACACCGCTTTCCAGAAAACGGGCCAGCAGGGTTTGATCCAGTGATGAGGTGGAGACTGAGAAACCTGTTTTTAATTTCAGGATTTTTTCCTTAAACCGGCTTCCCGGGATGACCCAGCCGGTTCGAAGCCCTGAGGCCAACGCTTTTGAAAAGGACGAGCAGGTGATAACCAGGTCTTTTTTATCAAAGGCTTTCAAAGGTTGGGGACGCTGCCTGCCGTAAAACAGTTCGGAATTGACACTGTCCTCGATGATGGGGATCTGGTGTTCGTTCGTCAGTTTGACCAGCTTTTGTTTGTTTTCCACCGGCATTACAGCCCCCAGCGGATTATGGAAATTTGGCGTCAAGAGGCAGACTTTGATCTGATGGTTGTGAATGGCCTTTTCCAGGCTGTCGATATCAACGCCTGTTTGGGGATCGGTCGGGATTTCCAGTGCCTGGACCTGCAGCTCTTCCAACAGCGGCAGCATGCCATAAAATGTAGGGGCTTCAATGGCCACCACATCCCCAGGCTGAACAATCGCCTTCAAAGACAGGGATATGGCTTCGGTACAGCCGTTGGTGACAATAATATCTTCCGCCTCGATGCCCTTCAGAACACCAATCGATCTCAACGCAATCTGACGACGGAGTTCGGGGTCTCCCTGGGGTAAGCCATAAGAAACGATGGATTCCATCTCCCGGGCAGTGAACTCCTTCAGGATTTTTGAAAACTGTCTGTGGGGCAGAAATTCCGCAGAGACCACGGAAGATCCCAGGTGCAGGAAATCCGAGTTGTTGACGGCCTTCAAAACCTGGTTGGCAAATGAAGGCAAATCAATTTTATGGGGAATTGAAGATGTTTTACTGGCGGCCGGAATGTTCAGCTGCTGTGGCACTGCAATCCCCGGCAGAGACCGTTTATCGCTGCTGGACTGCTGCGCTTTGACAAAATAGCCGGACTTGGGCCGGGCCTCTATCAAGCCCCTGGTTTCCAATTCAACCAGCGCTTTGAAAATCGTGCTGATACTGAGATTCAGTCGTTGCCGCATTTCCCTGACTGACGGCAGTCTTTCCCCTGTCCTGTACGTTCCACTTAAGATTTTTTCTTCCAGGTCCTCAGCCAGAAGCTGGTACTTGAAAGCCTGTTTGGGGGTTTTCATATGTCAGAACGGCGAAGTTGGTGTTGATTAATTTGAACCGTATGCAATCTGTTATGCCATTTTTTATCGACATCTGCACCTGTTAATTGGGGCCGGGGATTGTAAATTATCATGTAACAGCCTAGAAAATTTATAAGTCCGGTTAGCAGCCACGTCTGTCATTATTCAAACAGGAACTCGGGGGGGAAAATGAAATATTCATTCGCGAATCGCATGCATGGAGTTGATGAATCGTTTATCAGGGAGATCCTGAAAGTCACGGAAAAACCTGAAATCATCTCTTTTGCAGGTGGACTGCCTAATCCCGGTCTTTTTCCGGTCAGGGAAATCTCGGATGCGGCCCAGAAAGCTTTAGCCTGCAAAGGAGAGAGCGCTCTGCAATACGCAACCACAGAAGGGTATCTGCCCTTGCGTGAGTTTATTGCACAAAGGTACCAGCTGAAACAGGGTCTGGAGGTCAGCCCTGATGAGATCCTGATCACAAACGGGTCCCAGCAGGGAATCGATCTGGTTGCCAAGATTCTTTTGAACCGGGGAGATCATGTTATCATTGAACGCCCTGGATATCTGGGGGCCATCCAGGCGATTTCTCTTTATGAGACTGAGTTCCATGGGGTTTCCATGGAGGACGATGGAGTGGATACGGCTGAACTGGAGGACGTTTTCAAGGACCATCCGATCAAGCTGTTCTATGCAGTCCCTAATTTTCAGAATCCATCTGGAATCAGTTATTCAAGGAAAAAAAGAGATGATGTGGCTGAGATCCTGAAAAGTACTGCGGCCATTTTCCTGGAGGATGATCCCTATGGTGAATTAAGGTTTACCGGAGCAAAGCTGCCACTGATCAAATCACAGATCCGGGAACAGGGAATTCTGATGGGGTCCTTCTCAAAAATAACCGTTCCGGGCACTCGCCTGGGTTGGGTCTGCGCGGATAAGGAAATCATGGATAAATTGAAAGTGGCCAAACAGGCGGCTGATCTGCATTCGAATTTTCTATCCCAGGTCATTATCCATCAATACCTCATGGATAACGACCTGGACGAACATATCGAAAAAATCAAAAATGTCTATGGTCAACAATGCCAGTGCATGTTTTCAGCCATTCAACAATATTTCCCTGCAAAGTTGACCTGCACAAAACCTGAAGGCGGGATGTTCCTGTGGGTAACCCTTCCTGAAGGTGTCTCCTCGATGGAATTGTTTGAAAAAGCCATCGCAGAAAATGTCGCTTTTGTGCCCGGCGGCGCTTTTTATGTGAATGGCGGCGGAGACCGTTCCTTTAGATTGAATTTCTCAAATTCAACCGAGGAAAAAATTGAGACCGGGATTAAGAAGCTGGCAGGCGTCATCAAACGGATGCTGTAGGGATATCCATTCGCCACAGAGTAAAGGGGTTACGGTGACCCCTTTAACCCCGTCGCATGAATTGTTCTGCTTCCAGTGCGACGAGGGTGCCGTCGGACATAGCGATTGAACACTGTACTGCGGGATCTGCTTCTCTATTGTACCTGGCTACTTCACCGCAACCACCGGACATTCGGCATGCAGGATGACGTGCTGTGCGGTTGAGCCGGTGATGAGTTTACCCACCTTTGATAGTTTTTTAAGCCCGATAATGATCTCCTTGACACCATTCTCCCTGGCGAAAATAACCAGATTCTCCCCGACACCCAGATTGTTGGCTTGTAACAGTTTGGTCTCCACATCTATGGTATCGCTGGCCAAGAGGATCTTGGCATCGTCCAGCAACAACTCCACTTTTTCCAGGCTACCCAATTGTTCCTGCGCACTCCCCTCCAGAGCTGTCACAATAAAAATACCTGTTTTAAAGATCTCTGCATGCTCCTTCGCCAGCTTTAAGGCGCTTTCCGCAGCCTCTGAACCATCATAACACACCATTATCTTCATATTTTTCTCACTTTTTTTGATTTATAAATCCCGGCTTTCTTCAGCATCCGCCTGCCACCCAATTTCGGATCGTCCTAGGGTCGGCTCATAAATTGGTTCGGAAGGGGTATAATTTTTCAAATTATTCTATAAGGGATCGTTCAAAAATAACTTGGCATAATCTGTCCGCAAAAGTCTCGTAAAGATTGGACATTTTGCAGACAAAATGCCACGTAATTTTTGAGCCGACTTTAAGGGATCGTTCAAAAATAACTTGGCATAATCTGTCCGCAAAAGTCCCGTAAAGATTGGACATTTTGCAGACAAAATGCCACGTAATTTTTGAGCCGACTTTAAGGGATCGTTCAAAAATAACTTGGCATAATCTGTCCGCAAAAGTCTCGTAAAGATTGGACATTTTGCAGACAAAATGCCAAGTAATTTTTGAGCCGACTTTAAGCATAGCGATTTTAAATAGTTCTGTCGACCGCCGACAAACAGCGGCTCTCTGCCCTCAGATGTGAAACAGCCGCAAGCCCACGGCTGCGGCTATTAACCTATTATAATATATAAGGTATTAGTTCTTTTGACACTGTTTTTACTTGACAGACAATCCACCGCCTTTTAAGTTGGCGGCAATCAAATTTTTCGAATAACCATCTTCCCTCAAACGCTCAACGGTCAATATCGATCACCCGTTGACCCCCAGTATCGTGTTCGACTCTGGTACACCCGTGGGATGACTGTTTAAATCCGACTTCACCTCCAAATAGCCATGACAGATGCAACGATGTTTCCGGAATTCAGCACGAACTATCCGCTGTTGTTGACGACTTTGATGAAAAGACCGGTAGAGATTTACCCCGATGAAATCGGGGTTGTCTATCGGAATCAAGCGACAGGAGAGTATTTTCGCTTTACCTGGCAGGCCTGGTATCGGCGAACCAGTCGCTTAGCCAACGTTTTGCAGAAAGCGCTGGGGGTGACGTCCGGGAACGCAGAGCAGCCCGGTGACAGGATCGCCACCATGGCTCTCAACACCCACCGGCACCTGGAGCTGTATTTTGCCGTGCCCTGTATTGGAGCGACGCTTCATCCTGTGAATGTGCGACTGTCCCAGGATCATATTGTCTATACAATAAACCATGCTGAAGACCGGATTATTTTTGTTGATGACATTCTGCTGCCGCTGGTGGAATCCATTTATGACAGAATCAAGGACACGGTGGAGCTGTTTGTCTATATGTCAGATAAGCCCGGACTGCCTGAGACCAAAATCGAGAATATTCTCGAATATGAAAAACTGCTGCAGGACAGTTCCGAGGACTACGAGTGGCCCTATCTCCATGAAGATACGATGGCAACGCTCTGCTACACGACCGGGACCACCGGACTGCCCAAGGGGGCCATGTTCACACACCGTGCGCTCTATCTGCATAGTTTACACATGATTGCCCTGGGCACCATCTCAAATAAGCCCAGGATTGATGACGTTGAGACCAACCTGGGAGAAAACGGGATCCCCATGATCACCACACCCATGTTTCATATTCATGCCTGGGCAGCTCCCTTTTTCTCTGTTTTCGCGGCGAACAAGATTGTCCTGCCGGGGATGTTCACGGTGGATGGATTCTGCGATCTGGTGCAGACGGAAAAAGTGACTTCGGTGGGGCTCGTACCCACCATCATCGCCATGCTGGTCGAGTACAAAGAACTGCACAAATACGACCTCAGCAGTCTGGTCAGTGTTGCAGTGGGTGGCGGCGCCCTGCCGCTGGGACTGAAAAAAAAGTTCGAGAAGATCATGCCCAATTTCAGGGCGACCTCAGGCTACGGGATGACGGAAACGGCACCGACCACCGTCAGGGCCTTCGTCAAGAAAACCATGGTGGATTGGCCCAGGGAAAAAATCGATGAGGTCCAGGTCAAAACAGGCCTGCCGATCCCGGGCCTTGAAGTGCGGGTAGCTGATGCAGAGGATACCCCGGTCCCGCAGGACAGCGCCACTATGGGCGAGATCATCATTCGTGGCCCCTGGGTGATGGGACAATACTATAAAAATCCTGAAAAAACCGCTGAAGTGTGGCGGGACGGATGGTTTCATACCGGGGATATGGCCACAGTGGATGGACATGGTTACATCACCATCGCCGACCGCATGTCCGACGTGATCCGGAGCGGATCGGAAATGGTGCCGACGGTTCTGCTGGAAAACCTGATATCACTGGCTGATTTCGTATTGGAGGCAACGGTGGTTGGGGTTCCAGACCCTATCTGGGGAGAAAAACCCATGGCTATGATCAAACTGGCCCCCCAATCGAATAAAACAGAGCAGGATATCATCGACTTTCTAATAGTGCACGGTGTTGAAAAAGGTAAGATTACCAGCTGGATGCTGCCCAAACTGATTGCCATTACCGATGACATTCCCAAAACCAGCGTAGGAAAATATAACAAACTGGCGATTCGAAAATCGCTGGACATGTACCTCCCCCTGGCAAAGGATATGACAGAAAAATAGAAGCCGAACTGAATTCACAATTGTTTTTTTCACAGAACGTCATCAAACCAGACCGCATTTGAATCGATGATCACATGGAAATTGATCCCTCGATATCAGTCCGGACCTGTGACGTAAATATTAATTTTACCAACTTTGGAGTCACTCATGATTACATTTGAATTGACGAAAGAACAGGAATTGATTCTTAAAACAGCCAAGGAGTTCGCCAGCGGTGAATTAAAGGATATTGCCCGGGACTGTGATGAAGCGTCCCAAATCCCCAAAAAACTGTTGGACAAGGCCTGGGAAATGGGCCTGGCCAATGCAGCTGTCCCGGAAGCGTACGACGGAATTGGCATGGAGCGTTCCGCGGTTACCAGTGCACTGGTCTATGAGGAACTGGGTTACGGTTGCGCATCACTAACGTCGGCCATTATGGCACCATCGGCCTTTATTCAGCCCCTGATCGATTTTGGAACGGATGCACAGAAAAAGAAATATCTGCCCCTGTATGGTGGAGAGAAATTTGAACCGGCCGGGCTGGCACTGCATGAGCCCCACTATACCTTTGATCCCACAGACATGAAAACCACGGCGGAAAAAAAGGGTGATGACTGGGTCATCAACGGTATCAAACGCCTGGTACCCTTCGGCAGCACGGCTCACTATTTTCTTGTTCTGGCAAACGACGGTTCCGGGGCCGGACTCTCGAACATCGAAGCCTTTATTGTGCCTAGAGACAGGGAAGGTCTGACCATCAATACTGAAAATGAAAAGACAATGGGTCTCAAGGCGTTTCCGCTGTCACAGCTGACACTGAAGGATGTTACGCTATCCGCTGAGGAACGTTTGGGCTGTGAAAATGGCATTAACGGCCAGCAACTGATCAATTCGATTCGGGTCGCCAACAGCGCCATCTGCGTGGGACTGAGCCGGGCGGTGATGGAAACGTCTATCCCTTATGCGAAAGAGCGCATCGCGTTTGGAAAACCCATTGCGACAAAACAGGCCATCGCCTTTATGCTGGCTGATATGCGGACAGAAGTGGAATCCATGCGTTGGCTGGTTTGGAAAGCAGCCAGCCAGTTGGACCAGGGAGTGGATGCCTGTAAGGCTACGATACTGGCTCAAAACTATGTCAGGAAACAGACCGTAAAAATCGCGGATGACGGGGTGCAGGTTTTTGGTGGACACGGTTACATCAGGGATTTCCCGATGGAGATGTGGCTGCGACATGCCCTCTCATTGACGCTCATGGAAGGCGTCGTTTCTGCCTGAGAACCCTCTCTCAAAACTGAGGATTCAACTACTCGAAATTAAACACAGAATAACACATTAGGAGAATGTTATGGTTGATTTTACGATCAATGAAAAAGAACAGGCGATCATCGATGAAATCCACAAGGAAGGTCTGGTCTGCCGAAAATATGCCCGTTACTACGATGTCAACGAAACTGAAATCCCACCGGAAGCATTTCCCGAAGCCAAGGATTTCGACCACATCGATGCCATGTTCCTGGATCGAGGGGAAGACGCCTGCGGCGCAACTGTCTTTGGGATACTCGCCCTGATGCACCGGAACTGGGGTGATCACCTTGGACTGCGTCTTCCTGTCAGGGCCCTGGGAAACTCTTCCCTGGATGCGGCAGGGACCCCAGAGCAGAAAGAGAAATGGGGCAATACCGTTCTGGCTATGGCCAATACCGAGCCCGGCTGCGGATCTGACTCCAAGGCCATCGAAACAACAGCTGTTCTCGATGGTGAAGAGTGGGTTCTCAACGGTGAAAAGATCTTCGTCACCACCGGTATCCGGGCTGAAGGCGTGGTTGTCTGGGCCACCCTCGATAAATCGGCCGGTCGTCCCGGAATTAAGGCCTTTGTCGTGATGAAAGGGACTCCCGGCATGGAAATGTCCAAGAAAGAGAAAAAACTGGGGATCCGTGTCAGTGATACCGCCGCCTTCGTCTTGAAAAACTGTCGCATTCCCAGGGAAAACCTGTTGGGCTTAAATGAAGAGATTAAAAAGAAAGGGGGCGGCAGCTTCAAAGGATTGATGAAGACCTTCAATCTCAGCCGACCGGCCACCGCAGCTATCGGCCTGGGTAATGTCATGGCGGCCAGGGATTTCGTGCTGGAAGCGCTGGAAAAAGAGGGTGTCCCTGTGGATTGGGAAGCGGGACCCCACAAACGTAGTGCGATCCAGCAAAAACTGATCGACATGGAAGCAGAACTGGAAGTAGCCATCCTCGCCACGCATCGCTCCTCCTGGCTGGCAGATCAGGGCAAGTCCAACAACCTGGAAGCCTCCATTTCAAAATCCAAAGGGGGTGACGCCTGCCGAGTCAGCGTCAAGCTGGCCCTGGAGGTTCTCGGTGCCCTGGGGATGACTGAAGACCAATTGGTGGAAAAATGGTTCCGCGACGCTCGGATTACCGATATCTATGAGGGAACCGGCGAGATTCAGAAGCTGATTATCGCCCGCCAAATCCTGGGCTACACGGCCGCTGATCTGCAGTAAACACAATTCCCCCCTAATAAACAACACACACCCCGGGCGAAAGTCCGGGGGAAGGTTGTCAGATTTACTTGTTCAGTTCCCTGTTCAGGACTTTCTCTACGCTCTTGATTTTGCTTTGCAGCCGGTTTCCCTTGCCTTTCTGGGCGTCTATCTTGATGGCACAACTGACACGACCGGAATCTTCGCTCATTTTCCGATAGCAGTCGGTCACCACCTGCATAACCTCATCCCACTCGCCTTCCAGAACGGTTCCCATCGGATTGAGTTGGTAGGAGACCCCCGATTTATCTATGATATCCAGGGACCGTGCAACCGATTGACTGAAGCTGTCTCCCTGATCCATCGGAACCATTGAAAACTCAAGTAATACTGACATAATCCTCTCCTGTGATAATTATTTGCTATTATCACAATAAACCGTTGGATTTCTATTAAGCAACTTTTTTTAGCATATTTGAAAGCATCTTGGGCAGACTGTCATTTTTTGCAAGTTTCTTAAATGGAGCAGGGATTTTATTTGGATA
>Ga0209045_1003193_pt1 | contig 10769 bp, 7 predicted proteins | sample SaaInlLV_10m_DNA_4_FD_184664 | JGI IMG/M metagenome (GOLD analysis project Ga0209045, IMG submission 184664) | Marine microbial communities from expanding oxygen minimum zones in the Saanich Inlet - Saanich Inlet SI072_LV_200m_DNA (SPAdes) (version 2) | ecosystem: Environmental > Aquatic > Marine...
ATTCTTCGGAAAGCTTTGATCTATTGCGTGAAAATATTGAAATATCCCGGGATAGATTATTAGAAGTGTTGACAGACCTTAAAAACCAGGGAAAACGAGTTGTCGGTTACGCAGCAACTTCAAAGAGCACAACAGTTACCAATTATTGTGGAATCACGCCTGACCTTGTCGAATACATCAGCGATACAACTCCTATTAAACAAGGTAAATTTAGCCCAGGGGTTCATATACCAGTCAGACCCTATGAGGAATTCTGCAACAACTATCCCGATTATGCACTATTATTTGGTTGGAACCATGCGGAAGAAATCATGGCTAATGAACAAGAGTTTGTGAGATCTGGCGGAAAATGGATCGTCTATGTCCCTGAAGTCGGAATATTAGATATGAATTAACATAAAATTTATAACCCCTGAGCCTGCTCTCGACTTATTTAGAGAATATTATAATGGCAACGAAACCCCTTTTCTTGATATTAAAGGAGGCTACCTTGAATTGGAGCATGCGTTAAAAGAAACTGCGGACATGGTCTTCAAAAAAGGGTGGTACATATTAGGTGACGAAGTACTGATTATTGCGAACTTCAGTTTTGTAATCCCAAAATATTCACTATCTTTCAAAATTTTATAAACTATTCTGGCAAACATGAAAATTGAGAATTACTTATGAGTTCAGCATGTCCTCTATGCAAGGCCGATGCAAAATTTCTTTTCAACACAAAAGATCATAATGAAAGAATTACGGATCAAGTTTTTGCTTACTGGAAATGCTCGGATTGCAAGCTAATTTTTTTGCCAGATATACCTGCAAACCTGGGGGAGTATTATCAGGAAAACTATTACGAAATCCCATCTCTAGAAAATCTATCCAGAATCGCCAGTACTAATGAATACCAGATAAAGTTCATATTAAAATTTGTTACCTCAGGCAACCTCCTGGAAATAGGTCCCTCTTTTGGAACATTTGCCCTTCAAGCGAAAAAAGCTGGTTTTAAAGTGGATGCCATAGAAATGGATACACGGTGTTGCGAGTTTTTATCAAGATCAATAGGAATCACTACGGTTAACAGCAATTGTCCGGAACATGCAATTAATAATTTGGATAAGCACGATGTAATAGCTCTTTGGCATAATATTGAGCACTTGCCTAATCCCTGGACTTTTTTAAAGGAAGCTGCTAAAAACCTGAATCCAGGAGGTGTTTTACTCATTGCCTCTCCGAATCCGGATTCCATTGGTTTTCGAATACTCAAATCCATGTGGCCCCATGTCGATGCTCCTCGTCATCTCAATCTTATTCCCGTACAATTATTAACTAAATATTTAAATCCTTTTGGATTGGAGTTGGTCATGATGACAACCAAAGACAAAGGAGCAAGATCCTGGAACTGGTTCGGTTGGCAACGCTTTTTAATGAATCATTTCTCCAGTAAAGTTGGGCAAATGGTAGCTTTCATTGCAGGAGGAATCTTAAGCTTGCCTTTGACGCTATGGGAGTTTAAGGGTATGAATGGAAGCGCTTATACTGTTATCTATCAGAAGAAATCAATGTGAAAAATGGATTTTAATAAATTCTGATTTATAAATGGAGCTCAGTACGCTTTTTTTAGCTGTTTCTGTCTTTGAAAATCCTTCTTTACATAATACTGAAATATGATATCTTTCTCCTTGGTTTAGTTGTATATAATACGACATGTGCACTTTCCTTTCTATCGACAAGTTTGTGGGGTCGCCTTGTAATACAGCGAACCCATTTTGTCAACACTGGAGATCTGCACTTATTAGTTGAACTTGCGAAACCTATATAGCCAAGTCCTTACCAATATAAATTAATCTATCAATTAATTAAGAAGAAAGGCCTATGAAATTTTCAGTTTTATTACCGACTCGAAATGGAGGACGATATCTAGGAGATTGTATAAGTTCAGTTCTAAACCAATCCTATGAAGATATGGAGATAATTGTTTCCGACAATGCAAATACAGACGACACTCCAAAAATCATTGAGTCTTTTTCTGGAGATCCTCGCTTAAAGGCCATTAGATCAGAGGAGCCCGTTTCTGTTATTGAAAACTGGAATAATGCACTACATGCAAGCTCGGGTGATTACGTCTTAATGATGGGGGATGACGATTTCCTGTTACCAGGTTATTTTAAAAAAATGGATGAGGTCTTAGAAAAATATAATCAACCTGACGGAATTACCTACAATGGTTACAGCTATATTTTTCCAGATGCCATTTCAGAAAATACTCCAAGTCATTATTCAGACCCTTTCTTCCATTACGGCTCTGATTTCAAACATGAGGGAATGCTTTCACCTGAAATCCTTCATTCAATTGTACGGGATATGTTTCGATTTAATGTTAGAGTCCCGCTAAATACTCTTCCTCATCTGTGGTCGAGGAATGTAATCAACCGAGTGGATGGCAATATTTTTCGTCCCCCCTATCCTGACCATTTCGCCCTCAATTCGATGTTCTTAAAAGCAAAGACATGGGTCTTTGTTCCTGAGCAATTGTTTATTATTGGTGTGACCCCAAAATCATATGGTCATTTTGTGTTTAGCGACAACGAACAGAAGCAAGGAGCAGATTATCTAGGAATTCCAATGGAATTCAAAGGCAAGCTTCCAGGGAATCCTCTTGTAAATAATATGCATATTTGGCTAGATCTTTTAAAGGATAACTATCCAGAGGATTTGGGAAACATTAAAATATCCCGAGCAAACTATGTAAGACATCAAGTCTTTTATTGGGTTTCACAGTATAGACACGGTAGTATTGCTTTGAAAGATTTAATCAGCCTGTTTGGCAATTTAAATTTGCTTGATTGGATGGGTTTAATCTCCGCAGCCTGGGATAAGAAAAGTGTGAAGGCTTTTTTATCTATGGTGAAAGTTTTCAAAGCATCAAAAATAAATACTTTTTATTATGGGCCAAAAGCTTTGGAGGGCATTTCAAATATTGAAGAGTTTGCTAAATGGGTTTGTCATAAATAATCGTAGAACAAGAGGTGGTTTTTGAACCTTAAAGATTTACGTATTGGCTATGCGCCTTACGATGAAACGCTTAAACGGCCTGGAGATCGGCGTAGGTTTTGCTACTATGCGGAAAAAAGGAATATCAAGTTTGAATTCGCAAAACCATCTGAAACATATGATCTGGTTTATGTGACACATGCAGCGGATTTAACCGTTTGGAGCAATTACCAAAAAGGTAATGCGAAGATTATATATGATTTTATTGATTCCTATTTAGCCGTGCCAAAGTTTGATCGAAAGGGGATTTTTCGCGGACTAGCCAAATATATCACAGGGCAGTATAGGCATTTGCAGCTTAACCAATGGAAAACCATTCAATCGATGTGTAAAAGAGCAGATGCTGTAGCCTGTAGCACTTTGGAACAAAAGAGGGATATCCTTCCATTCTGCTCTAATGTTCATATCATCCTGGATATAAAGAGCATGTATAGCCAGGTAAAAAAAAACTACTCCGCTGGAGAAGTTATTCATTTTGTTTGGGAAGGACTACCGCACTCACTTAACTCTTTTCGAGAAATTCGAGAGGTACTTGCCTATTTGAATAAAAAACACAAAATCGCATTGCATCTGATTACCGCCCTGGATTACGGCCAATTTATGGGAAAATATTGGAAACGCAATACCACTGATTTTGTCCGTGAATTATTCGATTTCGATGAAATATACATTTATCAATGGCATGAACAACTATGCTCCCATATTATCACTGCCTGTGATATGGCGCTTATACCGCTTTTACAAAATGATCCGTTCGATTGGGGCAAACCGGAAGATAAGCTGTTGATTTTTTGGCTTATGGGTCTTCCTACAATAGTCTCAGGGACACCTTCTCACATTAGATCGATGGAGGGAGCTGGTTTGTCCATGGCCTGCACAACTCAGGATTCCTGGATCAAAATACTGGAACGACATATGGAAGATGAGAGGGCCAGAGAGGATGCTGGAAAAAGAGGAAGAGCTTATGCATTAGAATATAATAATGACGAAAAAATTCTGAAGCAGTGGGATAATCTTTTCGAATCGATAATAAACTAAAGATTTTGTAAGAATGGCCATTTTCGAAACTGAAAACCAAACGGCAAAATTAATTCCACACCTTTACAGTATTTTCATGGTTTGTGCTATCGGACTATATCCTCCGTTAGTAGTGTTTGGTAAAGATCTAAGACCTTTAAGAGAATCTCTCTATATACCTCTTTATGAAGGAACCAAGGTAAAAGTTTGACCGTATTCATCAGGATGTGTATGACCGTTTCTTCACACGAATTGAGCAATGCTTTAGTAATAAACAGATTATGACTCTGACAGATACATTTACTGAAATTATTATTTCTGATAGACTTCCGTATTGGCATTTTGTATGTGAAGGTTGATACTAACCATTAAAGGATTTTATAATTGAATAGACCTTCATTAGCTTACAATAAATTATGGGTATCGGCCTTCTTTGTAATGATTGTTGTGGCTGTAGCATTTATAGTGCCTAACTTTTTGTACCTGGTAGAAGACTTGGGTCACCGTATTCCTCAGGAAGACATGCAGACTGACTATGTTATAGGCGTTGTGTGGGCAATAATCCTGGGTGTGAGTATCCTGGCTTGGCCTGTTAGTTCCAGAGACAAACGCTGTCTTTTGTTGGTGTGGCTGGCTAAGTTGATAATCACACTTGGTTTTATGCTGTTTTACGAATCCCATTATCCATTGGATTCATATGGATATTTTGATACATCTAGGCAAGATAGCTATATATGGGAGGGTTTTAGTTATGCAGGAAGTAGCGGAGGCACTCATAATGTAACGAGGCTTGCCTGGCTTCATCATCAACTAGTGCCGGATTCCTTTCATGCCTTAAAGATAAGTTTTGCGATGTTGGGATTAATCGCAGTCTATCTTTTTTATCGCGCTGCTGTATTGTTTCTGAAACGTGAAGACCGACGAGTGCTCTATGCCTTGGCCCTCTTTCCGTCGATATTATTTTGGTCTTCCGGTGTTGGTAAAGAACCAATCGTCTTGTTGATCGTTGCGCTCCATGTATATGGAGTTGTTGGCTGGTATCGTACTAAAATGTTACGTTATTTTATTATAATGTTGCTGGGAGTGATAATAATGGGTTTCTTCAGGGTGTGGATGGTTCCTATTATGCTAGTGTCGCTGGTGCCCCTGCTGGTTTCTGCCATGAGAGGTGTTGTGGCAAAAACGATATTACTATTATTTGTTCTTGTTGCATGTTTGCTTATAACCAATAAAGTACAGAATATATTAGCCGTTGACACTAAACAAGATATGGTTGCTAAAGTAAATAATTTCTCAAGGGGCTTTGCACGTGGGGGTTCCGCACGTAAGGCAAGTGGAAAGTTTACCGATATAAGCAGCATGATAGCCTTTGTGCCCAAAGGCTCGTTCACCGCATTATTTCGTCCTCTGCCAGGTGAGGTGATGAATTCCTTCGGACTATTGGCTGGCATAGAGAATTTGTTCCTGCTTATCTTACTATTGCTGTCGCTAAAGCATTTTCGTTACAATTGGCGGGAATTGCAGGATCCATTGGTTTTGTGGGCTGTCTTATTGGTGTTAACGTGGGCAGCCGTTTATGGATTTGTATCATCATATAACCTGGGAACCGCATCAAGGTATAGACTGCAGATTCTCCCGATACTGTTGGGACTACTTATATATCTGGCGCGGTCACGGCGGATACAAAAGTTATAAAAAACCTGTATTCGATGATAGATAAATCAATTAGGGGGGGGAAATGTGCGGCATAATAGGTTTTGTTGATTTGTCTCTCCGGACAAGTTCTGATAAACTTCAGACTATTGCTACCAGCATGGCTGAAACCCTTCGACATCGCGGGCCGGATGACATGGGCACATGGGTGGATGAACGGGTAGGGATTGCACTAGGTCACAGGCGGCTTTCAATAGTTGATCTTTCGATGGCAGGACACCAGCCGATGCACTCTGTCTGTTGCCGATATGTAATGGTGTTCAACGGTGAGATTTACAACTATAAAGAAATTCGTTCAGAACTGGAAAAGACAAATGCCTTCTTGTCGTGGATGGGACATTCAGATACAGAAGTAATGCTTGCGGCAATTTCTGAGTGGGGGTTGGAGGCTGCACTTAAACGCTTTGTGGGAATGTTTGCGTTTGCACTGTGTGACCGTAAAAAGCGTGTGTTATATTTGGTGCGTGACCGGCTGGGTGAAAAACCACTTTATTACGGTAGGATGGGAGATGTGCTCTTGTTCGGATCAGAACTGAAGGCATTACGTGCCCACCCCGCATGGCAGGGAGAGATTAGCAGAGAAGCGTTAACGCTCTTTATGAGATATAATTATGTTCCTACCCCTTACAGTATCTATAAGGGTATTTATAAACTGACACCGGGAACTATACTTTCTTTTGAAGCTGAAGATCAGAAGCTGGGGCATGGAGAAAATTGGTCTATTAAACCGTACTGGCAGGCAAGGCAAATTGCTGAGGCTGGTATGGCAGATCCGTTTACAGGAACTGACGCAGATGCCATAACACTCCTTGATAGACAGCTAAGAAACTCTGTATCTGCACAGATGGTGGCCGATGTACCTTTGGGTGCATTTTTATCAGGAGGCGTTGATTCCTCTACCGTAGTTGCGCTTATGCAGAAGCAGAGTAGTCGACCGGTTAAGACTTTTACTATCGGGTTTCATGAGGATAGTTACAACGAGGCAGGATATGCGGAGGAAGTGGCTAAGCATTTGGGTACAGATCATAACGTGCTATATGTCACTCCTCAGGAAGCTATGGATGTCATACCAAGACTTCCTGCCATGTACGATGAACCATTCTCGGATTCATCCCAAATTCCAACCTTTCTAGTATCGGAACTGGCGCGACAACATGTGGCTGTCAGTCTTTCCGGAGATGGGGGAGATGAACTATTTGCAGGATATACCCGTCATTTCTGGAGCAGGAACCTTTGGCAAAAGTTCGGATGGATGCCCAGGTGTTTGAGGGGCACAATTTCAAGGTTGCTGACATTGTTGACTCCGGAACAGTGGGATATCTTCTTCAAAAAGTTCAGGAATATGCTGCCAAAGACGTTAAAGCAATCTAATCCGGGATATAAGTTGCACAAATTGTCTGGAGTTTTGTCAGTGGCCAGTATGGAGGATATGTATTATGGATTGACATCCCATTGGAAATCTCCTTTTTCTATTGTGGTAGGAGGATACGAACCTGTAAATGTTACTACAGATCGGGAACAGTGGGCCAATCTGGATGATTCAACATTGTTAATGATGTATCTTGACCTGGTATCTTATCTTCCTGATGATATTCTCGTTAAAGTGGACAGGGCTGCAATGAATATTGGTCTTGAGTCTCGAGTGCCTTTTCTTGATCATAGAGTCGTTGAGCTTGCCTGGCGGATTCCGCTTTCCATGAAGATTCGTAATGGGCAGGGGAAATGGATTTTGCGCCAGCTTCTTTATAAATATGTTCCACAGAAATTGATTGAACGTCCTAAGACAGGCTTTGGGATTCCAATAGATGTATGGCTAAGGGGACCATTGCGCGATTGGGCAGAGGGATTACTGGCAGAAGAGAGGTTGAAAGATGAAGGGTTTTTCAATCCGGCTCCAATTCGGAAGAAGTGGCTGGAGCACTTATCTGGAGTACGCAATTGGCAATACCACCTGTGGGATGTGTTGATGTTTCAGGCATGGTTTCAGGAGAGTTCGCGTAATTAGATCTACTTACCGTATTGATAAATATAATATGATATTCATGGTGTTATAACTATTGAATAGTGATGATAAAATCTTGTTTCTTGTGACTGAGGATTGGGCTTTCTGCTCACACCGTTTAGTCCTTGCACGTGAGGCAAAACGTAGAGGGTTTGATGTGGTTGTTGCAACGCGTGTATCCAGGCATGGTAAGCAAATTGAAGCGGAAGGATTTAAGTTAATACCTATTCGTATGGAACGCAGTGGTAGGAATCCTTTGAAGGAATTATTAACTATATGGGAGTTAGTTAGAATTTATAAGGCTGAGAGACCTCAGATTGTACATCATGTAGCAATGAAGCCGGTTTTGTATGGGTCGTTAGCTGCAATGGTTACTAAGGTTCCTCATGTAATTAATGCATTAATAGGATTAGGGTATATATTCATCTCTAATAAATGGAAGGCGATAGTATTGCGTAAATTTGTTACTCATGCCTTTCGCTTCTTACTGAATCGAGCTAACTCATTGTTAATTATTCAAAATGCCGATGATAAGCACTTAATGTTGCAGTTAGGAGTCATTAATCGGGTACGAACTATATTGATTCGTGGTTCTGGTGCAGATACTCATGTATTTTCTCCAACGCAGGAACTACCTGGTATTCCCACTATTGTATTGGCCTCTCGCATGTTATGGGATAAGGGAGTAGGTGAGTTTGTCGAGGCAGCCCAGTTGCTACGTAATAAAGGGGTGAATGCCCGTTTTGTTCTGGTTGGTGATGCCGATACAGAGAATCCAGCATCTGTTTTGCCATCTCAATTAAAGGCTTGGAACAGCAGCGGTGTTGTTGAGTGGTGGGGATGGCGTGAAGATATGCCAGAGATATTTGCTGAATCCCATATTGTTTGTCTTCCTTCTTATCGTGAAGGGCTTCCAAAGGTGTTGATTGAGGCAGCGGCAAGTGCCAGGGCTATTGTTACAACAGATGTTCCTGGTTGCAGGGAAATCGTGTTGGATGGTAAAAATGGCTTCCTTGTTCCTGCGCGTAGTGTTATCGCCCTTGCAGATGCCTTGGGAAAATTGATAAAAGACCGTGATCTTCGTGGTTGGATGGGTGCAAATGGAAGAGAACTTGCTATTTCCGAATTTTCGATTGAAAAAGTACTAAGCCAGACTTTGTCTGTATATGAGGGATTGGTGGCATGAGCTATGTTTTGCTAACTGTTGTAGACAGTTTTGCTATTAGATTTCTATGTTAAAAATTGTCAATGGCTGACACTTATGGGGTGTTACACTATCAGAGATGATGCTTGTTGTAAACAAGGCAATGTGTCTTAGACACCAATATACCTGCCTATTATCTAGGCAATATGACTGTACGGTACCTATTATGAGTATTTATACTCGTGTGGGGAAAATAATTAACAATTAGCGGCCGCTTTAATTCACTGAAACCTTATCGTACTAAACAAAGTGGAAAAACAGTTTCTTTATTGCTCTTTGTTGTCATTCTTCATGAGCCTGTCATTTGCTGCCATTATTTCCAGGTTTGGTGCATATGTTGGTTTGGTTGACACTCCCAATGAAAGGAGTTCACATATAGCGCCTACACCACGAAGTGGTGGGATTGGGATATGGCTGGGTTTTTCATTTGTGGTTATACTCTTTACTAAATATCAAATCTTTGCAATATTGGCAGGCATAGTAGGGTTAGCAGGTATTCTGGAAGATTACTTTTCAATACCTCAAAAGATAAGACTGGTATTACAATTATCTGTTTCTGCTATCGTAGCAGGCTTGTTTGTAGGAATACCAACCTCAATACTTACAGCATTGCTTCTTATATTCTGTACAATTGTTATTACAGGAACAGCAAATTTCTATAACTTCATGGATGGAATAGATGGGATTGCAGGTTTCACGGGTTTTGTGGGTTTTGGCTTTATGGCTGTATTTTCTTTTCACATAGTAGATAATCATGAAATTGCATTGATCAGTACGGCATTAGCATGGGGTTGTATAGGATTTTTGCCATTTAATTTTCCAAAAGCCAGAGTTTTTATGGGAGATGTAGGGAGTGTTTTTTTAGGTTTTGTCTTTGCTTCATTTACTGTTAAATTGTCGACAGACATAAGTGTACTTCTATGTATTATAATGTTTATGTGTATGTTCTATGCAGACGCATTGGTAACAATATTCTACAGATGGAGAAGAGGTGAAAACCTGATTATGGCGCACAGGAGTCATTTGTACCAATATATGTGTAACGAATTGAGAATACCACATTGGAAAGTGTCAATTGCATATACATTAGCACAATTTGTATTTGCACTATTGGCATTGTTGTCATATAAACAAGGAATAATCTGGCAGATTGTATTATTTGTGTCTTTCGTGGTTATGTTTTTGTTTATTTATAAGTTTATTAAAAGAAAAAAACCAGGATTAATGCTTGCTTAACAGGCTATTCTCCGCCAAATTGATGATTGTAGGAATATTTATACTTCTAAACTTTAGCAATTATGCCAAGAAGTAGATTTTGAAATGAAAAAGAAGCTAATACTGATTTCTATAGACATTGCCTTAATTGTTCTCTCTTATCTTACTGCGTTTGTTCTGAGATTTGAGTTTGAAGGTGCATTAGATTACACTCTCTTTGTCAAGACTTCACTGCCCATGATAATTATTGTTACGATTCCGGTATTCATAAGAATGGGGATGTATAAGGCGGTATGGCGCTATGCCAGTATAGATTGTTTCATTACTACGATAAAGGCTGTTACCATTAGTATCCTTATATCAGTTGTAATTATCTTCTTTTTTCAGACTTATAGAATTCCCAGGAGTATATTCATAATATACTGGTTCATTCTCCTGGCGGGAGTCGGTAGCGTACGCTTTAGTACAAGATTTTATCGATATTATTTCTCGCATACACAAAAAAAAGGAAGCCGGGTATTGATATATGGGGCTGGATCTGCAGGGCAAATGATAGCAAAAGAGATGAGGTATGACCGT
>Ga0209045_1003200_pt1 | contig 10727 bp, 8 predicted proteins | sample SaaInlLV_10m_DNA_4_FD_184664 | JGI IMG/M metagenome (GOLD analysis project Ga0209045, IMG submission 184664) | Marine microbial communities from expanding oxygen minimum zones in the Saanich Inlet - Saanich Inlet SI072_LV_200m_DNA (SPAdes) (version 2) | ecosystem: Environmental > Aquatic > Marine...
AGATATATGACCAATCAATAATACATTCTCGGTAACTCCCAACTCTTCACGAAATTGTTGACGATTTTGTTCATTTGGACGAAATTTTTGCAGATCAAAACCATTAGGTATTATCTTTGTTTTTTTTGACAAATATCCAGCATTACAATGTTGCTCTGCACTAAGGTTTGAATTATAAATAATACTCTGTGGTAAAAAAGAAAGCCAATTACTAAAACTTATCAACCATTGGGTTTGTCTTTTTTCACGCTTTATTTCATAAAGAGTCTGTCGCACATTCCAAAATAATTTAACCTTTTTACCTGTCAGAAAATAAAAAAAAATAATTAAAGTAGCGGCAAAATTTCCATGATACATCCATCCTTGAATAATATTTGGATTAAAAGTTCTTATCAAGTGTATGAGTCTTACAAAAGCCTTCCAGGTTGGAATCCTTCCCTGTTTTATATCGAGTGTATCGACCTTAACGCCCAATGCCCTAATCCGATCAGTAATTACACCATGATTTTTTAATGTGATCACCGAAAATTCTATCGTTTCATCACGCAATGAAGCCAATAGTTTATACAGCATAATTTCCGCCCCACCGGTGTCTAAATCGGTAATAATATGTGTAATTCTCATTTCTAAATAGAATTAAACTCCAAATATTTACCTTTAAAAAATTCCTCATTAATCATATATACTTACTTTTTTTTGCCAACTTATAAAAGTCAATATTGTCCAAATTTTTTTGTAATTATTTCGTTTCCCTGAAATATGGTCTTGATAAAGTTTACGCACATATTCATAATTAAAAACACCTGAATCCGATATAGACTCTTCAGATAAGTTATCTAAACAAAATTCCTTTAATTCATTTTTAAACCATAATGCTAGTGGAACTGTAAAACCCTGTTTCTTTTTACTGGCTACGTAAGAGCCAAGCCTTTTTTGCAAATATTGTCTAAGAATATACTTCCCATTACCATTATGGAGCTTCCAAGAATTTGGCAAATTGTTGATATATTGACTTGCTATTACATCAAGATATGGACTTCTAGCTTCTAATGAATATTGCATGTTCGCTTTATCTGTATGGTTGCATATTATATTGGTTAAATACGAATACTGATATTCCATACTAAGCTTCGAAATATCATCTAAATCAGAATGTTCTAAATGTATATTAGTCACATGTTTATATATATTCTTAAACCCACTATTATCTGGCGCTAATGATAATAAACTGTCTCCATCTACCATGAGTTTTTTAATCTCATGTGGTAGAAAAGATGCGAGCCACCTAGAATTTCTTATTTCCTTTGGACTACCAATTCCTCGTGCAAATATTTGAGCTTTATAAAATAAGCCCATATATTTATCTTGCGCAGGCAATTGGTCGACCAAAGGTACTAAATAGTTTTTAATTAGATCCTTTGGTAAATTACTCAGCAAATTGCTTAACTTCCATTTATGAAATGTAGGGTAACCACAAAAAAGTTCGTCTCCGCCATCGCCAGATATAGTAACTTTTACATAATTTGATGCAAATTTAGCTACTTGTGAAATTGCAATTAATCCAGGATCGGATAATGGCTCATCCATACTATTCAACACATTAGAAATAGAGTTTAAACTATCTTCAGGAGTAATAAGTAGTTCGTGGTGATTAGTACCAAGGATTTCTGCAGTACGTCTTGCAATATCTGACTCATCAAATGAATTTTCTGAACTGCCAATAGTAAATGTATGGATATTCTCTCCACCAAGAATATCGGAAGCCAATAAAGTCATTAACGATGAATCTATACCACCACTTAAATAAATACCTAGGGGGACGTCACTTCTCAAGTGTCTAGCAACAGAATCTCGAAGCACATGAGCTAATTTCTCAATATCGTCATTATTCGGGGAATTGTTAAAGTGTAAGGATTGATTGCTATTTGAATGCCAATATTTCCATATTTGTAAATCATCACCATCTCTTTTGTACGTAAGTGCAAATCCTGCTGGTAATTTTTTTATGTTCTTTATAGGGGTTTGTGGTGCAACAAATGATTCATACATTAAGTATTCTGAAATCGCCTCACGATCTAGCTCTTTAGGGACACCAGAATGACTGAGTAATGATGTTAATTCTGAGGAAAAAATAAATTTACGATTATTATGAGTATAAAAAAATGGCTTTTGCCCAAACGGATCTCTAGCACAAAACACCTTATTTATACGTGGATCAAAAATTACAAAGGCAAACATTCCATTGATAATATGCAACATTTCATGGCCCCATTCTAAATACGCCTTGAGCAATACCTCAGTGTCGCCAGTACTACGAAAAGAATGACCTTTACGTCTTAAGCGCTCTCTAATCTCAATATAATTATAAATTTCCCCGTTGTAAGTAATAACAACATCTGTATCTTTATCAACCATAGGTTGACTTGCATAGTTTGACGTATCAAGGATCGATAAACGTCGATGTGCCAAGCCTATGCCAGCCACTGAATAGTAACCAGACCCATCAGGACCCCGATGCATAAGCTTGGATGACATCCTTTCTATTTGATTCCGATCTACAACTAAATTAGTAGATTGGTTGATTTGTCCACATATTCCACACATAAAAGATTGGCTTATTTTCGATAAAACCCGAACCTCAATCTAACTAAAAAAAATATTAATTCAGGAATTCCCAATAGAACCTTCTTTAATAAAGAATAATTAGAACTACCATATATACGCTCATTGTGTGATACTATAATTTCACGGATATTATTTGCACCTCTATTTATTGCAATTAAAGGTAAATACCTATGGTCATTATTTTTAAATGGTATATCTTTAACAAATTCTGACTTGAATGCAATAAAACTCCCTGAATGCATTGTTAAAGGACTATCGTATAACATAATTATTAAAAGATTATAGAGTGCTGTTGAAAATTTAAGAATATGCGAATGCTTTCTATTTTCTCGTATACCCATAACCATATCAGCATTATCGTTAATTTTTTCAAGAAAAAAATATAAATCGGATGGGTTATCTTGTAAATCTGCATCCATTCGAATAATATATTCGCCACTTGCCTCACTAAATGCCTTTTTAAAACATCCAGTTTGTCCAGAATTAGTGTGCATTCTAATTAACTTAAAATTCTTGTCTTTACTTTCAATTATAAATTTTTCTACCACAGCATTACTGCCATCAGTTGATGCATCGTTAATCAAAAGAACTTCATAAACAATACCGGACTGCTCTAGATTATCTTTTACACGCGGCAATAATTCAATAAGAGATAACTCTTCATTGTAAAATGGAATTACAAGTGTCACTAGTGTATTCACAATTCTCGCACCATATAATATTTATAATTTACCATTAGTAGCCACATCGCCAACTTTTAATGAAAATTCACCTTCAGTATTGCCTTTCTCTACAATTTTATAGTTCAATATAGCTACAGCTCTATCGGCTGCAATAATAGTGACTTTTCCATCACGAATACCAATATATCTGCCTGGTACACCCTTTATAAGTTCTGGATGCACTATTGCACTTTTTATTATAATCCGCATACCGCCTAAATATGTAAACGCACCAGGATATGGGTCATCTAATGCTCGAACAAGGTTTACAACTTCAATTGCTGTCAATTTATCCCACTCTATTACACCATCTTGTGGAAATCTCTGTGTCCAAGTACAAACTCCAGAGTCATCTTGACTTAATTTTGGTACATTTTTTCCACTTAATAAATAACCCTTAATGACCTTTGGAACAAGATTAGAAAATATAATATTTACTTTATTTATAATATGCTTCGAAGTTTCGCTCATCTCAATGGAATACGTTTCTTTAGCTAAAATATCTCCATCATCAATACCTGCTTTCATTTCAAGAATATACGCTTCACCTTCTGTTTCTCCATTTATAATTTGCCAAGGAATTACCGCTGCACCACGATATTCTGGAAGACGACCGGCATGACAATTTATTCCTCCATACTTTGCAAAATTCAATAAATCTCCAGGAAGAATTGAATTAAAACCTGACACTACAAATATGTCTGGACCTTCTCTTGAAATAAAATTAACATGGCTGTCTGAAAATTTCCCATCTACCTCTTCAACATAAATAGAATTTAATTTACATAATTTCTTTATACTGCTTGATTTGCTTGTTGATTTTATAAAGATAAACTCTGGTTTTAATTTATTAAGAATCAAACTAGATAGCACTGCATATCCACGGCTACCTCCAAGATATGCAATAATTTTCACTACCTATGTCCAGTGTTTATTAATAAACTCTACGTAATCATTAACCCCCTCTTTAAGAGAATATTGTGGCTCATATCCTAATAATTTTGATGCCTTTTCAATGGATAATGTTCCTCTTTTTGGTCTAAACGAATCTCTTGGTAAAATTTCATAATCCAAGTCTGGGAAATGATATTTTAGGCATTCAACATAGTCTAACAAGGTATGTGCCCTTCCATGAGTTATATTGAAATCCTCCCCTATACCCTCTTTTTTAATAGTAGCAAGAATTGCACCATGGGCAATATCTTTAATATACGTAAAGTCTAATTTTTCATCTTTACCATGAACCTTTATCTTTTGCTTATTCAACGCTTTTTCAATAAATATTTGACTTACTCTTCGGTTCATATCTGTTGGCCCATAAACAGCTGAAGGTCGAACTATAGTGTAAGGTATTCCATAAAAATCTGACAATCCTCTAGTAACTACCTCTCCAGCAAGCTTCATGGTCCCGTATACTTCTTTTGGCCTCTTTTGATGACTCTCTGTAGCAACTTCACTTTGAAAATCACCGTAAATCATACTAGAAGAAAAATATGTAAATCTTAATGGGCAATAACCATCTTTCAACTTAAAATGATTAATAATTTCAAGGATCTCTGCAGTGGAATCAACTGACCCCTCCCTCGCTTCAGCAGCATTTAAATTATCTATCTTTGCTAACGGGAGTGCAGCTGTATGTATTATGTAATCCGGCCTGTATTTATCAATTAATTTTGTTATAATTATAGAATTTCGAGTTTCGCCTCTCTCGATGATAACTTTGTTCTCAATGCCTTCTAATCGGTACTTTCTATAATCTTTAAAATCACTTCTTAATGGGTTAATAAAACCTCCATAATGATCAAGTAATATAGCTTTATCAACTATATTATCTCTAATCATTTCTTGGGCAATCTGTGTGCCAATAAATCCTAAACCGCCTGTTATTAATACTGTTGTCATATTATTCTCCATATATCCTATATTCTTGAAATAAACTTACGCATAGACTTCACAATATAATCAATCTGATCTATTGTCATTGATGGGTACATTGGTAATGTTATTAAAGTGCGTGAAAGTTGCTCTGTATTATCTAAAACTGTATCATTTTTAACATACTTACTATAAATTAATTGCATATGAACAGGAGGGTCGAAATGAACCGATGCACCTACACCGCATTCATTTAGATATTCAACCAAATCATCTCTTATTGCTTGGGGAACTTCAATTGTATACATTTGGTACACATGGTCTGCGCCGTCTAACACAATCGGACACTTAATAAAATTATTTAACTCTATAAAACTACTATTATAATACTCTGCTAATATTATTCTTTTATTGTTTAATTCTTCTACCTTTTGCAATTGAATATATCCAATTGCAGCCAATGGATTCGGCATCCTGTAATTATGTCCCGCATACAGCGCCTCTCTATTCCATGGTTTTTTCTTAGGGTGCGACGAAACTATACCATGTGATATTAGGGCTCTTGCTTTCTCGGCTAAATCATTATCATTCGTTGTAAAAATACCACCTTCTGCAGTAGTAATATTTTTAGTTGGAAAAAATGAAAAACAACCTATCCCATAAGACCCAGCCTGTCTTCCTTTCCATGTTGCACCTAATGTTTCAGCGCTATCCTCTATTAGTAATAAAGATTTTCTTTCACAGAGCTTACTTATATCATCCATGTTGCACGGTTGACCGGCATAATGGACCACTATAACCGCCTCAGTTTTTGGAGAGATGCTTCTCAATATATCAGCTGCTGTAACATTCCTTGTTGCTAAATCAACATCACAAAATACTGGAGTACAGCTACTATTAATTACAGCGTTAGCAGTTGCCACAAACGTCATACTCGGAATAATGACTTCCTGTGTAATTCCTGAAGATTTAAGAGCGATTTCAAGCGCACTTGTACAAGAGTTCATGGTTATGGCATTTTCAACTCCCAACGTATCTGCAAACAACTGTTCAAATTTTTTATTGTATTCACCATGTGCCAACCAGCCGCCTAATAGAACCTTAGACACAATATCAACCTCTTTCTTGGTGATATCTGGCAAACACAATGGCACTTTCATTTTTTTCACACTCTATTCCTGATAAATTTTCTCTATAGAATTAAGAGAAATTACACACATTTTACTTGATACTACAATAGTCTAATTTGCAATAAATTAAAAAATATTATTAAGTGCAATATCTAATAATTCCATTTAATAAGCATGATCATTTCCAACTATTATTTTCGCCATGCTAAAAGCACTTGTAAATGCAGGTGATATCGCATTCAACACATGAACTGTATTTCCCACTCTTTCAATAATAAAGTCCATCTCTAATTTTTTATTAACTGTATTATATAATTGCGCTCTTATTCCTACTTTTTTACTTTTATATAAACACTTTGAATGTAATTTCGGGACAATAGATTTTGCAGAAGAAACAAATTGATTTTTCGTAAATTTAGACATTTCTTCATGGGTAAATTTCCTAAACTCACCATCAGAAATATATTTACCATATAAATGGTATCCAATTGAAAATAAATCAATCGGATTAATTCCTTTAATCATTGAATAATTTTCTCTTCCAAGTGCTGGAATTGAGCTTGGACCAAATAATACACTGCCATCAATCATAGTTACCGAATGTATCCCAAGAAATGGATAATCAAGATTAGGTACTGGATATATTAATTTTTTTATTGAGACGCCACAATCCTCCACCAATTGATAATACAAACCCTTAAATGGAAGTATTGTGTAGTCTTCTCCAGCTGAAAACATATGTGCTATTTTGTCAGCGTACAGTCCAGCTGCATTATACAACTTTCCATATTTTACCTCTTTACCGTTTACAACTATTTTTGACTTATCTGGAAAATATGTAGTAACAATGGAATCAGTTAAAATAGTAGTAATGTTGCTTAATTCACTAACAATCTTATCAAGTATTGATAAAGGGTCAATAACGGCTGTATCTGGAGAGTACAACGCTCTACCTGATGCCGAGCGCGCTTCTGGCTCTATCTCATGTAGCTCTCTCTCGTCAATAATAAATGCATTAATGCCACCTTTATTGGCTCGATTGTATAATAAATCTATCCGTTTATCATGGCTACTTATAGTAGGCACAATTACCTTACCTATATGGCGTATTGGAAGACTATGTTCATGACAATAATCAGCCATTTCTTTTCCTCCTAACGAACACACTTTACTCTTAACAGATCCTGATGGGTAATATATTCCAGAATGCAGCACACCGCTATTTCTTCCGCTAGCATGCAACCCTATCTTGCTCTCTTTCTCGATCAATAAGACAGATGATCCGTGCTCTTTTTTTATTATCTCTCTTGCTATAGACAACCCAATAATCCCACCACCTATAATTACATTGTCATAATAATCTGTCATAATAATACATTGTTAAACCATTAATTAGCATTAAGATAAATCTATAAAACTTTACTTTAACTTAATTTTAAAAATATCTACAGTATCCTTTTTTTATATATTTTTATTGTTTTTGCATAAATAGCTGCTACCTCTCCTTTGAGTACCGGTCTATATCCTAAAATTGATTTTGGAATGAAAGTATTAACCAATTTATATTTATCTTTAATATCAATGTGAATATCTCTGTTTACTAAAATAATATATTCTGGAATTCTTCTGTCATTTATTATTGAAGACACATCAGTTAAATTGTACTTATGAAATCTAAATGGTATTGAATCATAATTAGTAGGTGGAAATGTGATTCCAATATGGGAATTAATTGCTATGTTATTATTTACCCATTCTCCAGCTTCTATCCTGTTGTCATATTTATAATTTATTAAATAATAAAATGATCTCAAACCAGGAGAAAGTATTATGAACATAGCTACAAAAATTACAAAATATTTTCTCTTAGATCTGGATATTCTACTATAGATATCTAACAACATTAATGATGCAATTATTGAAAATACTATTAACGACGGATATATATACTGCATGATGCTTCCAGTCACTATATAAACAACAATTGCAGGAATAACTATCCCTAGATAAAATAGCGTATCTTTGTTACGCAACATTATTAAATTGTATGGGATAGCTATAATAAATAATATTAATAAAAACATTGATATCTGATATTGTGCCCACGCATATTTAAATATAATTTGCGCATCCTCTGATAAAACATTTACTTGGTTTCCAATTCCAACATTCAAATCTTGTAAAAACCCCTCTATATTCAATATATAGAATGGATTAATTAAAAACACTGTAATGGCTACTATAATAAAAAACACAAATAATTTTTTTATTGAACCATAAGGATCTACTGCATTGCGCCATGCTAAAAGTGTGGTTATTACAATTGGAACAACTATGTACATTGAACTGGCTTGCGTGCCAATCGATAATCCAGCAAATATTGCTGCTGGAATGTAATCATAAGTGAGTGCCTCTGATTTATGATATTTATAAGCGTAATATAGTGAAAGTAAGAAAAATGGTAACACGTACATATGAGGCTCAATAGAATGTGAAGATGCTATTGACTCTGGATTTATCAACACTAAGGCTGTTGTTAATATTGCGGGCAATTGGCCATGATTTTTTACTACATATACATACGTTATACCAATTCCAATTACCGAAAAAATAAGTACTAGAAGACGTAGAACTTCATACAATCTTCCTGCCATCTTTGGATTTGCTAAATAGTATGTGATATCTGGTTTTAATTTAATATACCCAACTATCTCAGCTATTTTTAATGCTAACGCAGAAGTATAGATTAACCCACCACCATACATATAATAATTTGGATCAAAGTCATATTCATATGGATTAAGATTTTTTACAGCTTTTAATACAAATGCATCATCTGCTGCATAAGGCACCATTAGAAACCTTGCTAATGACATATTTATACTTTCGTCATATTCCATTGATTTGACATAATCAGTATAGTTATCAATATATATCTTATTTCCAGTCTTTTCCTTTTGCAGTCTGTAATTTTTTGCAAGCAAATCAACCATATTATTGTGTTCATTATTGTCACTAAATAACACAGACGCTCTTTCATTGCTAGGGAGACCCCAATCATAACCAGCCGACAGTATTGTAAAACTTACAATTGCTACTAAAACAGCTCTAATTATGATCATTTTTTTAACCACTATTTTGTTGAATTTGTAATATAGTGATTGTATGGATATATCAGCATATTATCTACTACGCAATCATCGGTTTTGTCAAACACTTCAGAAAATAACGCTTTATATCCACTTATGTTTCTAATGTAATCACCCCTATCATTGTCCATCATAAATTTAGATATTTTATATTGGTTTTGAACATATACTGGATCCATAGTGATAAGCTTTCCACCTGGCTTTAAATATTTTTTTGCTTTATTTAAAAGTATTTCCACTTCAGCGTTGTTTAAATGATGCACAACACCAATAGATATAACAAAATCAAATGTATTTAACTGTAAATCACTTATATTTAGATTAATATCTTCACAATAAAACTCGCCCTTTGTTTTATATTTATCTTTTGCATAATCAATATACTTAAAACTTAAATCAAACCCGACATAATTAACCTTTTCTGGTAAATGATCAATTATTGCTCCAGTACCGCACCCAATATCAAGTATAAATGCATTGTCAAAAGGAATTATAAAATCATTTACAAGTCTTCTTCTAGCTGATCCCACACCAGAAACTGTCTCAAGTAAATTAAATAAAAATGGAGAATCTAATAAACTCTTTGCATAATCGAATACATATTTCATATTAATTTTTATCTATTTTTTAAAAAATTTTAGTCTATCTTGTCTTCTAGTTTTCTAGTTTTCTAGTTTTTATCTGTAAGTAGTAAATTAAAAAATATGTGAAGTATAACACCATAAACGGCTCTATCGGCAATCGATACTTTACTCCAACTACTGGTCCAGTTATGGTCATGAAATACACCACAATAAACAATGAAAATATTAGAATTTCTTTGTTATATTTTCCAGAATATGATGATTTTGCCATCTTGTAAATACCAAATATAGATAAAATCAAGAACAATAGTGAAATTATAGTTCCAATTGTTATTATCAATAAATATACGAAACCATTAGTATTTTTTACATAATTAGTCATCTTGTTAATAATGCCATTACCTGGTGTCGCATAAAAAGACGGACGATCCATTTCACGAACAATTGGTGCAAAAGCCACACTCGGGGATATTAAATTAATTATTGCCCCAACAGTCCAGGCCTGTAACATATTCAACAATCCCAACTCTGTAAGTAATCCTTTTGCTGCCTGCATCTGATAACTACTGTTCTTAAATGGGTCATTAGTGACCATTTGTAAATTATCTCTGCGCATTGAATCTTCAAAATAGTCTTTTGCTA
>Ga0209045_1003210_pt1 | contig 10703 bp, 3 predicted proteins | sample SaaInlLV_10m_DNA_4_FD_184664 | JGI IMG/M metagenome (GOLD analysis project Ga0209045, IMG submission 184664) | Marine microbial communities from expanding oxygen minimum zones in the Saanich Inlet - Saanich Inlet SI072_LV_200m_DNA (SPAdes) (version 2) | ecosystem: Environmental > Aquatic > Marine...
AGTTGGGCGGCATCTTCTGCTTCTAGTACGCCGCACGGCCCTCCGGGCGGCATCTCCTCTGGGCGGTCGGAGGGCCGCCCGCCGTACAAAACAGTCGGGCGGCATCTCCTGCTTCTAGTACGCCGCACGGCCCTCCGGGCGGCATGCGGCGGATGGCGGTCGGAGGACCGCCCGCCGTACTGCCCGGAACTCCGAAGTCACACCATCCGACATGCCTGGCGGGTCTTCGCCCGAGGTAGCGCTCGTCTACGGCTGCCCCCAACTCGAGCACGATTCCGCGAGAAACTGGCGGACGGTCGAGTCTTCGTGTACCGTCAGCTTCAGGTCAGACGCCAATCGCCGACGTCGCCGGCTTTGCCGCCTCAAGACGGAGGAAGGCTGCCACAGGCGCACAAGGAAAGGACCGATTCGCCATGGTCGCTCGCGGACTGCAACCTGCGTTTGCCGTCGCCCTGACGATCGGCACCGCCTCCATGATTCAAGGAGCAGAGGACATGCTTGACATCGGTTCTCGCTTGGAGTTATTCGTCGACGGTTACTTGGTCGACCAGATGCACGGCGTCGTGCAGAAGCTGCACAGCCCTGACCGGCAGGACATATCGCTGAGTTTTGATAGGCCTTGGGAGGGCTCGGTCAGCCACGCTGTCCACGTCTTCAAAGACGACGCTGTCTTCCGCATGTATTACCGCGGCTGCGGGGCTGAGGTGACCTGGGCCGAGCGTGTCCAGTGCTACGCTGAGAGCACCGATGGTGTGCACTGGGAACGACCTGTCCTCGGGTTGTATGAGTTCCGCGGCTCGCGCGAAAACAACATCCTGTTCGGCACGGAATTGGCCGACACCAATCTCGCTCCGTTCAAGGACCCGAATCCAGACGTCCGGGACACTGAGCGCTACAAAGCCATCGCGGCGTTCACCGCGGAGCATGCAGGCAGCGACGAGAAACGGGCCGCCGTGGCCGGGCTTGTGTCCGCCGACGGCATTCGGTGGCAACTCATCCAACGCGATCCCATCTTCATTGCCCCGCCCAAGGACAGAATGTTCGATGCACACCAGATCTGCTTCTGGGACTCGAACCTGGAGCGATACGTTGCCTACTGTCGCGGCTGGAACCCACACCGAGTCATCCGGCGCACGACATCCGCGGACTTCCGTAAGTGGTCGGAATTCGAGTATCTCGACTATGGCGATGCTCCGCCTGAACACTTCTACAGCTGCATGGTCAGCCAGTACCCCAGGGCGCCCCACATCTACATCGGTCTTGAGAAACGCTTCCTGCCCAGCCGCAAGGCCGTCAGTGAGCATCACCTTGCGGGTGTTTCGGATGCCATCTTCATGAGCAGTCGCGACGGGATACACTTCGATCGACGCTTTATGGAAAGCTGGATTCGGCCCGGCTTGGATCGCTGCAACTGGACCGACCGCAACTTCCACGTCGCCTGGGATGTCATCCAAACCAGCCCCGTTGAGATGTCGATCTACTGGGTCGAGAACTACCGGCACCCCGGCTGTCGAGCCCAGCGCGGAACGCTGCGACCGGACGGCTTCGTCTCTATGCACGCAGGATGCCCGGGCGGCGAGGTCGTCACAAAACCACTGCGGTTTGCGGGGCGCGGACTGGTAATCAACTATGCCACGTCAGCTGCCGGCAGCGTGCGAGTCGAGATCCAGGATCAGAACGGAGCAGCCATTGAAGGGTTCGCCCTGAGTGATTGCCCCGAGATCTACGGAGACCATCTCGAGCGGGTGGTTACCTGGAAAAATGGAGGCGATCTCGGCCCCCTCGCCGGCCGGTCCGTTCGGCTTCGTTTTGCCCTGAAGGATGCGGACCTCTATTCGCTGCGCTTCCAGCCGGAGAAGCCGCCAATCACCGGCCCTGCCGTTCTCGCGGCTGATCCGGCGCTGGACTTCTCTGAAGGACGCATGACTGTCGAGGCGTTCATCTACACGTTCCCTCCGCCCCGCAAGAAAGCCTGGACGCGCATCATGAGCAGGTACGACCATTCCCCAGACGGCGCGCAACGGGGCTGGGAGTGGGCCGTGCTCCCCGATGGCAGGTTCCGTTTCCGCCTCAACCAGCCGGCCCCCGGCACGAATGGAGCACAGGGCGACCAGAACGTCGACTCCCAGGAACCGCTCGCGGAGAGCACGTGGATCCACATCGCGACCGTCTTCGATCGGCCGAATCGTCGACTCAGGTTATACCTGGACGGTGTGTTGGCAGGTGAGCGCAAAATCCCGGACCTGCCCCTGCGGCCAACGCCTGATCAGGACCTGTATCTGGGACGTTACGGCGGCGCCGACATGCATCCGTTCTACGGCAAACTCGACGAATTACGCTTCAGCGCCACTGCCCGTGAGTTCGACGGTCCACCCGACAAGCCCTACAGCGGCGACGATCCCGAAACGGTCGCTCTGTACCACTTCGATGAACGAGACGACGACGCCACAACGCCGAATGCCGTCCAGGGAAGCCCGCTCCAGTCTCGCCTGCGTGTCCCTGACGACCGCCCCCTCAGCGAATCCCGGCCCGGTTTCGGCCGCGCCTTGACCATCCCACGCCCCGAGAACAACACGCGTCCGTAGCGGCCTCCACCTCGACGGCGCTCGTACACACGAGAACGTCGGAGGCCACTGATGCGACAAGCGGGCTGAAAGGAACGCAGGTTGATGAAGCCCCTCGGTTCGATCGTGAGGCGCCCAGCCATCGTGCTTGCTCTTTTCGCAATCGGCATGGCCTCTCGTGCTGGAGTACCCGGACCGAGACGGAAGTCCGTGGGCATCCGGGAGGCGGGGGTGGAAATGTCCAACGGCGTGCCACGCCTGACGATCAATGAGCAGCCGACGTTACCGTTCGCGTTCTTCTACAACTCAGACATCCGGGACTGGCGTGAGTCTGGTCATCTCCAAGCGCAAGTGGACCTGGCACGTCGCACAGGAGTACACATCTACTCGATGTCATTCCGCACGCCGCGCACACAGCCGGCTGGCATCGAGACGAATTGGGCGTGGTGCGACCAGTATATTGACGCGTTCATTGAGCTTGATCCGAAGGCGGTTTTTCTGCTGCGTATCTACGCGGGCCCGAACTGGTCCTGGAATGTGTGGAAGGACATCAAGCCGGACCATCTGGTCCTCTACGCCGACGGGTCGCGGGGACGAGTCTCCATCGCCTCGCCCTACTTCCACAAGCCAACCGACGAGGACCTGGCCCGGATCGTCCGACACTACGAGGCAAGCCCCTACGGCGAACGGATCCTGGCCTACGAGGTGGGCGGCCCTAACATCGAGATGTTCCACGACCTCTACCGCGTGAAGGGCCCGGACTACAGCCCGATGAACCAAGCGTGTTTCCGCAAGTGGTTGGCGGACAAGTATGACTCCGACCAGGCTCTGCGTACGGCCTGGGGCGACCCGGAGGAGACGTTGGCCGCCGCGACGATCCCAGAGTCCGAGCCAGGTAGGTTCCCGATGCACGGGGGGAACGATCCAGTGCGCGTATTCTACCACATCCCCGAGGAACAAGACTGGATTGACTTCTCTGCCTATTCTCAGGAAATCGTGGCCGATCGCCTCATCGATTGGGCCCGCATCGTGAAGCGTGAAACCCAGAGACGCAAGCTCACGCTGTTCTTCTACGGCTACACGTTTGAGCTGCCCGGCAGCTTCAGCGGGCACTACGCACTCCAGCGCGTGCTCGACTGCGAGGACGTCGACCTGCTCGGCAGTCCATACTCGTATGTCGACCGCGATGTCGGCGGGGCTGGCTCGTTCATGTGCCCGATTGACAGTGTAGTCGCGCATGGCAAACTCTGGTTCAATGAGGATGACACGCGCACGTTCGCCTTAAGCGAACGCACGAATAAGACCGGTCTATCGTTCCATAGCACGGGCGGCAAGACCCCGGATGAAACCCTCGGCATCCTGAGCCGGAACTGCGCCGCGCTTCTCGCTCACCGCGCCGGAACCTGGTGGATGGACCTGATCTCGGGCGGGGCCTTTGATGAACCAGCCCTGTGGAGCATGCTGCACAGACGTCTGCCACTCTACCAGGCGCTCTACCGTGAACCAACCCCTTACCGACCTGATGTGGCAGTGCTGGTAGACGAGGAATCGAAGCTGTATGTGCACGACGACTGGGATGTAAACAGCTGGACACTCTACCGAATGCGCTCGTCAGCCCAGCAATCCGGGACAGCGGTTGGTTTCTATACCTTGGACGACCTTTGTGCGGACGTCGTTCCGGCCTGCAAGGTCTACGTTTTCGCGAACGCATTCCACCTGAGCGATGCGGACATCGCGGCCATTCACAGACGTCTGTCGCGTGGACAGGCGACCGCGATCTGGGCCTATGCTCCCGGCTATCTTGGTCCGTCCGGCCCGAGTGTGAGACGAATGAGGCGGGTCTTGGGCATGGATGTAGCTCTGCAGGACGGCGTACAAGGAAGCACGGGTGTTGGCCCACTGGCGGGGTTGGCATGGGCGACGTCAGCGCGCGTCTCGCCGCGCTTCGTGGTGACCGATGCTGCAGCAGAGACGCTTGGACGCTACCGGTCGGACGGCAGCATTTCCTCGGCGAGAGTGGGGCGGAGCGTATTCCTGGCTGACATGGGCGTGACGCCGGCTGTCCTGCGTTGTCTTTTCGAGGAAGCGGGTGCGCACATCTGGACTCGGGGCAACGAAGTCATCCACACCGACGGTCGGTTCCTCGCCGTTCACACGGGACACACCGGCAAGGTGGTGGTGGAGGTCCCCCCAAGCCTTCGAGCTGATCCCATCGATGCGCTCAAAGTCCAACGCAACGGGAAGTCAGAGCTCACAATCACGGCCTCACGCGGCGACACAGCCTGGTTTTCCCTGCACCCGGTACGTGTAGCACGCCGGTAGAGGGAAATCTCCGCTGCAGGACGTGTCGACTGGGCGGGGGAATTCCGCTGTCACTTCTCGGTGATGACAGCTACGTGTTCTTCGCTCAGACTGAGATCGATTACGGCATTCCCCTCGGCATCACGCGCGCCACTGTGGATGGTGTTTTCGAGCAGTCCGTCGGGAGCGGCAAAGATGGTGGCTTTGAGCGGGTTCCTCGTGCCAAGTGAGAAGCGGCCGCTGGCACAGGTGATGATTCGGTCCATGCCGACCACCGCGCCGGGATGGACTTCTCTGACCGTGATAGGGAAGCAGTGTTTCAGGACATGTTCGCCATGCAAGTAGTACCAGTAATGGCAGGTGAGCACGCCTCGTTTGAGGAACTCACGGACGGTACTGAACAAGCTGGCTCGCGGTTTGAGGTGCAGACTCAACGGCGTACGGCCCAGCTGGGCAGCGCTCAACAAGTAACTGCCGTAATCCACTGGCTCGGCGAAATGGACGATCGGTAGCTGAGCGGCAGTCAGCGTCGCGTCGAACTGGTTGGCGAAGAGAGTGAGCCCGCGGCGAGCAATCCTGGTAGCAAACTCGACCTGAAAATCCCTTGACAGGATGGGAACAAAGCCAACTTTGCGAACCATCTTCCCATCTGTATCGAGGAGAGCCGACACCCCGTCAGCATGCCCGTAGGATAGTCTGGCTCGGGAATGGTCCCACTCATCCAGGTAGATTCCGTCGAATTCCAGTTCATCCAGGTAGAGCTCGAGGAGCTGATTGAGGTGTTGTCCGACGGGATTTCCCACCTGGGGCAGAATGCAGTACAGCCACCCTTGACGGTATGCCACCGGCTCTCCCCAGGGATTGAGAGGGATCGCGCCGGGAAATCGTTGGGCCAAGCCGTCCAGCGTTTCGCCATCCGTCAAGCGTGACAGATGGATGTTCAGGTAAGGGAGACAGGGAGTTGTGGTTCCATGTCGGCGGATCATATCCCGCCATGCCGTGAAGGACGGTGCAGCCTCCCGATGCGTCTCGATGGGTTCTCCACCGAACAGCATACGCGACTTGCCTTCGGTTCCCGGGTAAAGGAAGGTGGATGCCGCAACCTGAATCCCCGTTCTCTCAAGGAAATCGACGCGTTCCAGGTCCGTATTACAGCGAACATCTTCATACATGCGCTCCTTCGACCACGGATGCACAAAGCCGAAGAGCCCGGGGATCTCCTGATACAGATCCCAGCTGCGGCGGACGGCATTGAGTAGATCGTAATAGCCAGGCCGTTGCAGGGGAAACACTTTCCAGACAAGCTCGTAGGTAGAAAAGGGCTCGAGGTAAAGCATGTCCGTACCGGCTGCGAGGACCGCATCCCACGTCATCCACGTAGCCTGATTGCGGTAGGCATCGTCCTCCAGAACCACCCCCACGGCGGAGCGTTGCAGCCCCACGTAGCACACAGGAGTCACGGCCGTCATTCTGCTCTCGGTGGACGACGTGCAAGCATAGAAGTGCTCCTGAAGCTGACCGGATATGCGGAACTCCGCGATGCGGTCGACCGTGCCACAGTCCACCATGTTGACCAGCGTCACCGGCTGGTCGCGGTCGGTGCGGTTGGTGAAGGTGTCGCGAAACTCAAGGTGCGAACCGCGACTCAGGACTGAGCGTTCCCACCCTACGGCCTCCGTCTCGGCCGAGATCGCCATTTTTCCAACGTGGAAACGTTCCCAATCACCGGGTCCAACACCATGCCCGATGTCACGCCAGGGCGCACCAGTGAAGCGCAACGAGGAACTGATTGTGTAGGTGTCTTCGCCGACGATGAGGCGGACACTGCCGTCCGGACGCAGTGTGGCAGAGTAAGGCTGGTCGTGAGTTCTGCGGGGGGTAATCGGGGGGATGACGGGCTTGTAGGCGATGCTGGTGTTGAGCCGGGCCAGGGCTCCGGCATGGCGGCCCCGGGCCCGGGCTCGGAAACGCTGCAGGCCCTGGCTTTCACGGGCCGGGGCGACTTGCCCCAAGTTGGGGCTCTTGCTGAACTCGTCGGTGGTGAAGAACTGCACGTGACGCAATTCGAGGGGCTTGTCGTTCTTGCCATAAAGATAGATGCTGGTGAAGGTCACCGCGTTGGGACCGGCAGTTAGCAGATCAGTGATGTCCAAGACGAAGCGGTTGGCGTGTCCTCCCGCCTTGGTTGTGTCTCCCCACGGATAGTAGGAGAATATCCAGGCTGACCGTGAGGGCGCAAACCAGAAGACGCGGTGCTCGGCGTTGAACGAGTAATACCGGGCCTTGTTGCGCAGGCGCTCGAGGGATGTTGGGATGCCATTGACAGCGATGACGCACGCGGGGGCCGAGCCAGAGCGAAAACGTCCCGCCTCAATCCGGGCCTCGAAGCTCAGGAACACCTGGGCGGCCTCTGGAGGACACACGGGAACGGCGACCTCATAGGTCTGACCACAGAGAAGGCGCTGAGAGTCCTTGGCGGTCGCGCCGCCCCCTTCGGGCGCGAGCGCCATCACGAAATGCGTGCTTGCCATCAGGCCCCAGAAGCACCTCGTAACCCGACCTAAGGCCGGCTTCCACGTAGAAATGGCCCCGTATGACATAGCATCTCTCCGTATTTCCCTGCCCCCCCCTGACCTTCTTGTGGGCTCACGATCGCGACAGCCACGCGCGCAACCGGGAGGCGCCGCCTCGTCACCCTCGTGTTAGCCAAAAAAAATGGTCCAGACAGTGTCATTCCGGGTTACCTGGTGCCCGAGCGGGAACCATGACGGTCAGTCTCCCCTTGGCGCTGGTCCCAGTTCCACAGTGCGACGCGCGGTCACGCCCGACGCGACATCGCGGAGCTCGAGAGTCCACGTACCGGTGGGATCGTTCAACGCGAATGGTACAGTCACTTCCCCAGTTCCGTTCGGACAGGCGATGTTCTGCGAATACTGGCGATGCGCCGTGGTACTGCCGGGGGCGAACACGGCAGCATGCACGACGTGGAACTCGGGCCGACCCTCATCAACACTTACAGACACCGACGCTGTCAGCCCCGCCCCGGCACGGACTCGGGCCGGCACTGCAACGGTCACCCCAGCTACTCGGTAAGGAAGTAGCGCAAACAAAGCCGGGCGCCCGCGAGAGACCTGTGTGTCCAACGTGTCTATGCGCGCCTCGCCGATCCGGCGTCCAGCCCGTACATCGTAGACATAAGCGGGCTTGGGTAGCACCACGTGAAGTGCTTGCGGCGGCAGTGCACGGACGAGAAGGTCCTGTTGGAGGCCGAGATACGCGGCACGGCCGTCCCGGAACAGCACTTGCTCAACACAGCGCGGTGCTCCGGTAGCCGTCTTAATGCGGGAATGCGGCTGCAGTCCGGACTCGGCCAGGAGCGTGCCCAACCTGGTCAATAGTGGACCGGCTTTCTTCGCCTTTCCCCGGTCTGGATTGATCACACTGAAAAGTACGTTGAGCAGGACTCCACGGCCCTTACCAAAGCGGTTGCTGATCCACACAGGCTTGTCGCCCGCGAAGGGCGCGGCTACACCCGCCGCAAGACTCACCCCCGGTTCGAGCAGTTTGACGCGCGCCGTTCTCCCCCCGACCTTCAACGCCACCGAAGTCGATGGCGCTGAGAACGCTGCAAAGCCGGCTGGGGCGGAGGCCCCGAAGACGTCAGCAAGCGAGCGCTCAGTGCGCACAACACCATTCTCGGTCAGCAACCCCACACGACCGTCGGCGATTAACAACCCGCCGCGCCTGACGAACGCACGGATCGCTTGCACCTGCGCGTCGGAGAGGCAGGTGGCCAAGGGCAGGAAGAGCGCCCGGTAACCCGCCAGGCATTGCGGTTTGGCCTCGATCTGAGCGCCGGCCACGAAACGGTATTGGTACCCCAGATCCTCAAGGACATGTGTGGTATCGCGGAGATCGTCCAGCCACGCGCGATCCTCGGCGAATGCGGATTTGGGTGCAACTTTCCCCGCCAGCGCCGCGGCGTACATATCTGTCTGCGAGTAGAGGATGGCGATGCTCGAGTCGTCCCGACTGCCGTGCAAGAGCAATTTCCCAATCCCGGCCCGGAGCTCGGCCATGCTCGCGAAGAACCACTCGCCCAAGTTCGACACCGTACCGTCCGGGTTGAACGGGGTATTCCCGCAGCCCCAGGACATCCACCACCAAACCGAGTTGTGACCGCGAAGGAGGTTGTGCCAGCCAATTCCCGAATAGCCGTCCTCTTTGTCCGCGACCGAGTTCGCCCATTCCCCGGTGAGCGCGCCCGGGCCCGCGAAAGACCGGACGAGTTCCCCGTGCAGCGGATATGACGAGTACACTTGGTTGAGTTCGAGATTGCGTGAGAGCCTGTAGAAATCATACCCGGCGAGGTAGTGGTAGCTCAGAAGACCGTCCCAGCCAACATTCGCACCGGGATCTTCCCGGCGTATCACATCCGCCAACGCCTCATGCTCATCGGTAAATGCTGTGTCCATGAAATCACGATGATCAAACCATGGCGCGAAGCTCGTGCTCTGTTTTGCCGCTTCGCCTATCCACATCGGCGCTGTGATCTGGTCGAAGCCGGCGTGTGTCGTGCCCCAGACCGCATTGAGCTTGGCGATCGTTCCGTAGCGTGATTCCAGCCAGACACGGTACGCAGCCATGGTCTCGGGCGCACCGCAAGCCTCGTACTTCGTGTCACGGGACATGTAGTTCTCGTCCCCCAGCGTGTAGGCCACCGGCCGGTAGGGCGCCGCCTGTCGGCATGTCGTTCGCACCGTCTCTGATGTCTTGGCCAGCCAATCCGGATCAAACAACCCCGGCGCCAACGTGTTGTCGTCGTGCGCTGTGTGGGCGAGCCGGGTGACATAGGGCACAAGGCGCAGCCCGGACCTGGCAGCAACGGCATACTCGCGTGCGGCCACGCTGTCGCCAAGTTTGCCCATGTGACACAGATCCATCATGTCCATGCCCAACGCATAGCAGGCGCGTTGCGCATATCGCGTGACGGTTTCCGCCCCGGGAAAGGACCAGGTGAGCGCAGTGAAGTCGTCGAGCGGGTATGGAATCGGTATGGTGAAATGGTCCCGACGCGTCGCCAGCGCACGGGAACCGGCGTAAATGGCCGAGTCCACGTGGTGACAGATCGTGACCGGGCGCTGTAGGTTAAGCTCTACCTGCGTCTGTCCCAATTTGGGCACGGCCGCCCTGCCCTCGGCCAGGATGCGCCCGAAGCAATCGCTGACCGTGCACCGCAGAGCCAGTGGCACTCCTGGAGGCGCAGCCGCGACCATGGCGTTACACGTGAGCTTGCCGCCGGCGATCAGATCCACCATCGGCACGGCATCCGGATGCGCGCGACGGGACGGGGAAAGGGACAGCGAATTGAACCGCAACGTCGTGGCCACAGGCAACACAGTGGACGCGAAACCGACGCATTTCCCGTCTGCCCCGCGCAAGAGCACATCGACGAAGTAGTTGTGTGTACCCGGCAGCTCCGGCAGGTCCAGACGGCCACCCGGGCCGAGTTTGCCGGCCTCAAGCAGCACGGTATTGTCCAGCTCATCCTGGATGCGCAATAGCACACTGGCCGGACGTGTTCCCGTTGTCTCGAGGCGTACGACACTCGGTTCTCCGGCCTTCACCGGTGTTTTCGGTGGCCGAAGTACGGCTGCGGGCAACTCGCGGTCGGCAGCGGCGAGCAACGCAGCAGCGTTCATGGCGAGGATACGGTCGGTCGCACCCTCGAGCCCTTCGGCGGCCTCGTGCTTGGGCACGAGTGCCGAGTAACGTGCGACGTTGACCTTAAGGACCACGACTCGGCCCGCCCCGTACCGATAGCCCTGCAATGGCGGG
>Ga0209045_1003211_pt1 | contig 10692 bp, 11 predicted proteins | sample SaaInlLV_10m_DNA_4_FD_184664 | JGI IMG/M metagenome (GOLD analysis project Ga0209045, IMG submission 184664) | Marine microbial communities from expanding oxygen minimum zones in the Saanich Inlet - Saanich Inlet SI072_LV_200m_DNA (SPAdes) (version 2) | ecosystem: Environmental > Aquatic >...
GACGGAATTAACGGAGTAAATACAAAAACAATACCTTTTTTGAGTAATGGAAATTCTCTAGACTCAACTTGGAGTATAAGTTTCACATTAGATGAAATTCTTGCAGAAGGAACACACAACTTTAATGTTGGTTTCGAAATTTTGATACCTTCAAGCGGAATTTCAATGGGTGATGTTTCTGAACTAATTGAATTAGTTGTAGGACCAGCAATTCCAACAAATATGGAACCAAATTTGATTACAGCTGACTTGGATGAAGATAACTTGAATCCAGGAGATGTAGTTGAATTAACAGTTGATCTTGAAAATGGTTTAACCGATTATGAAGATGTAAATGTTGAAGCTAGAATTATTGATTCAAACAACGAAAGAGTTGGAGATAAAGTTGAAGTAGATATCGGTCATTTAGAAACTGATGCTGATGAAACTATAACTATGTCTATGGCACTTCCATCAGATTTGGATACAGGAATATATACAGTTGAAATTGTTGCAACTGGAGATGTTGAAAGCGGATCAGTTATGTATATGAATACACAACTAGATGCAGAAACATTAAATTTCGATGTTGAAAGACACGATCACAGTTTAACTATTGATTCTGTTGAACACAATTCAAATACAGAAGCTGGAGACACATACAGTGTTGCAGTTACTGTTACAAACAATGGATTAAACTTTGAAGAAAATGTTGTAATTACTGTTTCTATGGCAGGCGCAACAACAACTTCTGCAGTTTTTGATATTGATGAAAATGATGAAATTGTTCAATACTTCAATTTGAACGTCCCAAGTGACGCACAAAACACAGAAGTATTAACTGTTCTAGTAAATGGAGAAGATACATCAGCAAGATATACTGCTAATGTAAACGTTGGCGCAAGCGCAACTGTAAGCTCTGCTGGATTATCAGCAACTGTTGATTCAGTTTCCAAGAATATTGGAAGCGAAGGAGAAGCATATATGATAACTCTAGAAAATAATGATGATTCTACAAGAACTGTCACTATTTCTGTTGGTGGAGTACAAGGTTGGGCAAGTACAACTATTACACCTACAACTCTAACATTGGCTCCAGGGTCAAGTGGAGTGGCAAGTGTATATGTTACACCTTCATCTAGTGCTGAAGGAACAAACGCTTTCACTGTTTATGTAAGTGAAGGAAATCAAGTGATTTCAAGCGTAGGTTTAACAGCTAATGTTGAAGATGCAGCAAATACAATGACTTGGATCTTAGCAGGAATTGCTTTGGTTCTAGTAGCATTTGCATACAACCAACGAGTTCGTCCAGCAACAAAAGGACGACGAAGAGCAAAGAAAGTCTACTACTAAGTAGACTTTCTTCTTTTCTTTTTTATATTTTGAATAATATTCTATAAATCAACTAAATCTTTTTATATCGTGTTCTTACGGTAGAGTAGAGATAATACTCGTAAGACAAAATGATAAAGAAAATATTAGTAATGCTTTCAGCCTTAATATTAATTAGTTCTCCAGTTCTAGCTTTTGGTCTAACTTCTACCGATTTAAGTACATCAACTTGTCCGAGTAATACTGGTTTGTTTGTTGCTCAGATTTCTAATACTGGTTCTTTAGCTGAATCATATACTCTTGCTTTGTCAGGTTCTGCTAGCGGATGGGCAAGTGTTGCACCAGCAGGTCTAGCTTTAGGACCAAGTCAAGCTCAAGATATCTATATTTATGTTACTCCTTCAACTAATGCTCAGCCAGGAGTTTATGGTTTGAAATTAACTGTATCTTCAGGAAGTTCAACTAGAACTTTGGATTTTAGTTATGAAGTCGAATCATGTCATGATATTTCATTAACAGCTCAAAATAATGAACTAGCAGTCTGTTCAGGCAATCCTGCAAATTACATTTTAAATTTAAGAAATGATGGGCAGTGGGAAGATACTTATGATTTAATTACTTCAGGAGATGCCAGCTTATGGTCTACAGTAAGTCATAATTCAGTTACACTTAGTCCTGGAGAATCACAACAATTGGCAGTTACAGTAATACCCCCGCGATCTGAAGTTGGAGTTTATTCTCTTGCTTTAGCTGCAACTTCAAGAACTGTTGGTACGGTTGTCGCACAATCATTAGCCGTTGTTTCAAACTCATGTTATGATTATGATATGGTTGCCTCTGAAAGTTATGTTTCATTTTGCGATAATACTGAAGCCAAGATTCCAATTACAATAACGAATTCAGGTTCAGAAAATAATGTTTACAATTTTGATTTAACTGGAACTGATTGGTCAGTTTTAGATAAAGATTCAATGAGTGTATCTGCAGGTTCTTCTGGTACTTTTAACTTAGTATTAACTCCGAATTTTGGTGACGTTGGAACTAGTAAGTTTATAATAAGTTCAAGTGCAACTCAAGGAGATACTTCCGATTCTGCAGTTATTAATGCAAATATTTTGACTTGTAGAGACACAAGTTTGGATATTGAGAGTTCTAGCACTGAACTTTGCCCCGAAACAAGAGATACTGTTGATATATCGCTAACTAATGCTGGGCGATTTGAAGAAAATTACGCTTTAACTGTTGACGGACCTAGTTGGGCTAAACTCAGTGATAATTCAGTTAGTCTTGCTTCAGGAGAAAATACAAAGTTACAATTAAATTTAGATCCTAGCATAAAATCAAGTGGAAGTTCCAGCGATATTAAAATTACTGCACGATCGCAAAATGTTGGAAATACTCAATCTGCAGATACAATTAAAGTTAAAGTTTTATCTGGTTCTGAATGTTATAATTTTGGACTTAAATCAGAATTTAATGAAGTTGTAATTGCTTATGGTGAGAGTGCATTAGTTCCAATTGTTGTCACAAATACTGGTTCACAAAGTGCACTTTATGAATTTAGTGTATCAGGTGATGGATCAAAGATGGCTCAAATTAATCCTGGTGCAGTTGAAGTTGAAGGTAATTCAGCCGAAGAAGTTTATTTATATGTTTCAGTTCCAAGAGATGTTGCAAAAGAAGATTATGTGATTTATGTTGCAGCACAGTCTGGAGAACTCAGAGAAACTACTTCAATAAGATTAACTGTTTCTGATGAAGTACCTAATTATTCGGTTGGACAGTCAGGTTCTGAAACAATCTCGAGTTCAATCATTAGTTTATATTCATCCGCATCCAATGTAGTTGTCAATTATTGGTATGTCTTTCCCGGATTACTTGTGTTGTTGGTAATACTCTTAATCTTCAGTCGTGTTCGTGAATCTGAATCTTGGATGAAAGATTTGGAATTACTTGAGCAAGAGTTAGAAGTTTCTGAAAAGAAACAAAAGAAACAAAAGAAACAAAAGAAGGCTAAGAGTACACAACCAACAATATTCAAAAGATTTTCTAATTGGTTAATGGAGGATGATGTTGAAATTGTAACTAAATCTAAACCTAAAACGCGAGCAGTTGCAAAGAAAGTTACTGGGAAATCTGAGTTGGGAACGTTATCTAAATTATGGAATTGGTTAATGGAAGAAAACAAACCTAAACAGAAATTAAGCATTAAGTCTAAACCTAAAGTTAAGAGAACTATTGCTAAGAGCTCTGAACCTGGAGTTTTGTCTAAATTATGGAATTGGTTAATGGAAGATAATGAGAAAGTTGAAATAATCACAACTAGACCTAAGTCAGACAAACCCATACTTGAAGAAGTTAAAGATTTCTTGTTTGAAGAAGTTCCAGTAACGGAGAAAACTTCTAAACCAAAACCTCGTGCTAAACCAAAAAAGAAGATAGCAAAGAAAGATGGACCTTTACAAAAAGTTATAGCTTGGTTAATGGAAGAGGATGAAGCACCCAAAACTAAACCAAGAGCAAAACCAAAAAAGATTGTAAAGAAAGATGGACTTTGGCAGAAGTTTACTACGTGGCTGGAAGAGGATGAACCTTCTAAATCTAAACCAGTTCGTAAAGCGCAACCAAAAAAGATTGTAAAGAAAGATGGACTTTGGCAAAAATTCATAAAATGGTTGGAGGAAGAAGAGGTTTCTAAACCTAAATCCGCTTCTAAACCAAAAGCTAAGAAAAAAGAAAAAGGTCTTTGGCAAAAATTCATTGATTGGTTAGAAGAGGAAGATTAATGCCATTCTTAGATGAGCAGTGGCCATTCAAATATAGTTTGTCACCTTGGTATATCAATAATGAAGATTTTGATGGAACGGATTTTGCTCCCTTGCATTTTAATTTAACTAAGGACGTTATGAATCAATTTGCGAAAGAAGCAAGAGATTTTCCTACCAAAGACGGAACTCCTTCTCGTGCAAGGCGGAACAAAGATGATCGGTTAATAATTCGCAGACCTTTTGATGGAATACTAAAGAGATTGAGAAAGATTAATGAAACCGAGTATATAATTTTAGGTTCCAGAATTATTGATAAAAACAGAATCGCTCCAGAAAAATCAATGAATCAGTTTAGATCTTTTGAATATGAATATGTTTTGAATTTAGATATACGTTCAGATGCAAATTTTAATTCACTATTAGAATCACTTTCTTCGACGGAACCAAATCCTCAATTTTTGGAAGGAATCCTCCAGAAAAGAGATCGATTCAGTAAAGATTTCATTTCTGAAAATGAAATTTCTGTTGTTGATGTAACGAACAAATATTGGAATTCAACAAACAACAAATATTCTTGGTTTGAAATTTTTTATATGATTCCAACGGAGTCTGAAAATAGAGAAACTGATTTGAAAAAAATACTTGAAGAAAATTTTGATGGTAATACTCATAAACGTTATAGAAAATATCAAGAAGAACGTGCAATTGAAATGGTATTAGAATATGAAGCAGAACAAGCTAGATCTTAAGTTCCATAAAATCTTTTGCCATTGTGAGTTTCCCTTTGAAAACCGATCTTGCTTCTTGTTCTAATTCTTTTGTTGAACGATATCTTTGTGAGAAATGAGTCAGAACTAGGTGTTTTACTTTTGCTTGTTTTCCAAGTCTTGCAGCTTCTTTAGTAGTCATGTGTCCGCCTTTTTCTGCTGAACTTTTTACTTTATTTGAAAATGTTGCTTCACAAACAAACAAATCAGCATCCTTTGCGAGTTCAGCAATTGGAGCATAATATGCTGTATCGATAGTTATAGCAAATTTCTTTCCGTGTCGAGCATAAGTTGCTCTTTTTGCACTTATTTTTTTACCTTCAATTGTAACATCTTTACCTCGTTGTAATCTTTTCAATCCTATATGTTGAGTTGGAATTTCTCTGGACTTAAGATAAGCAGTATCAATTCTAAGTCGAGTTTTTTCTTCGAATGAAAATCCAAAACAAGGAATTGGATGCTTAAGTTTCAAAGCATTAATTCGATATTTATCAGTTTCACATATTGTTTTTAATTTTATATTTGAAAGTTCATGGACAATTAATTTGTAATTAGTTGTTTCATGTTCATATGCTTTCATGATTACTGCGATTTTTTTACCTGTTCCTTTTGGGCCATAAATTTCAAGCGGATTCTTTCGTTGATTCATTGCCATGCTCATTAATAATCCTGGAAGTCCGAGAACATGATCTCCATGCCAATGAGAAATGAAAATCTTTGTAATTTTTTGTGGATTTTCTCTTGCAATCCTAATTTGTCTTTGTGTTCCTTCACCACAATCAAACAAAAAAGATTCTCCTGAGTAGGTAAAAAGTGCAGCAGTTTGATTTCGGTTCTTAGTTGGGAAAGCTGAAGACGTTCCTAATATTTTTAGCTTCATGTTGATACATAATCCTTTTAATGTATAAAAGAATAACTTTTTTACACGAAGACTCTAACTTCTTGAGCATTAGTTCGGAAGGGGTACTTCTAGAAAAACAATGGAAAAAGGAACCCTGATTGGAAATAAAGTGGTGCTTAGCTCGAGTGCTTTATTTAATCGTAGTGCTTTTGGCGTTTTGAATAAGCAAGGTGGAGTTGAATTAAGTTCAGAAGAAGCATTATATCTTTTAGAAAATAAAAAAATCGATGTTGGAATTAATTTTGATAATCTGCGTCGAAGATTTAATAGAAGCAATAAGAATTTTGATGAAAGATATTTAGTATTTCGAGATCTGAGAATGAGAGGATATGTTATCAAAAGTGGTTTGAAATTTGGTTGTGATTTTAGAGTTTATGACAAAGGTTCAAAACCAGGAAAGACCCATGCAAAATGGTTAGTATTTTCAACTAAGGAGAATGCTAAATCGTCTTGGAAAGAAATGTCTGGAATGGCGCGAGTTGCAAATTCAACTAAGAAGAATGTTTTAGTTGGAATTGTTGATTCAGAAAATGGAGTTAGTTATTTTGAGGTTTCTTGGAGACGGCTATGAGCTATTATTTAGGATGGGTTTGTAGAACTTGTAAACGTGCAATAAATTCTGAGCGACGTTCACTCAAAGTTAAATCAAGATTGAAATGTAAGATTTGTGGAAAAACACAAGCTTTTGATGAAAGTATTCATTCAGGAGTTTCTGACAATCCTTTGATAATTACTGACTGGGTTAAGCAATGGAACTCCCGAAAATTACATTAATGCTCGAACTTCTTTGACCAATTTTTCAATTTGTTCAAGTTTATCTTTTATTTCTCGTTTCTTTCCAAAATTGAATAAATCTACAAGAATATTTTTGAATAATTTATTATCTTTTTCTTTTTTTGCAACTTCATATTCTTCAGGATTTTCGTGACGCATGAATTCTTCAGCAAGTTTTTGAGCTATAGCCATTTCATCATCAGAAAAATTAACTTCTGCTAGGATTTTTTTTGCTTCAGCTTTATCTTGTTGTTCTTTTTTAGAACGCTTAACCATAATTGGAAATGTTTTGCTCGTTTTTATTAATTTGTTTTATTAATTAGATATTTAGTCTGAATTGATTTCTTTTGAGCCAGGCTTTATGTCTTCTGAATTCTGGGCATTTTTCTTGAACAAGTCTCCAAAATTCCTTCGAATGATTCATTTCAATTCGATGACATAATTCATGAATTATTATGTATTCAATTACTTCAGTTGGTGCCATTGCAAGACGCCAGTTGAAGTTTAGATTTCCGGCTGAAGAACAAGATCCCCAGCGTGTTTTTTGACCTTTAATGAATACTTTGTTTATGTCGTATTTATCATCTTCATTATGTATTTCTAATAGACCTTTAACTATTCTTCCAGTCTCTGCTCTGTAGAATTTTTCTAGATCTTTGTCTTGAAAGAATTCTAAGTCTTTTAACTCGCCTAAATATAAGTAACCCTTCTCATTAAGTGCAAGTTCGTATTTTTGCCACTGTTTGTCTATCCACGCGGACTTTTTTTGTACAAAAGTTTCAATTTCGGGGTCAGGTATGTGTTCTCCTGCGTTAATTCTTAGACCATTTTCATTAACTCTTAAAGAAATTCTATTGGAACGAGCACGTCTTTTTAGAACTGTAGGCATACTCATTTGGTCAAGAAATTCCATTTTACTAAAACGGCAAATATCCTTCAATAAATGGCCAAATTAATGGCGAAGCAGCAACTATAACACCCACAATAATACTATGTATCCATGTTTCGTGCGTTCCCGGACCTCTGGATTTTGCAAATACTGCGGATTTTCCATGAACTATTGCTGCTGCAATAAGTGCTAAGATTATAAGAACTGCAATCTGATTTTGAAAGAATGAAGGCAAATATCCTGAATTTGTTGCGATTTCTATGTTAAATGCAATAAAAGATAAACCAATTAGTGGAATCATTGCTCCAACTCCGTGTGCTATTGTAGTTTTTGCATCTCCGGATAAATCTTTAATCATAAAACCTAAATCTACACCTCCAGCTATAACACCCATAATGATCGGAGGGATGATTTCTACCATGTATACGTATTATAATTCTCATATTTAAGTCTTACCAAAATTTGGAAATGTTTTAATAGATTCTCCTTTAATTAGGATTATGCCAAGAGACGTATCTTCTTTTGCCAAGAAGAATGGTTTCATATGGGGACCTGAGCCTGAAATCTATAACGGTTTAGCTGGTTTTTACACATATGGGCCAATGGGAAAAGCTCTTAAGACAAATGTCGAAGATTTGCTTAGATCGGTTTTTGATATTAATGAATTTTGGGAAGTTGAGACTCCAATAATTGCTCCAGCGCAAGTTTGGAAAGCTTCAGGACATCTTACGGGATTCACCGATCCTTTGATTCGAGATGTAGCAAATAATATTTTTAGGGCTGATAAATTAATTGAAGAATACATGCTTAATAATGGAATGAATCCTGATGAAGAAAATGTTGGTTCTTTGAATGCTGAAGCTTTACTTAAACTAATTAAGAAATATGAAATTAAATCTCCAAATGGAAAACTTTTGAAGATGAATATTGAAAATCATAATTTGATGATGAAGACAACAATTGGAACTGATATTGAAGCCTATTCTCGTCCTGAAACTGCAACTACAACTTATCTTCCGTTTAGAAATTATCATGAATATTTTAGAAAGAAAATGCCTATGAAAGTTTATCAAGTTGGTAAATCGTTTAGAAATGAAATTTCTCCACGTCAAAGTGTTGTCCGAGGAAGAGAATTTACTCAATTTGAAGCTCAATTATTTTTATTTGAAAATCATAAATATGAATTTGAAGAGTATGATAAAGTTAAGGATGTCAAGATTCAATTATGGTCAAGCAAAGACCAATTGGAGAAAAAAGGTTGGAATTCAGTTACACTTCAAAGTGCTTTGAAGAAAGGAATTATTAAGAATAAAGCATATGCTTGGTCTCTTTCTTTAGCTCAAGCTTTTGTTAATAGTTTGGGAATTCCTGAAGATAGAGTTAGATATAGACAACATCATCTTGATGAGAAGGCATTTTATTCAAATGATACTTGGGATTTGGAATTCAGAACAGATAGTTTCGGATGGATTGAAATTGCAGGGATCTCAGATAGGAATGATTATGATTTAAAACAACATGCTAAGGCCTCAGGACAGAAGTTAAATATTGGAGGTGAAACTCCACACATAATTGAATTAGCATTTGGTTCTGATCGAATTGTTTATACTTTGTTAGATGTATTTTTGGAAGACGAAAAAGTCGGAGATGATACTCGCGTTGTTTGGAGAATTCCTCGAAAGTTGGCACCAGTAAGATTTGCAATATTTCCTTTACAGAAAAAAGACGGTCTTTCTGAAAAAGCACAAGAAGTTTATGAATCTTTATCACGAACTCATCGTTGTGTTTTGGATGAGAGTGGTTCAATCGGGAAAAGATATAGACGGCAAGATGAAAGAGGAACACCACAATGCATTACTATTGATTATGATACGCTTAAAGACGATACGGTAACTTTGAGAGATAGAGATACGATGGAACAGAAAAGAATAAAAATTAGCGACCTTAATTGAGTGGATGTTAGTTAAGCTATTTGGTCTTGCAGATCTTCTTGCAGCAATGTTTCTTTTAATGGTTAATTTTGATATTTTTATTGTAGATGCTTTGGTGAAAACAATCATGCTTATACATTTGTACAAAGGATTACTTAGCTTTTTTTAGATGTCAAAATTTACAGATTCTTCTTTTTGATCTTGATTTTTATTTTCATATAATGCCATTAAATAAAACAAATCAGATAAACGATTTAGGTATTTGATGATTATTGGATTTATTTCTTCTACTTCTGAAACCCGAACAATTTTTCTTTCAACGTTTCTTGATTGAGTTCTTACAATATGAAATAGTGATGCAATCTCAGTTCCCCCTGGTAAAACAAAATCTGTAATTTCAACTTCAGTTTCATATTTTTCAACATATTTTTCAATTCGTTGAAGATGTCTTTCTTGCAATCTTTTTGTTTCACGAGAATTCATCGGTGTTGCAAGATCTGATCCAATTACAAATAATTCATTTTGAATTGTTTTTAATTCTGTTTTAAATTTTTGAGAATATGTTTTTGAAACAATTAGTCCAATTTCAGAATTAAGTTCATCAATATATCCAACTGAATTTATTTTTCTAGATGCTTTTGAAATTCTACTTCCATCGTAGAGCGAGGTTTCTCCACCATCTCCCGTTTTTGTAGAAATTGACATGATTAGGAACAGCCACTTGTTGCGCCACAAACATCACATAATTCACAAGATCCATTTTGTCGCATCATCATTGCACCACATTCTTTACACTTACTTCCAGTATAACCCATTGCTTTAATTGCATCTGTGCTTTCTTCACTAGTTTCAACTAATTTTTCTTTATTTGGAGTAAGTTTAGTTTGTACAATATTCTGTAAATGTTGACCGCTTAATATTTCTTCAATTTTTTTGATAATTGGATGATCTGACCAGTCACCTAAACATTCATCAACAACTTCTTGAGTTGAATAGCCTCTTGCTAAAGCAAAACTTAGAGTTTTACTAACAAAATCAAGCATCTCTTGATTACTCGGAGTTGTCTTTGGCATAACTAATCTCATTCCAACTAATTTTCCATTTAATCCAATTCTCGAATGAACGTATAAATCTTGAGGTCCAACCTTGTGACTTGAAATTTGTTCAATATAATTTGTTACTTTTTCAGTGCTTATGTCAGTTATAATTTCTTCTTTGAATATATTTTCTAGTTCTTTATTAATTCCACTCCCTGTTGAAAGTGGTTGACTTAATTTGCTTGCATCTCGATAAAGAGCAACTGCCTTTATTCCCAATTTCCAACTGTCAAAGTATGCATTTTTGATATCTT
>Ga0209045_1003213_pt1 | contig 10686 bp, 10 predicted proteins | sample SaaInlLV_10m_DNA_4_FD_184664 | JGI IMG/M metagenome (GOLD analysis project Ga0209045, IMG submission 184664) | Marine microbial communities from expanding oxygen minimum zones in the Saanich Inlet - Saanich Inlet SI072_LV_200m_DNA (SPAdes) (version 2) | ecosystem: Environmental > Aquatic >...
TGGTGGTTCCTGGGACAGTATAGCAGTGGACAGTCGTACGGCTTCCCGGAGCTGGGGTGATCCGGAAATCAGGCTCAGCTTCTTTGGTTTTCGGCTTGCTCTTTCTGCCAGGTAGTTATTTCATGAGCAGGGTGAAGAACTTAAAATAATTAAATCTGTTCTATTTGACTATACATCTACTGTTTATCAAGAGTAAAACTTTAGAATTATTCAGGAGTAAAAATGTTGAGAAAACAAAAACATATTATTATTTTTACAGTAATCTGTACCGTTTTTTTACTGTGTCTGTCAGCAAGTCACGGTATTATCAGTGCAGATGAAACACTGCCTGCCGAGACAGAAGAGAAGCCCGTTATTGATTCCAGAACTGATAAACTATTAAGGGCTATGGGTGACTATCTGAAGTCTTCAGGGCAGTTCAGTTTTCACGCAGAAATAAACTTTGATGACCTGATATCCAGTGGGCATAAGATTCAATATGCGTTTGCCAGCGACATTGCCGTACACAGACCGGATCGAGTTTACGTTGAGAGACGAACTGATCTGGGTGGAAAGCGATTCTGGTATGACGGAAAGAATATGACCCTGATGGACGTAACCTTCGGTGTTTATGCAACAGAGCCTGTACCGGATGATATTGATGCCGCAATGGACTATCTAATGGAAAAGTATGGTTTTTCTCCTCCGCTGGTTGACTTTATCTATAGCGACCCTTACCGCACACTTATAGAAAATGTGGAATATGGATTCTACGTTGGTCTACATAGAATCAGAGGAATCAGGTGCCACCACCTGGCTTTTGTACAAAAAGATATAGACTGGCAGATCTGGATCGAGGATGGCAAACAGATGGTACCCAGGAAGTTTCTAATTACTTACAAGACCCTGCCTGAATCACCACAGTTTTCAGCAACGCTTTCAGAATGGGACTTGGATGCAGGGCTTCCGGATGCCCTGTTTGATATTGATTTAACATCTACTGAAGGTTTTGAGAAAATAGAATTTATGACTATAACAGACACTGCTTTTGAGAAAGCAGGAACAGGACAGCAAGAATGAGGAACAAAAGGCGGTTGCTTTCCAAAACATCTAAATTCGTCCTTCATGCTTTACTGGTTTTATACAGCATTGTACTGACAAGAGTTACCTGTTCTGCTGGAGGCCTTTTTGAATACAGAGAGAGTCAGATCAAAAGACGTCCAGTCTTAGATCAAAGGACTAAAACACGTGAGAATCGAGAAGTTTACAAGAGCAGGATGCAATCCGGTTATCCTGACATATCCGGTTCTCCTGACACAGAAATTTCCCAAGAAGTTTCTAATAAAAAAGTCACTAGTCGAAGCGCTTCAGTTGGCAGTGTTCATCACTCTGGTGCAAACACACAGGCAACACAAAACAACATGGCTTATATTATGACCATGAGTTACCGTCCGGGTGATGGGGTGAAGTTCTCTGCAGAGGAAAAGGAATATGTTGAAGCGATCCGTAACAGCAATATTGATGATAGCCTTCAGACTATTACAAAAGAACTGCACGGCTTTCTGGAAAACAACTGGCCCGGGTGGCGTGGTAACTGGGATGATTACTACATTGGTCTTTCTATTTTAGCAAACATTGGCTTAACAGTTGATAATTTGCCCGAACAACATGAAATTATAAAGATTAAGGATCTTACTTATTACTATGCAGGTAGTGTCTATTACGCAAAATTTAGGGACATTTATGTAGTAGTGCCACCTCCGCATGGAGCAATAACAGGAACCATGCCTGCTGAATATACCAACGTCTACGTCGGTAACACGGCATATTTTAATTGCGGAGGAGCTTTTTATGTTAAGGTTGACAATGGATATCAGGTTGTTGCACCTCCAGTTGGTGCAATAGTTAATGAGCTGCCCAGGAAAGCGTACTGTACTCTCATTCGTAAAAATGCATATTCAGTATACGGCACTGCTTATTATAAGCGGTTCTTCAGAGGTCACAGTGTCATATATAAGGTAGTTAAAGTTCCTGAAGTGAAAAAAACTGTTAATTAAATCCAGTATTTCTTACATTGCATTCTTATCAATCATTAGCAATTTGAAAAAGGCAATAAGATGACAGCTAACACTACAACGTTAAGTACCGGGACAAACGAACAGGGAAATGTCACCATAACAATCGTGGGAAGACTGGATTCTGCATCCACAAGCAGTATATGGCAGAAGGCGATGGATGCCCTTGAAGAAGCCTCATCAAAGAGTGTGGTTGTTGATACCGCGGGAGTAGATTACTGTGATGGGACCGGGATAGGTCTTTTGGTAGAACTCACTCTACGCCAGCGCAAAGCGGGAGGTGAATTGGAGATCACAGGTCTTCGCACTGAATTCCAAAGGCTTATGGATATGTTTGACCCTGCAGAATTCGAGAAAACCCAAATAGAGAAACCGTATAAAGCCAGACTTCCGGAGGAGGTTGGTCGTGCAGCGTTTACGATTTGGGACAACATTCGTTCTCAAATCACCTTTTTAGGTGAGCTTATTGTCGCACTTGTTAGTGCCGTTGGGAACCCTCGCAGGGTGCGGTGGAAGGATGCATTTCTTATAGCAGAAACGGGAGGTGTTAATGCTTTACCCATCATTGCTCTTATTAGTTTTCTGATTGGTTTGATCATGGCCTTTCAAGCAGCTATCCCTATGCGACAGTTCGGGGCAGAAATATTCGTTGCTGATCTGATAGCACTTTCCACATTGAGGGAACTCGGCCCGCTGATGACAGCCATTGTTATGGCAGGACGTACCAGTGCCGCCTTTGCTGCTGAGCTGGGTACAATGAAGGTAAACGAAGAGATTGACGCCTTTGTCAACATTAAGTACCGAGAGAACTGGTTTTATATAGATGACACGAATGTTGAATCAAAAAGAACCGATTGACATGGACATGATTGGACTTTTTATTTGGGATTTCGCTCAAAAGAGGCAAAGGAAATTATTGAAAAACTGCAAGAGTAATCAACAACTAAGTCCAAATGATGCTTACATATAAACTTGATATTCTTAAACTATTTTTTATAGTATAGGCAACTATCAGCAAACGTTATTATATGCTCAAAAGGCCTCATAATAGGTAAATACTATGATACGATACAAGAACAATTCATTTACATTAAGATTAAACATTTTAGCACTTTTGTTTTTCACTATTATATGCTCAACAATTGGATGTTTCAACATTGGCCCTCATGCTATGCAACATGAATGGCTTAAATACAATAATGTCATTAGTAATATTGAAGACCAGCAGAATCTTCTGAATTTAGTCAAGCTTCGATATAATGATTCCCCTAAAATGCTCGCTGTGACTAATATTAATTCCCAACTGCTTTTGGGAACTGAGGATTCCGGGGCGAGTTATTCATTTTCTGAAGGAGCAACGCCACTTGGTAACAGGTTTAATTTCTCTCTATTTCCAAAATACGAAGACAAACCAACAATTACATATCAACCATTACAAGGAGAGAAGTTTGTAAAAAGTATGCTCGAACAAATTTCTCTGGATGTCCTCCTGCTCTTGAACAATTCAGGATGGAGTGTAGAACGTATTTTTCGTTTATGTGTACAAGACATTAATGGTATTCGAAACGCGCCGGGGGCCTCCGGTCCTACACCTGATTATGCCCCTGAGTATAAGGATTTCCTCACTGTCGCAAAGCTGATGCGTACATTACAGAAGAGCAATTTATCTAATGTCGAATACGAGCTTGTTGATGGTAAATCCACACTGGCTTTTAGCCTAGCCAAAGAGGCATTAGAGTTGTCTGAGACGCATAAACTCGTAGAAATGTTACGTTTGACACCTGGAAGAGCAGAATATCCTATACGCATGAATGATGTAGATCACAACCCAAATCTTATAAGGTTAAGAACACGTTCAGTTATGGGAATATTATATTTACTTTCACAATCTGTTGAAGTGCCTCAAGAGGATGTGGAGAAAGGAAAACTAACGACTACCAAATATGCAGATGGACGTCCTTTTTATTGGAGTAACCTCTTTAGTAGTTTATTTCAGATCAAATCAAGTTCTGATAAACCTTCTGATGCCTTTGTCAGTATTAAATACAGAGGAAGCTGGTTTTATATAGATGATACGGATGTTGAGTCAAAAAGAACTTATGCACTTTTTAGTCAAATTTTTGCTATTCAAGCTGGCAAGATAGAAGTTGAAAGACCGACACTCACCTTGCCTATAGGTCGATAGAGAATATTGCATAAGAATCGATTTACACGGACATGATCGAACTTTTCATTATGATTTTTGCTCAAAAGAGGTGAAGGAGATTATTGAAAAGCTGCAAGAGGAATCTGTTTCTGAGAATTCTAAAAGAGATGTTATAATGAATCAGTGGTATTTTGGCTTAATGTATATATCGGTGAAATTAAGAAAATGGTTACTATCTCTTTCCGGGCAGGAAATGTTCAAATAGTATGAAAATGATATCTACCAGTAAGGTATCCATTCACAGGATATTGGCAATATGCCTTGTAATTGCCTAACTCGCTCTTTTATTCATCGATTGTGCGATCTGTATTCCGACCAGTCTGGCTATCAATATGGCTATATAAAGCTGGCCGGTGACAGCCTCAAGAAATGAGAATGTGTTCGACAAGTCCGTTGTGGGAGTGATATCTCCGTAACCCAATGTTGTGATAGTGACAAAGCTGTAGTAAATATAAAGTCGCCTGCCTGCCTCAATTTGACCTTCTCCAGCGGCAAAAGACCCCGGATGAATACTCTCTAAAACTGAATATACGAATGCCCACATTATGGCAATGAGCAGATAAACAACGATTGATGCGTAGATAACATTGATGGTAACTTCGTGTTCACTGAATATGAATGACAGAATAACTATTACGAGAAACGCCAGAAACGCTATTGCAAAGCAATTTCCCAAGAAAACCAGAAAAGGTATATCTGTAAAATGGCTTGTCCAGATTAACACGAGCATTGGCAGGGCAAGTGATACCGCTGTAATGGCAATATAGGTTTTCTTGCTTGCAGCGTAGGTTCCGAATATCAATATCGCAGTGATGAATACGTTCATCAGGATGTGAACTCCGATAATTCCTTGAAAGATAGGAGTGAAGATGAGCAGGCACAATATAGAGACGAGGAGAAAAAGGAATCTATCCTTGAAACAGTTTTGTATTAGCGAATTGTATATGTTATTTACCATGTAAGTTCTGTGTTAGAATATAAATAATTTTCATTCTAAGTGAGAAAATGGTCTGTTTCTTCACTTAATTTCAATTTCCATCTTTTCTCGGGCCAGGACACAATTTGGGAATCTTTCCTGGCATTGCTTCTCCATCCCTAACAGGAACTCATCGTCATGATCCGGGTCATGATGGGTAATTGCCAATTGTTTTACACCTGCCATTTCAGCTACCTGAATAGCTTGCTCATAACTGCTGTGTCCCCAACCCTTCTTGACCTTCAGTTCTTCACTGGTGTATTGTGCATCATGGATTAACAGATCTGCATCCTTGCAAAGCTCTACTACATTCTGGTCTATCTCATCTCCATGCTCTATATCCGTACAAAAGACCAAGACCTTTCCTTCACGTTCTATTCTATAGCCATAGGCGCCACCAGGGTGATTATGCCTGTTGGCCGTTATCTTGACTTGAAGAGGGCCAAATATACCGCTTAAGACATCAGGATGCATGAATTCAAAACTGGCACCCATCTTGTCAAAAGGTACAGGAAAGTATTCGCTCTGCATCAGTGTCGTAAAAAGTCCTTTTATCTCATCATTATTTTTGCCTTTTCCCATAGTAAAAATGTTAATTTTCTGTTTAGGATCATAGGCCTTTGTAAAGAAGGGAAAGCCCTGAATATGGTCCCAGTGAAAGTGGGTGAACACAATAAAGATTTGATCCTGTTCATGACCACTGGCGACAAGATCATTGCCTAGATCCCTGATGCCAGTACCTGCATCAAAGATACCAATCCTGTTGGTTTTCATATCAGTAATCTGTATACATGTAGTGTTACCTCCAAACTCCTGAAATTTGGGGCCACAGACAGAAATCGAACCTCTTGTCCCATAAAATTTGACTTTTATCATTATATACATCCCTTACTATGACTATCGTCTATTAAAACCGCATTTTATACGAACAGATCTTTAAAATATACAAATAAATCGGTAACCCGTAAATAGGTCTATTTTCACCTTTGAATCAACAATCAATATACATCCCACGCACCTTTTTTATAGTATTTCACTATAATGGGATCGAGGATAGTGTTTACTTTTACATTCTCCTTCTTCTCCAGAACTCCTTTTCCGAAATTCACCATTGAAACGATGGCGTCCTTGTTCAGGAATCTGGTAGGGGGGGGAGGCAGTTCAACTTCAGTCACTTTTTTCTTCAGTGTATCGTTTGATACAACTTCTTTTCTCATTCCCAGGCACCAGCCCCATTCGCCGAGTGTCGGGATGTTGTTGTGATAGGGTAGTACTGTAAAATCGGCAGATTCCATTGTCTTGATTATGCAGACGAATGAATTAGGGGAGTGTACCGGACTGGATGCCTGTGTGACTATTATGCCGTATTTATTGAGCCTCCGCTGGCAGAGCGAATAGAACTCACGGGAGTAGAGACGGGACAGGGCGACAGAATTGGGATCTGGCAAGTCGACGAAAATAACATCATAAAACTCTTCACTCTCTTCTATAAAGGTAAAGGCGTCACGGTTTATGACGTTGACCTTTGGGTCTATCATAGCATTCTGATTAATCTCTGTGATAATGGGATTATGTTTTGCCAGATCTGTCATTACCGGATCAAGGTCAATAACGGTTACGGTCTTTACATCCTTGTATTTCAGGATCTCCCTTACCGCGAGACCTTCTCCACCGCCAAGTACCAGTATGTTTCCCTTCTGTTCTGTAAGTGACATTGCAGGGTGTATAAGCGGTTCATGATATTTCTCCTCATCGAATGTTGAGAACTGTTCATTACCGTTTATAAAGAGCCAGAACTTATCCTTCCACTGTGTAATGACAATTTTCTGGTATGACGTCTGCTGCTCAAAGATTATTCGATCCTTGTATTTCTTCTGTTCGCTGAACAATATGATTGGTTTGACTGCAAAGATAAAAATCATGAAGAATGCAGTAATTGACCAGAATGAGATCTTTATGGCTTTTTTGTAGTGCAGCAGATGTCTAAATCTCCAGAATAGAATTGATGCTACGAGGAAATTAATTATTCCGAGGGCGATTGGTGTATAGGTAAGGCCAAAATATGGCAGTGCAAAAAATGCAAAGAGGATACCTCCCACCAGTGCACCGTAATAGTCTTTCTCCATAACGGATGAGATGTTAACCCGGAGCTCTTCATATGATTCGTTCATCCGGGTAACCAGTGGTATTTCAGCGCCGATCAGCAGTCCGATTAATATACTGAATGCATATATGAACAGTCCGGTACTTTTGCTGAATGTAGAAGACCAATAGCATAGTGCTACAGAAATACCACAGAGAATGGAGAGGGCGAATTCCAGGAAAATGAACTTATCAAGCAGATTGTTCAGTATGTATTTACTGATCCTGCATCCCAGTCCCATTGCGAATAGCATCAGTGACATCAATATGGTCCATTGGAGTATGGGATTACCGAGGAGATAACTCGCGAGAGTGGATAGTACAAATTCTGCTACGATGCCTGCGCAGCCAGTGGCAAAGATACATATCTTAAGAATTCTGCTCTGCGATGCGAAAAGCGGATTTGACATGGTTTGAGTTACTAATTACGGGTTTCGGGTTACATTATTCTAGCTTCTGAGCTTTGAGAGAGATGTAATATGCAATCATCATGACTAGTACAACCATAGCACTGACGCCTATCTCATAGAGCTTTATGGTGTCTACATGCTCGGCAAGTGATGTCTGGGCTTCTATCAGCAGTATTCTTCTCACGCCCGCTATGACACCAATTACGAGAAACGGTCCAAGTAGAAACTTTTTCTTTTTCAGGAACCTGTTTACTGTCCAGAGGATTTCCAGAACGATAAGGGCAAGGAGTACATCATTTATCAGTTGTATTATCGATGCCCTTGACGGACTGAGAATATTCAGAGCTGCATGGAAGAGGATATATCCGGATGCAATAAGCAGCAGAATTGCCGCGATCACATGAAATGCAACGTCAAACTTTACAATCCATTTTCTGAACTTTTCAGCAATTTTCGAATCTAGAGGTTCCATAGAGAAAATTGTCCTTTGAATGTGTATGAGTGTTTCAGGCGGTTATTGATAACAGTATACTGTTATAAGCACCAGGTAATGAGGAAAGATGATCCAATATAGGAGAAAGCAGCAATAAAGGCAGCTCCAAGATTTGGTTTTTCCTGATTGACAATTTCATCTGTTAGTTTTGCCCCCGGCAAGAGCACCTTATCAGTAAACAGACGGATCAGAGGCAGCAGGATGACACCAAAACCAAAGAAGCATCCAAGAGTAAGTAAGCTATCACCCCAGCTGGTAAAGTCTTCACCTATGGCATGTCTGACTATATTTGCAACTCCAATAATAGCACCGGCGTAACATATACCAGCGGCAACATTGTCCTTCTCAATTTCATCGTGTATGCAGTAAGGTGTGATCAGGTTATAAACGAAACCGGTGATGATGAAAGATACCTGGCCGATTGCCCAGAAGGCCAGAAGTGTAACTATTCCGCCGCCTTCGCCAGATATAGAGCCAAAAATTATCATACCTGTAGCTAAATAGACAGCCAACTCAACAACGCCAGTTCCCGCATTCTGGTCTTTTAATATCTCTTTTTTGTTGTTGAACTTATACAGGATAACTTTGTCATTAATAAACGTAGAGATGTTCAGCAGTATAATTGCGATTGGCCCGTAGATAAAGATGTCTATCAGGTCGGCAAATATACCGGCTGATTCTCCTACTACAACGCCTCCGATGGCAAACACCAGGCCAAAGTAGTAGCCAACGAGAGAGAGTGCAAAGGCACAATTATCATGCTTGACCAACTCTTCATTTACGTTGATGTCGCGGTGAATCAGGTCGTAAGCAAGCTTCCCAAGCCAGAACAGGAAATAACAACATACGAGATATATAATAGCTGTGATTAGATTATCAAAATTCATTATTTTCCGAACCCTCCTCCTCTACTGCGGAATGGACTCTGGCTTCTTCCTGCCCTCGACCTCACTTTTTGTGCGAAGCTCTGTTTAGCCATTTTCTGCCTTGCCATTTTTCTCTGGAAGAAACTCTTGTTTGTCTGTTTTGTTACAGTTCCATTTGTACCGTACTGGTTCTTACTGCCATAGTATGGTCTGTTGCTCTTTCGATAGTCATTGTATGCACCGTAGTCACTACGGTACACAGGTCTGCTGACCATGCCGAACATATGAGACATGAACATATACTGCCCATAGAATGCCCAGAATGAGTTTCCTGACCTGTTCTGCTTCCACTCACCGTATTGGGAGTTTCCAACATATTGATAGCCCGGTGGAGAAGGTGTCTTTATATATCCATCAGCAGTCTTTGAGAGTAAAGCCATCCCAAGATAGTTCTCGTTTTTCCGGTAATACTGCTCAGATACTTTTACAAAACCGGTATATTGAATATCTTCCTTTATGATAACTTTATACTTATGATGGTAATGCTTGAATATGCTGCCAGTCTTCTGCATATCTTCCAGGATAATGGAATATTCCGGAACTTTCTTCAGCCTGGCTGATAGTTTTTCAATTGGAGAGCGTCTGGCTCCGCATGACGACATAGTCATTGCTACGCATATTAAGACAGATAAAGTGATTATTTTTTTTGTTAAAGACATGCTTGGTTATTTCCTGCGTATTTCTTATAAAACATTTTCTTCATTAAGAGAACTATGAAGTATTCGGTGTATATAACGGTTTTGTTTTGAATTGTCAACCTAAATGTATAGGCCTACTTATTAGGGTTACTCTCAACTATTTCCTTTGTTATAATGCCATGATGTATAAAGTTCTTACAATAGCTGGTTCTGATTCTTGTTGCGGTGCAGGTGTGCAGGCTGACCTTAAAGTGATAAGTGCGCTCGGTGCTACCGGTACATGTGCTATTACAGCTATAACAGCACAGAATACTCTCGGTGTGAGTTCCGTTTTCAATATACCTGCATCAGTTGTCGGTCAACAGATTGACGCTGTCGTTTCTGACATTGGAGCTGACTCTCTGAAAACGGGGATGCTTGTAAGTGAAGAGGTCGTTGAGATAGTATGCGATATATTCAGAAAATACAGCCTGAAAAATCTGGTAGTAGACCCGGTCATCTTTTCTCACAAGGGCGAAAGGCTTTTGTCTGATAAAGGGATCAAAAAGCTGGTTTGTGACTTGATTCCATTATCATGCCTGGTAACTCCAAATATCCCGGAAGCGGAAATCCTGACAGACCGTAAGATAGAGAGTCTTTCCGATATTAAAGACGCTGCCAGTGCAATCTGTGAACAGGGGGCTTCTAACGTGTTGATTAAGGGTGGGCATGCCAATGACTATGGAAATGACAATAATGCAAATGGAGAAATTATTGATCTCTTTTATGATGGAAAAGAGTTTCAATACTTTAGAGAAAAACGGGTTGATATAGACAATGTTCACGGAACAGGTTGCATGTA
>Ga0209045_1003216_pt1 | contig 10682 bp, 8 predicted proteins | sample SaaInlLV_10m_DNA_4_FD_184664 | JGI IMG/M metagenome (GOLD analysis project Ga0209045, IMG submission 184664) | Marine microbial communities from expanding oxygen minimum zones in the Saanich Inlet - Saanich Inlet SI072_LV_200m_DNA (SPAdes) (version 2) | ecosystem: Environmental > Aquatic > Marine...
AGCTGAAATGGATGGAGTTTTTGAACCAGTTGGTGGTGGCGGAGGTCAATTTGTATATGAATTTGAAGCAGGACCCGTAGGAGTTCATCCATATCATTGCCATGTGATGCCACTTGAGGAACATATCGTACATGGTCTTTATGGTGTGTTTATTGTTGATCCAAAAGAGAGTCGTCCACCGGCTGATGAAATGGTAATGGTTCTAAATGGTTTGGATACTGATTTTGATACTGAAAATAATTTCTATGCTGCAAACACAATTCCTTTTTACTATCAACATCACCCAATTCAAATTCAAACTGATGAATTAATTCGAGTCTATGTTGTCAATATGGTGGAGTTTGATCCGATAAACAATTTACATCTTCATGGTAATTTGTACAAATATTACCCAACAGGAACTGATCTTGTGCCCTCATTTTACACGGATATGATTACTTTATCTCAAACTGAGCGTGGAATAATGGAATTTGAGTATACATTCCCTGGAAAATATCTCTTTCATGCTCATAAGGTAGAATTCTCAGAGAAAGGTTGGATTGGAATTTTTCTTGTAAGTGAGAATCCTGAAAATTCTCAGGAGACTGATTATGGAACTTAGCAATAATTCGTCTAAAGGAAAAATAATAGCAAGTGGGGTAATTCCTTTTGGTTTTCTAATACTTTTGATGGTATACATTTTTGGTCCTGGTGGTGATTTACTTGATTTTGGAATCCCCCTACCTGAAATAACTATTGAAAAAGTAGATTTTGTTGATTCAGAAATTCAAGCAACTGTTAGAAACACTGGACCAATTCCTGTTGAAGTCGTAATGGCTGATGTAAATGATAGAATTCAACCAGCTGCAGTAGAACCTGATGGATATCTTGAACGCTATGAAACTACTCTAGTTAGAATTCCATTTGAATGGAATGCTGCTGAACCATACAATATCGGTATCACAATTGAGGATGGAACTAGATTTGAAAAAGAAATTGAAGCAGCAGCTCCTGCATTAGAATTTAATTTAGATCTTGCAATCTTTTTTGCAATAATTGGAACATATGTTGGAATCATTCCTGTAATGATTGGATTATTGTGGCTTCCATTCATTAAGAGAATTAGTAAACAAAAATACCATTTCTTTTTGGCATTGACTGCTGGATTGTTGTTTTTTCTAGCAATTGATTCTATGGAAGAGGCACTGGATATTTCTGATGAAAATTTAGCTGGAAGTTTTAATGGTACTTTACTTGTTGCAACAGTTGTTGTATTGTCATTTCTTGCATTGTATTATTCTGGAAATAAATTAGTAACAAAAGCTGATTCATCCAAACTTGCAAAGCCTGTTGCAATTGCTTTAATGATATCAATTGGAATTGGTTTACACAATTTTGGTGAAGGTCTAGCTATTGGTGCATCAGTTGGAATGGGATCTATTGCTTTTAGTACATTTTTGATTGTAGGTTTTGCATTACACAATACTACTGAAGGAATAGCAATTGCGGCCCCCATGTCTAGGGGAAGACTCATGATTGGAAAATTGATTGCTTTGGGATTAATTGCCGGTTCTCCTGCTATTTTTGGTGCCTGGATTGGCGGTTTTGCATATTCACCCTTTTCTTCAGTGGTTTTCTTGGCTGTAGGTGCTGGTGCAATTTTTCAAGTAATTTTGGTGCTTTTGAAATGGATCAAAGATGAAGGTGACAAGACTCTTTCAAGTGCTGCAGTGATATGCGGATTTGCAGTAGGTATGTCGATTATGTATCTTACAAGCATCTTTGTTTAGTTTGGTTCTGGATGAATTGTTATAACTGAATTTTTGATTTCTGCTCTTATTTCATGTTCTATTTCTGATGTTAAATCATGAACTTTTTCAATTGATAATTCCTTATCAAATGAACAATCAATATCTATTTTGAGAATATTTTCAAAATTCAATGAAATTATTCTTCCAATTTTTTTAATTTCTGAATATTTTTCTAACATTATTTTGATTTTTTCCTCTGTTACTTTATCTTCTAAGTTAAGATTTTCAGGAATTTGTACAAATGGTTCTAAATGGATTGTGGCGTGCTCAATTTGAGGAATATTGTCTTGAATTTTCTGCTCTACAATTTCTGAAATCTTATGAGCAGATGATAAATTAATTTCTCTATCCACCATCACATGTAAGTTTGAAAATATTTTTCCATTTGTTTTATGAGTACTTACATTGTGAACTCCTTTTACCCCTTCAACATTTTTTACAATATCTAGAATTTTTGCATCTAGTGGAACATCTTTCCAATTTGGCTCAAAATGAATCGTAACTGCAGCATTTGAAATTTTATTTTTTATATTTTTCTCAACGTTATTACTTATTTCATGTGCTTTATCAAAACTCGAATCTCCTCTTAATGAAATTGTAATATCTGCAAAAATCGTATCACCTGATCTTCTCATGAGAATTGGATCTGCATCAATAACTCCTGTAGTTGCAATTGCAATTTCTCTGACATTTTTTACTAATTCAGGTGAGATAATATCTGTCAAATCCATTGCAGTTTTGTAGATTAATTTAACACTTAGAGCAGCTAATAATCCTCCTAAAACTAGTGCTGCTACAAAATCCCCATAATACAATCCATATGATGCTAAAGCTATTCCTGCAATTGCTACCAGAGTAGAACCAAGATCCATAAATGCGTGATAGAAATCTGCTTTCAGTATTGCACCTCCCATTTTTTTAATTGATCTTCTTAGTAGTGCAATTCTGAAAATATCAATTCCTATTGTGTAAAGTCCTGCAATAATTGCAAATAACCCTGGTAAAATATTTGGAGGTGGACTTTGTAATCTGTGAATTGATTCATAAATAAAAAAACAAGCAATCAACAAAATTGCTATACCTCCAATCAATCCTCCTAGGGATTCAATTTTCCCATGTCCGTAGGTGTGTTCTGCATCTGGAGGTTTTATTGCCATTCTAGCTGCTAAAAGTAAAACAATTGTAACAACGCTATCTAGTAAAGCGTGAATACTGTCTGTAATTAGAGCAAGACTGTTTGAGATTAATCCGAAAATTAGTTCAACTAAAAATGCAGAGAATATTGCTAATAATGAAATCTGTAAAACTTTGGTTCTATTTACAAGCATTTCCATATTTTTGAATATTTCTTCTCAGGTATTACAAGTTTCTAAGAAGCAATGCTACGATAACATTATTTGTAATTAGAGGCCTTTTTGAAATATTGAATAAAAAAGGATTATTTTTGCTTGCATTTTTTTCATTAATTTTACTACCCTTCATTGACGCTGAGGCATCAAGTAATCCAAACTTGTTTGTATCTGCTGAAAATTCTCAATTTGAAAATCATTTTTCAGGTTCCATGGTAATTGAGGTTGTAGTAAATGACCCCAACCTAAAAGACACTGGTGAGGGAAAAGGAGAGCCTGATGTCACAATTAATGGAAAATCTTTACGAATGGTTCAAGCAACTGATGGTAATTGGTATGCGTATTTTGCAAATGCTGAGAAGGCAAAAATTGCAGATTCTACTGTTGGCTTAGCTGGGAAAGGCTTGGATTTTGGAGTTTTCTGTAGTAGGAATTCATCCTCTTCTGTATTTGGAATATCTATTTCTGAAACTGATGGAATTGCAGTATCTCAATCATCCGGATTGACTGGATTTACAAATGGTGATTCTTCATTTAGTTCATGTACTGGTTCCCCAACTGGTTCTACAAATTTGAATAATGTGGTAAGAAATGCAAAATCAATTAACACAAATTCAAATATTCCGACTGGCCAAATCGGTTTAGATTCTGATGCATGATACTCTAATGAAACTTGTTGTGATGGACCTCCTGGATTATATTGAATTGTAACATCATTGAAAGAATAAAGTTGGATTAATGATGATGAAATCCAAAATATCTCTTTGAATATTGATAGGGATCTTTATCCTAAAAGTGCTGAAGTTTTTTTAACTGTAAATGATTTTCAATTAAATCAAGATCCAACTGATGAGGATTCTTGGACATTTGATATTGATTCAAACCCCTCAGTATTTTATCAAGCATTTGATAATTCTGGAAACAATGATGCAAATGGAAATACAGGATTAGTGAATTTGTTATCTAGTCTTTCAAACTTGGGATTTGAAGATAATGGAAAACTTTCTTTGAATCTTGGAAATATAATGGAATTGCAAACAAATAGTGATCAACCTAATTCTTCAGTTAGTGATGGTGGTGCAAACACGTTTTCAAATATTGTTACACTAGTTGAGAAAGAACCTAATTCTGGAATTTTTGAAAGCTATGATTCTAGTGATAATTCTGTTATAGGAATTCTTAATGATGCTCCTCGTGGACAAACTGGTCAAATCACTTACAACAAAAAATCTATTTCAGTTTTGAGTGGTTCATCCTCTGCATCTGTCTCCACTGATGAGGAATTTTTGTTGAGAATTGGAAATGGTGAAACTATACATCCTGGAACAGAATATCCTGTTCTTTTGACTGATCCTGATCAAAATTTGAACACTGCTGCTCGTGATGACTTGGATGTTTTTAGAGCAAGTGCCATAATACCCACAATCACTATTGGCAAGCCTGTTACACTTGAGAATGCTGAAACTGTTCAATTCCACACATCTTCCCCAACCTTGACTGGCGGTGATGATTCTAATTCGTCTGTGCCTGATACCACTTCTGATAGGTTGGAAATTGATACTTCGACAGTTACCAATGGCTCATTTGAAATGATATCAATGAGTTTAGGGATTTCAGCCTCCACATTATCTTCAACTTTACTTGATGTATCTGATTCAACAATTAGCGGTACAAATTGGATAAACTATGATTTCAGATCCATTGAAAATGATTATGGAATTTCTGGCTTTTCTGATACTACTTTTACTCTTTCTTTTGGAACTCTTGGAACTTCTTCTATTGTAATAGTAGATGCTGGTGATATTTCATCATCTCAGGGATTTATTCAGATTGATGATGCTGATGTCCAAAATATTGTTGATAAAAGTGGAATCGTATTTCTTGTAATTGATTTTGATTCTTCAAATGATGATTCAGGAAAAATCACTATTTCTAGTGAAACAAATAATCAACCAATTGTATTTGATATCTTTTCATTTGGATTACAAAATAATGATAGTATAAACAATTCAATTTATCGTTTTGAATTAGAAGAAACACAAGACAACTCTTCAATCTTTGATGGAACTTTTGAATATGCTGTGACTAATCAATTAAACATTTTAGATCCTGATTTTATTCAAACTATTCAGACAATTGATAATGAAATAAAAATAATAATCACTGATAAATTAATTGATGATGAAGGAATTTCATTATCATACTCTGATTTAGATTCATCTGGCGTAACTACAACAACTTCTATCAAAACTGATGTTGCTACAAACTCAGGAATAGTTTCAACTACATCCTCTACATACCGATTTGGACAACCCGTAACGATAATTCTAAAAGATTCTGATCTTAATTTGAAAAGTGACACAATTGAAAGCTATCAAACAATTAATGATTCCAATTCTGAAAATGTAGATACTGTAGGACAAAATGGGGAAACTCTCTTAGAGGTAAAACTCAAAGACATTCGATACAAACGTTGTACAATTAATGGTGTTGAACATGGAGGTTTGGCCTCGACAGGATTTTCTCTAATTGAAACAGGGCCAAGCACTGGAATCTTTGAGGGTGTTTTCAAGATGCCTTCTCAAATTTGTGATAAAACAGGCTCCAAACTAATCTCTACTGCAGGTGGTAGTCTTGATGCACGTTATTATGATTCACGTGATGATTCTGGAAATGAAAATATTTTCAGTTTACTAAGCTCAAAAACTACTGTCTCATTTTCTAGTCCTGCAAAATTAAGTCAAGATAAAATTACACTCCCTGGAATTGGTTTAACTGCAGAAATAATTTTGTCTGGCAGTATTGAAAATCAAAAACGCGGAATTCCTTTATCAATAATTTTTACAAATCCTGATAGGACAAATCAAAATTTTGGTGCATCACTTACTACTAGTGGAAGTTACAAATCAATTTTTACTGTAAATTCTGATTCTTTACCTGGAACCTATTTTCTTCAACTCTCTTATGGTGACCAAAATCTTGGAACTTTATCATTTACTGTAATTTCTGAAAAAATCCCTGATTGGATAAAAAATAATGCAAAATGGTGGTCTTCAGATAGTATATCTGATGAAGAATTTATTTCTGGAATTAAACATCTGATAGATATTGGAATAATTTCTGTTTCACCTTCTGATGTAGATGGGATTGAGCAAGAAATCCCTGATTGGATAAAAAATAATGCAAAATGGTGGGCCGATAATAAAATTCCTGATGAAGACTTTGTAAAATCGATCCAATACTTGGTCAAAAAAGGTATCATTCTCATATAAAATAGTCAATTTTTGTTTCATTGAAAACATAAATACTCAAAACCACGAATCAAAATGAAAATGAAGTCAATGGGGTACTTTGCATTTGTATTATTATCAATTTCAATTCTATCTTATGGTTTATCTGGTGCAGTATATGCTCAAGAAGCTCCTGTTTTACCATTGTCTGTAACATCTGATTTACCAACATATTCTAGTGGTGATTCCATCACAATTTCTGGTTCAATTAAAACTCTAGCAGAATATTCACAATCAGTGACTATTGTTGTTGTTAGTCCTGATGGAAATATTGTAACAATTGCTCAAGTGATTCCTAGTTCTGATGGCAGTTATACTACTACTCTAAAAGCTGGTGGTACAATGAACACTAGTGGTGATTATGAAATTCGTGCTCAATATGGAGCTCAAAAAATTACAAGCACTTTTGTTTTTACTGCTGAAGGTTCTACACCTGAACCAACACCAGAACCTGAACCAACACCAGAACCTGAACCAACACCAGAACCTGAACCAACACCAGAACCTGAACCAACACCAGAACCTGAACCAACACCAGAACCTGAACCAACATGTGGTGCAGGAACAGAATTGGTAAATGGAATGTGTCAAGTAATTAAAACTACAGAACCAACACCAAAGAGTGGTGGTGGATGTTTAATTGCTACTGCAGCTTATGGAACAGAACTAGCACCACAAGTTCAATTCTTGAGAGAAATTAGAGATAACACTGTGATGAGTACAGAATCTGGAACATCATTTATGACAGGATTTAATCAATTGTATTATTCATTCTCACCAACAATTGCTGATATGGAACGAGAAAACCCAATGTTCCAAGAAGCAGTTAGAGCATTTATCACACCAATGGTTTCCACATTATCCATTATGACTTTGGCTGATAGTGGTTCAGAAGCAGAAGTTTTGGGATTGGGAATTTCTGTAATTATGCTAAACTTGGGAATGTATATTGCAGCACCTGCATTAATTGGAGTTAAATCCTACAAGCATTTCAAATCAAGAAAATAATTTAATCCCTTATTCTAGTAGGTTATTATATTGAAACACATGTTGCTATTTCATGCATGTTGAATATGAGGAATTTGAAACAATTGAGGATTTTTTTATGTACATGGCGTCAGCAGCTCCACCAATGAAAAATACAATGCCAATTAATTCTTACAAAGGACACATCATGTCATTTATTCCACTTAGTCCTGCAACTGGTGAATCATATCTAATGCTTTATGCAAAGGGTTCACTTGAATCTGGAATTTACGAATTTGATGTTGCATCAAAATCTTATAAAAAAGTTGAAGGAATTGAGAGAGCAGATAAAGTTTACTTTGTTTCAATTACACCAAAACGAAACACAATAGCAGACACTGCTATTGAAAATCTATAATTTCTTTATTTGCATTTTTGGAGAAGTCACAGATCTACTTCTTGCATATTTGTCAAGAATTTGATCAGGTGTTCTACCGTTAAAGAGGTCTTTACATAATCCTCTGAGATATCTCATAATGGCCCAAGTTCCTGCTTTGAGAATCCCGTACATGAAAACTTTCATTGGTGGTCCATATGTCTTATTTCTAAGAATAATTGGAATGATATCATTAATGACTCGCATATTGTTTTCCCAACATTTCCAAAATAGTGTAAATTGTGCTTCATTCAAATTTCCAAAATGCATTGAATTCTTTTCACTAAAGTCTTGATAGAGTAATGGTGCAACTAGTCCTCTAAAGTCCATCTCTCTAAAGTCACTCATCATATCAATTGTATATTGAACATCATCTGGAGTTTCATCAGGCCATCCGATAATGATTGTAGCAGCTGGGAACCAATGATTATCATTTAAAATCTTTGCACCTTCTCTTACAACACTTCCCCATTCGTCAGTTGAGAATGGTCTGGTTTTTACACCAAGATGTTTTTTTACCATTGCTGGTGAAACTGTCTCAATTCCTAAATTAGTTGCAAGCCATCTTCCTGATTTGTCTTGACCATTTACATGTGAAATTTGTTGCATTAATGTAGGATCTGCTGCAACTGCTGAAAATGTCATATGTGTAGTTCCGATAAAGTTTGCACCTAGTCCTTTGAGTCCTTTCCATAAATCAACAATGGCATCTCTATTTGGAATAAAGTCTCTATTATCACAGCCATAAAGTAACATTTCATCTGAATGCAACCAAATTGAATCAAAACCATAATCTAAATTGGTTTTTGCTTCATATTGTAATCTCTCTAATGGTAAATCTTTCTTTGATCTTTTATTTACATCACAAAAGTCACAACCCCGTCCACATCCTCTCATTGCCTCAATTAGGGAATTAATTGTAGGACCTTCGATGGTTGGAATATTTTCAAGATTTCTAACAAAGCAATGCATTAATTCTGGAGCATCACCTTTTTCTAAATCTTGGAACAAGTCAACTGCTAATTCATCAGCTTCACCTACAACTACTGTATCTATTCCGTGAATTTTCATTCTATCTGATTTTGCTAATTCCCATGCACCATTTCCACCTACAACAACTTTGAAATCATATTTCTTTTTGAGTTGAATAATACTTGCACACATTTTTTTAAACTTCATTGCAACATATGATAATTTTTCAGGTGACATTGTTGTAGTAACTGGTGCCATTCCTAATGGATCCATAACATTGATTCCAACAATTTTGGTATCTGGTCCAATTGATTTTTGTAACATTTCAGGATGTGCCATGAAAACATCCTCTTTTTTATATCCACCTTGAATTAATGAACTCTCTATTCTTCTTAGTCCAATTTGTGCAACTTTTACTTCTCCTGTTATTGGATCAGTTTCAACTGAAGGACAAAATACTTTATCAAAAACCCATTCTGGTAAAACCTCATATGGTCCACACGCAATAAAGCCATAAAGAAAATTTCCTCTATAATTTGTCATTAAACTACGATCAGCAGTAAGTACTACACGTTTGCCAGCCAATTACTCAATTTCCTCTATGTATGTTATATATCATTTACGAGTTTTATATAATTCATTTTTGAATTTCATTTTTTTCTTATTGCTCTGTTTGCAATATTTGCAGCAATTCCACCTGCAGCAATCCCATTATCAATATTGACTACTGATAACCCCAATGAACAACTTTGAAGCATTGATGCTAGTGCTGTAATTCCTTTTCCTCCATACCCATATCCTACTGAGATTGGAATTCCAATAATTGGAATATCTACCAAAGGCGAGACAAGTGTTGCCAAAGCTCCCTCCATTCCTGCAGCTACTATGATGCAATCTACATCTTCTTTGATCATTTTTTTTAATACTGGAAATACTCTTTGAATTCCTGCAACCCCTACATCATAACTTGTAATGCATTTACAGTTCATTGCCTCACACATTAGCCTTGATTCTTCTGCTACTCCGACATCTGATGTTCCAGCAGTAATTATTCCAACTTTTCCACCATGAAATTTTATTGGTTTTTTAAATAGTAATATGGATGATGAATTTTTCCCCGTCTTTATTTTGACTTTTAACCTTTTTACAAAAGTCATAATTTTTGAATAATCCTCTTTTTTTATTCTTGATATGATTACTGAATTTGTTTTTTCTAGTGTCTTTTTAGTAATTTTTTTTATTTCATCTAGTTCTTTTGTTTCTGCAAAAATAACTTCTGGAATTCCTTTTCTTTTTCTTCTATTGATGTCAATTTTTGCAATTCCTTCAATCTCCTCAATTGAATAAAGTGACAAAAGTTTTTTTGCGCTATTAACTGAAATTTTTCCTTTCTTTAATGATTCTAAAATCTCATGAATTTCCAATGATCTTTTTTCTTTGTTTAGATAAAAAAATGCTTAGATCTCGATACCTGAGATGGCACTTTTCACACCTTCTACTCCTTTATCAAAGACTTGTTTTTCATCATCATTTAGGTCTAGTTCAATAATTTTTTCTACACCTTTCTTTCCAATCACTGCTGGAACTCCAATTGTTACATCAGAATGTCCGTATTCACCGTCAAGATATGTTGCAACTGGTATGACTTGTTTTCTATCTCTTACCACTGCTTCTACAATTGCAGAAATTGCATTTCCTGGTGCATGAACTGTAGCGCCCTTTAATTCAATAACTTTAGCTGCAACTTGTTTTGTGTTTAGAACTAATTCATCTAATTTTTCTTTTGGAAGTATGTTTGATAATGGAATACCTGAAACAGATGAAAATCTAGGTAATGGTAACATGTTTTCTCCATGTTCTCCGATTACTAGAGCTCTAA
>Ga0209045_1003219_pt1 | contig 10670 bp, 7 predicted proteins | sample SaaInlLV_10m_DNA_4_FD_184664 | JGI IMG/M metagenome (GOLD analysis project Ga0209045, IMG submission 184664) | Marine microbial communities from expanding oxygen minimum zones in the Saanich Inlet - Saanich Inlet SI072_LV_200m_DNA (SPAdes) (version 2) | ecosystem: Environmental > Aquatic > Marine...
CTCCTTTAATCTCGATTACAAACAGAAGCACAACGGCGGTGGGAGTTCAGGAGACAAGACAGAAGGGGTGGCGAAGGTACAGCTGAGTTGGCCGCTCTATAATGGTGGGCGTGAGCAGAGTGCTATTGACTCTGGCGTACATGCACAAAAGGCGGCTACATTGCGCTTGGAAGATACCCGCAAAAGGGTGCATGAAGCGGTACGCACAGCTTGGTATAACTGGAAGACGGCGGAAAAGACCTCGGCACTGTTGAGAAACCAATCTAATATCGCGTTGGAGTTTCTAGAGCTGGCCCGAATCGAGCGTAAGCTGGGAAGTCGTACACTACAAGATGTATTGACGGGAGAGACCGCATATTTGACCGCAGTGAGTAATGCTGTCTCTGCGGATATAGAGTATAAAGTTGCAGCGTATCAACTGTTGAATGCGATTGGTTTGATCGGTATAGAAGAGGAAGCTGTAGTGCATGAGCCGATACATAAGCAGGCCGATTTCCCGCTGAATGTGGAAGAGCTCTCCTTGGTTGTTAAACCTACAGAGGCCAAAACTATTGATGCGGTTGACCGAGCTGTTGAGCGTATTGCCGATGAGGTGATGGATTCGCCGCCAGATTGGGTTAAGTATGCTGATGAAGGGATAGAGGCGATGGCTAAGTCTGAACAGAACGTCCTCCCCGTGAAGCAAGAGGCAGAGCAGTTGACAGAGAGAGAGCCTCATACGGTCAACTTGATCCAGAGCAGAGAGAAGGGTGAGGCAGATAGTCAGATATTCTCCAGCCGTTCAAAGTATCAGGAGCATAACAGTAGGATAGAAGTAGGTGTTGCTCGTGGGCTTCAACCTCAGCCATCATCGGCAACAACATCGGTTGAACTCCGAGGTGGGGGCAGAAAAGGAGAGTCAGAACTCGGCCCCCAATCACGGAGGATGATTGAGATTGGTAATGTCGATATGGCTCCAAAGAGTAGAGGTATTCGATTGGTTGGCCCTGGGGGGATGAAGTCACCAGTGGTTGCTGATGTTGATCTGGAAAAAGGCCGAAAATTGATACCATTAAGGTAGCTGGGTTTTGATTTTCGTAGCAGGATGAATGCTCTGCTATAATCTTTACTATCTATTCATAAACAGCAGGTTGAGGAGCGGATGCTGCAGCAAGGGACAGGTAATTCTACTGCGATAGAGGTAACCACTGAACAGCAAGAGATTCTTCTTGAGAGTAGTGATCAGCTGCTGAATAGTGAATACAGCCGTAATGGGGGCGACCTGATAATTACTGCGGCTGATGGTGTGACCCAGACCATTCTGAGTGGGTATTTCCTTAACCCCCAACCGCTGACAAGCCCCAGTGGTGCGATCCTTTTTCCAGAAACAGTCACCCAACTGCTGGTCAATAATGAACCGGTTGAAGTTGCTGGCCCTGCAGGCTCACTGCGTATTCCTGACCTACTTGGCGACCCTATCGGCACGGTAGATGGTATCGGTGCAGAGGCTAATGTGCGAGCTAAGGGGCTGGATGGCGTATATAGAAAGCTACAGGAGGGCGATCCGATCTATCGCAATGATGTGATTGAGACACTTGGTAAAAGCTTTGCTGATATTCGTTTGGTGGATGATACCAGCCTGCAACTGGGTAAAGAGACCAAGCTTATTCTTGATGAGTATCACTACGATCCTATTGCTGAAGAGGGGAATTTTGCAACTACTGTTGTGAATGGATTCTTCCGCTATGCTAGTGGAAAAATCGGTAAGTTTGATCATGGTGGGGGCAATCACGCCATGATTAAAACACCGACAGCGGTGATGGGTATCCGCGGTAGTGAAACGGAAGGCATTGTAGAGAAGAATGGAGATACCAGCTTTATCCACCGTTCTGGAATTCTTCAAGTCAGTGATGCCAGAGGGCGAGGAACCATAACCCTGACCGAGCCTGGTCTGGCCACGACTGTCACCATTACAGGTGGATCTCCCACTCCCGCATTTACTGCACCAGACAGCCTGTTATCACGATTCAGTGATAGCTTGCCAGATGCTCCGGCATTTGTTGTTGCTGCGCGGGAAGAGGATCATCCTGAAGAAGGAGAAGGAGAAGGAGAAGGAGAAGGAGAAGAGGGAGAAGAGGGAGAAGGAGAAGAGGGAAAAGGAGAAGAGGGAGAAGAGGGTGAAGAGGGTGAAGAGGGTGAAAGTGAGGAGGAAGAAGCTGAAGAAAAGGCTGCTGAAGAGAGTGAAGAGCAAGCGGGTGAAAGTGATGAGGTGGTCGAAGATCAGATAAAAGAAAAAGATACAGCTGAAGAAGAGTCAATTGAGGAAGAGGTGGCCGCAGAGGAAGAGGCAGCCGCTAAGGCCGCAGAGGAAGAGGCAGCCGCTAAGGCCGCAGAGGAAGAGGCAGCTGCTAAGGCGGCAGAGGAAGAGGCAGCTGCTAAGGCGGCAGAGGAAGCTGCAGCAGCTAAGGCGGCAGAGGAAACTGCAGCAGCTAAGGCGGCAGAGGAAACTGCAGCTAAGGCAGCACAAGAGGCTACAGCTAAGGCAGCACAAGAGGCTGCAGCTAAGGCAGCACAAGAGGCTGCAGCTAAGGCAGCACAAGAGGCTGCAGCTAAGGCAGCACAAGAGGCTGCAGCTAAGGCAGCACAAGAGGCTGCAGCTAAGGCGGCGCAAGAGGCTGCGGCTAGGGCAGCACAAGAAGCTGCGGCTGCGCGGGTTGAAGCTGCTCGTGTAGCAGAATTGTCAATTCCTCCGAGGATTACAATTACTGCAGATAACGTACAAGAACAGGCTGGAGAGGCTGTCTTTACTGCGACCCTTTCCAAAATGTTTATTAAAGAAGTTTCTTGGGAATATCAGACATTTTCTGGTACAGCAGAGGCAGGTAGTGACTATCTAGATGTTGCGGGACAAATTGTTATCCCTGCAGGGCAGATTACAACTCAATTTACAATACCAATTATAGATGACTTAATAGGTGAGTATGGTGAGGCCTTCTCTGTTCAGTTTCAGAACCCTACTAATCAAGCTACTCTAACGGCCACAAATATTACGATTACCATTGAAGATAATGATCCTAAACAGTTACAGGTTCTTAACGAAGGAGAATTGAATGATAGTTTCACGACTGCAACTGTGGTTGAAAGAGCTGCATTTAAGATAGCGCCCAATCTTGATGTTGGAGATACAACTCTTCCTTGGGTATCCATTAATGGTTTGCTTAATCCTGGAACGGATTGGGATTACTTTAAATTGGACTTACAAAGTGGAGAGACGGTTTATCTCGATATAGATTATGGTTATGATCAGGGACTGTCAGTTGATACTTACCTGCTTTTTTATGATGAAAATCAGAGTGTGCTCTTAGAAAATGATGATTACTCTTATGGAACTGGTGGTTCTGGAAGTGTTCACCCTTATGACTCCTATATTTCATGGACGGTACAATCAACAGGAGCTTATTATGTAGTGGTTAAGCCTCTTAATCAGGGGAGGACTGGTGATTATGTACTGAATGTCAGTATTCGGCCAACGGAAAGCTCAACAGGTCTAATTGATCCAATTGCTCTTGATCTTGATGAAGATGGTATTGAGTTAACTACCGTTGACAGTAATAATCTATTTGAAATGACACCAGATGGTTCAATGGTGCCGAGTAATTGGCTCTCTGCTGATGATGGTTTTTTGGTGTTGGATCAAAATCAAAATGGAGAAATTGATGATGTGACTGAACTCTTCTCCGAATATTTTCAGCCCGGAATCAAAACGGGTATTGGTGCACTAGCAACATTAGATGAGAATAGCGATGGGGTGATCGATGCAAACGATCAACAGTTCTCCCAGCTCAAAATTTGGCAAGACCATAATCAGGATGGAGTCAGCGGAGAGGGTGAGCTGGCCTCGATTGCAGAATATGGCATTACCCAAATTGGACTTAGTGTTGAGCAGAACAGTAGTGTCATCGAAGAGAGCTTGCTGCTATCAACTGGACAAGCGATTAAAGAAGATGGTTCAACCATTAACTTCTCAGAAGTGGCGCTGGCAGTAAAAAAGATAGAAGGTGATACATCGACAGAGGGGATGAATTTCAGTTATCAGGTAAGTGAGTTCACTGAATTTGATCAACAGGTTTCGGAGGTTGGGGTGGATACTCAAACGCAGAATGTTCCTGCGGATAAAAAGAGTTTGGAGCCTCCGTTGAGTGATGGCTTTTCGGTCTATAACGACCTTAATGGAGAGCTTCCACTGGTAAAGGATGAAGAGCTGATCTAACCGGTCATTCATTACGCTTGCTGTTTAAAAAACGGGCAATCTGCTGCTGGTGTGACGAATTCAAGGGAAAGAGGGTTGTTCCCCTATTTATCTACACACTTATCCACAGGCTGTGTGGAGAACTAACATTCTCTGTATGTGCTCAACCGATTAGGAACTCCAGCAATAAATCAAATGATATACTTCTTCTATCTTATTGATTTTTAATAATATATAAGGAAATAGTAAGTTTTTTCTTAAGTCGCTGTTTTTTCGTTGAACTACAACCAAAGATGTTTATAGAGAAGATTTTTTCTATAGATAGCAAAGAGTATCCACAAAAAAGTAGATTGTGGATAAGTGTCTGTTAAAGGGTGGATTGTCGTCCTAAAACGTAAACAGCCCCGATAAGTGGGGCTGTTTTACAGGGGCAGTGCATCAAAGTCTAACGTCGATAGTATGGATAAGGGGCTCGCGCTGCAGGCATCTGCATCTGTTGGAATGGTTGCGGCATAAAATATGGCATAGGGGTCATTGGCTGCCGATAACTGTTGTAACTGCGAGGGGCAGGCGCTCTTCTCTGTACTCTGGTAGGAACCCTCCTCTGAATCGGGGCTGGTGCTCTTCTTTGTGCGTAGTAAGGGGTACGAGCGCGTGGAGCGGGTCTGGCCGGTAATGGAGGCGGTGCTGGGCGAGCTTTGGTAATCGCTGCTGGAGCCTTCCTGATAGGGGCGGCAGGTGCCGCTATGCGTGGAGTGGGACGAGGAGCAGGGCGTACAGGGGCAGCAGTGCGAGGCTTTATTGGGTTGCCTGACTGAACATTCATCCTGAAGGGTTGCTCTGGGGTGTTGTAGTCAATGGTCTCACCGGGCCCCTCATCTGGATCATTGAGTGTGTTGGGTTCCAAGCCCCAAGCCGCTGCGAGGTCATCCTCACTGCCCCAAGGGCCAAGCCATTGTGCAGAGGCTGTTGCAGCGCTTATTATGCCGCTAATCAACAGTAGAGTGGAAAGCTGTGTACGTCTCTTCATAAAATTCTGTCCATATCGTTTTCAGATTATCAACGGAAAAGCATAGCAGAAAATTAGTCGAGCAGTGCCAACTGGTTTTGGCGAATGATCTTCTCCAAGGATTGCATATACTCCTCTCCATTTTTGGCGTAGCGTCCTAACCCTTTCAACATCATGGTGCCAGAGGGAGAGAGCAGGCTTACTCGCTGTTGGTGGCGTAGCTTACGCAGCTCCTTGAATGCGGGGCGTGTATTGAGAATGTGGATATACTTACGAATGGCTAGGGTCACATTGGGGTAGCGCTCTACCTCATGTGTTGCACCCTCTGCGCGCTGTTTGGGGACGATGCCGCAGCCTGGGCGTGAGCACCAGATACCAAAATAGTTGTTGCCATCGCGGGCAAAACGGGAGGTACCCCATGCAGATTCAATCGCAGCCTGCGCAATCAGTAGAGAGAGCGGAATGCTGTCCGTTCGTTTCAGCAGTGTAATCCACTGCTCATCCTCGTCGGAGTCAAAATTCTTCACTTCCAGATGTTTTGCCAGCTTAAGGATCCACTGTTGTTCAGCATCGGAGAGTGGGTCACCAGAGCGATAGCGTAGATAAAGACCCAATAGGATGGTCCGTTTTTTCTCAATACTGTGGAGGGTGGGGCGGGCCACTTTGGCAACCAGGTTAATAAATGCCTGTTTACGAATGGATGGGTCCTTGATGCTCTCAAAGTCAGGTATCCGTATCGGCTTACTGGCTACAGTGGTTAAGTCATCATTTGTTGGTAGCTCAAGTGCAGTGACACTGCTACAGAGTAGGAGTAAGAGAATAGTTGCGGATAAGCTTTTCATGATGGCTACTCAGTCGCTTCGCTAACAATTCTACCGAGCATCGCCTCTACCTCTTGTAGTACAGCTTGAGAGGAGGGGGATCCAATTTTTGATAGCTGTAGGTAAGAGATGTGGACCAGCTCAGGTTGAGCGGCTGTGGTGTAGACTGCAATTGAGTAGGGGCAGAAGATCACATTGGCGGGGTCCGCATCTGTCATTTTGCGCGAGAGTTTGGCGCTACAGAACTCGATCACCTCAGAGCGGGAGAAGATAGAGGTTGCCTGCTTGGGCTGCTCAATGGGATTTTCAATCCCCATTTGAGTACTGGCCATCGCCATTACAGAGTGAGTCGCCTTCTGAACCTGAGCAACCAAATCTTTACCTGTGCGCTCTAACATACCTCCGACATCTGAGCGGTGGGCAACAACCAACCCCTGATTGGTGATCCCCTCTTCGATGTACTCTTTGATGGTGTCAAACTCCTCTTCTACACTGTGATGCACCCAGAGGCCATTGGCCAAAGCAGAGAGAGGGGTTAAAAGAAACAGTACCGTGATGATTTTTTTCATTGTTATAAGCCTCCTTTTAATGGTGAGTCTACTCTCAAAAAGAATCAGATTCACCTCTGTTTTCTGTATGGGTATTTGCTTTATACACTATAAATCGAGTTAAAATAGCGCAATGACTCTTTTACCCTTCTGGCTACGCCTTCTATTGATCGCCCTGTTGCTGACGGGTTGTCGTGCGCCGGACTTTAATAGAGATGATCTCTGCTCGATCTACGAGGCACATCCAGAGTGGGAGAGCGGTGTGCGTCAGGCAGAACAGCAGTGGGGAATACCGCAAGAGTTGATTATGGCGGTGATTCGCTATGAGTCCAGCTTTGTTGGTGATGCAGAGGCACCCCGTAGACACTATTTTGGATTGATCCCAGGGGAACGTCTATCCAGCGCCTACGGCTTCTCCCAAGCACTGGATCAAACGTGGAAAGAGTATCAGCAGCGCACAGGGAAGCAGGAGGCAAAACGAGACCAGTTTGCAGATGCTGCTGACTTTATCGGTTGGTACCTTAACCGTACCCACCGTAGCTTGCAGATTTCCCGTAGCGATGGATACCACCTCTACCTCGCTTACCACGAAGGTCACCGTGGGTTTCTGCGCAAGGATTATGAAAAGAAGCCTAAGCTGATGAGTTTTGCACGCAAGGTGAATACTGCACGGATGACCTATCGCGTGCAGCTAAAGGCGTGTCGGCCTGATAAAGAGGCTGATACAGAAAAGAGACGTTTCTCAATGGAGATCAATGGCGGGAAGCCCGTTAACTAATTCCATCCAAATCCCCGTCCATATGCGCCTCGGTGAGCTCATCCAATCCACCAATATGGTCATCGCCCAAAAAGATCTGTGGCACGCTGCGCGCGTTGTTGGTGCGCTTCATCATCTCTTTCAGCCCTTTTTGAGACTGATCAACCCGCACTTCGTGGTAGGAGATGCCCCATTTAGTCAGTAACTGTTTCGATTTGTCACAACGGGGGCAGCTTGCGGTACTGTAAATTTTTATTTTTCTAGCCATGAGGTGGTTTTCCTGAGTAAAAGAATGGGGGATGATAGGGCTAACTAAGGAAAACGTAAACAGGAAGTAAAATGGACGCAACAGACCTCTCCCCCCAGACCACTTATCTAGAAGAGTACACCGTACCCAACCACTTGATTCCAGAGGTGCGACTCTTTTTTGACCTAGATGAGGCAGAGACCCGAGTTAAGGCAAGCCTGAGTATTGAGCCTAATGCTGAAGGGGTATCAGGTGCCCCATTGGTGTTGCATGGCGGTGATCAGGAGTTGGTCTCGCTGAAGCTGGATGGGATCAACCTAAGCGAGCAGCACTATCAACGGGAGGGGGAGACGCTAACCATCCCCAATGTGCCCAACGAACCCTTTATGCTGCAGCTGGAGACTCGACTCCACCCTGAGAAAAATACCGCACTGGAAGGGCTTTACCGCTCTGGTCCCATCTACTGCACCCAGTGTGAGGCTGAAGGGTTTCGTAAGATCATCTTCTTTCCAGATCGCCCTGATGTAATGTCCAAGTTTACCGTCACCATCGCCTCGCACCCTGCGATCTGTCCAGTGATGCTCTCAAACGGTAACCGCAGCGCCAACGGAGCCTATCCTGATGGTCGTCACTGGATTACTTGGGAAGACCCTTTTCCCAAGCCTGCCTACCTATTTGCGCTAGTGGCAGGCAAGCTGGAGGGGATTCAAGACAGCTTTAAGACCGCCTCCGGTAGAGAGGTCGAGCTACAGATCTTTACCGAGCCACATAATGTCGATAAATGTGACCATGCCATGACCTCACTCAAACGCTCGATGGCATGGGATGAGCAGGTATATGGACGAGAGTATGATCTCGATCTTTACAACATCGTTGCGGTAGATGACTTCAATATGGGGGCGATGGAGAACAAGGGGCTGAATGTCTTCAACTCTATGTTTGTCCTCGCCAAGCCTGAGACCGCAACGGATGCTGATTACCTCAATATCGAGGCGGTAATCGGGCATGAGTATTTCCACAACTGGACTGGCAACCGTATCACCTGCCGGGACTGGTTCCAGCTGAGCCTCAAAGAGGGGTTGACGGTATTCCGTGATCAGGAGTTTACCGCTGATTACCACTCCCGTGCAGTGAAACGGATTCAGGATGTACGCATGTTGCGTAGCGTACAGTTTGCCGAAGATGCAGGGCCCATGGCCCACCCGGTACGCCCTGACCACTATATTGAGATCAGTAACTTCTACACCGTGACCATCTACGAGAAGGGGGCAGAGGTGGTGCGAATGCAGCACACCTTGTTGGGAGTCGAGCAGTACCGAAAAGCGACGGACCTCTACTTTGACCGACATGATGGTCAAGCCGTGCGGGTAGAGGAGTTTGTTGATGCCATGGAGAGCGCTTCAGGGCGCGATCTGAGCCAATTTATGCACTGGTACCAGCAAAAGGGGACACCACGACTATCTGCGTCTTGGGAGCAGGACCTGGAACAGCAGCGCTTTAGCCTAACGTTAGAACAGCAGCCTCCAGAGTCCTACAGCAGAGAGGAGCAGGCAGCATGGGAGCCACACCATATTCCCGTAGTGGTTGGCCTGCTCTCTCGCACTTCGGGTGAAGAGCTGTTGGAGGATGATCGACTGTTGGAGCTAACCGAGCGCCAGACCACTTTCACTTTTGATGCGGTTAGTGAAACAGTAGTCCCCTCTATCCTGCGTGGTTTCTCTGCACCAGTACTGCTGAGTACGGCCCACAGTGAGGAGGAGAAACGCTTCCTGATGGCACATGACAGCGATGCGTTTAACCGCTGGGATGCGGGGCAGCAGGTGGCTGAAAAGATGCTGCTGGCGATGGTTGCGGCTTACCAACAGAAGAACTCTCTCAAGATTGATAATGACTGGTTGGGTGCTATGGGTGTTCTGCTAGAGGAGGCGATGGATGATCCCGCTCTGACTACAGAGGCGCTGATTTTGCCCACAGAGCGCTGGCTCTCTGAGCGTATGGAGACGGTCGATGTTGAGGCGATCCATGCTGCTCGTGAGTTTGCTATTGTGGCGGTTGCCGAGCGTTACCAGCAGCAGATGACTGCTCTGTATCAACAGCTCAATGCGGAAGAGGCTGATGGTCGCACCCTGCGTAATCAACTGTTAGCGATGCTGTCTCGACTTGATAGTGCGGTCGTAAATCAACTGGCAGTGGTGCAGTTTGAGCAAGCTGAGAATATGAGTGAAGAGATGGGGGCACTCGCTGCGCTGGAGCGTATGCAGGGCGAATCCCGTACTGTTGCTCTGGAGCAGTTTTACCAGAAGTGGCAAGGTGAGCGCTTGGTCATCGATAAATGGTTTGGGCTGCAGGCGGGTTCTCAACGAGAAGATGCCATAGATCAGGTTGAGGCGCTGCTCAACCACCCTGATTTTGAAATTACAAACCCCAATCGGGTACGTTCGGTGGTTGGTGTTTTTGCACACGGTAACCCGCTCCACTTTCACCAAAGCAGTGGTCGAGGTTATAAACTGCTTGCAGATCAGGTGATTAAGCTAGATGCACTCAATCCTCAGGTGGCGGCGCGTATGGTCGGTGCATTCAATCAATGGAAGCGCTACGACAAAATACGGCAATCCTTAGTGAGAAATGAGTTACAACGGATTGTAGAAGTGGAGGGATTATCTAAAGATGTGTATGAAATTGTCTCCAGAAATCTCAAGTCGTGAGTCCTATTATGAAAGTCAGTTGCCCGAAGTGCGAGAAGATCTACAATATTAACGCCTCCCGTATTCCAGAGGAGGGGGTACCGACGCGTTGTAAAGTGTGTGACCAGCCTTTTCGGATTCGTCTGGCTCAAACGATAGACCTTGAATCACTGCTTGAAGAAGAGCAAGCCATTGATGAGTCATCGGATCAACGGATTGTGGTTCCTGGAGAAGCGCTTTCTGATGTGGAGGATGTTCAGCAGGAACCAGAGCCAGCACCAGAGCCAGCACCAGAGCCAGCACCAGAGCCAGCACCAGAGCCAGCACCAGAGCCAGCACCAGAGCCAGCACCAGAGCCAGCACCAGAGCCAGCACC
>Ga0209045_1003221_pt1 | contig 10660 bp, 10 predicted proteins | sample SaaInlLV_10m_DNA_4_FD_184664 | JGI IMG/M metagenome (GOLD analysis project Ga0209045, IMG submission 184664) | Marine microbial communities from expanding oxygen minimum zones in the Saanich Inlet - Saanich Inlet SI072_LV_200m_DNA (SPAdes) (version 2) | ecosystem: Environmental > Aquatic >...
ATGCAGATAAATATTATAATTTGGATTCTGAAAAAACGATTGAATTCATTAAAAATGAAACAGTTTATAAAAATGGATTTACATACAATAAAAATACGGATAAAAAGATTTCTGCTATATTACCGGTGCATGTTTGGGGAAATGCTTGTTGGCTTGATGAACTCATCAATTTATGCGAAGAAAGAAATATTGCTGTTGTAGAAGATGCCTGTGAAAGTCTTGGGACTTTTTATAAGGAAGGTAAATTTAACAGGAAACATACTGGCGCGATTGGAAAATTGGGGTGCCTTTCTTTTAATGGTAATAAAATTATTACAACCGGTGGAGGCGGAATGATTCTTACCGACGATCAAGCATTAGCTGAAAAAGCGAAATATCTAACCACTCAAGCAAAAGATGACGCCATTCGATATGTTCATGACGAAATTGGGTATAATTTTCGTTTAACTAATATCCAATCAGCCTTGGGCGTGGCTCAATTAGAGCAATTACCTAATATTCTTAATAGAAAAAAAGAAATTTATAATTATTATCAATCAGCGATTGAAAATATAGATGGTTTATCTATATCTAAATTCCCGAATTACGCAGATAACAACCATTGGATGAATCTTTTGAAAATTGAGAACAAAGTTTATAATGAAGACCGTGAAGTATTAATGAAAAGATTGGAAGAAAAAGGTATCCAAACTCGTCTTGTATGGGCATTGAATCATGAGCAAAAACCATACAAAAATTGTCAATATTATAAAATTGAAAACGCTAATAAGTTGGTAGATAACAGTTTATGTTTACCTTCGTCATCAAATCTTACGAATGAGAACCTAAATAAAATTATTAGTCAATTAAATGGATAAAATTCTCTTAATAGGTGCCGGTGGACATGCCCGTGCCTGTATTGATATTATAGAAACCGAAAGCCAATTCGAAATAGCAGGGCTGGTGGAAAAAGAAGGGTGTGTTGCCGACGATAATCTTGAATATCCCACTATAGGAACTGATAATGATTTACAAGAATTCCGGCTACATTATTGTAATGCATTAATTACCGTTGGACAAATAAAATCACCTGAAACCAGAAAAAAATTATATCAATTATTAAAAGAGTTAAATTTCAATTTACCCGTTATTATATCGCCACAAGCGTATGTTTCTAAACATGCTCAAATTGGGGAAGGGTCTATCATTATGCATGGTGCTATTATAAATGCAAATGCCAAGGTTGGCAAAAACTGTATTATAAATAATAAATCACTTATTGAACACGATGCAGTAATTGGAAATCATTGTCATATAGCCACCGGTGCAATTATTAATGGTGAAGTTTCTGTGGGGAATGAAACATTTATTGGAAGTGGCGCAATTACGAAACAATGCATATCAATTGGAAATAATTGTATTGTTGGCGCAGGCGTTATTCTAAAAAGCGATGTTAGACCAAATCAGGTCATTAAGAATTGAATAATCCGCATACACTTATTATTGCTGAAGCGGGTGTAAATCATAATGGTTCAATGGCATCAGCAAAAAGGCTAATTGATGCTGCCGTCGAAGCTGGTGCTGACTATGTGAAGTTCCAGACTTTTAAAGCGGAAACGTTGATCACACAAACTGCGCAGAAAGCGGAATATCAAAAAAACATTACGGATAAAAATGAGTCGCAATTCGATATGATTAAAAAATTAGAATTGGACAGAGCAGCTCATGAAGAATTAATTGAATATTGTAATAGTAGAGATATTCGATTTTTATCTACTGCCTTTGATCACGATAGCGTCGATTTGTTGGCTGAATTGGATATTCCCCTTTATAAAATACCATCAGGTGAAATTACAAACTTACCTTATTTACGTCATATTGGTAGTATGGGTAAACCAATTATTTTGTCCACGGGGATGTCAACAATGGATGAAGTTCGTGATGCATTAAGTATTTTGATTGAATCAGGTGCGAAAAAAGGCGAAATCACAATTCTGCATTGTAATACTGAATATCCCACGCCCATGGAAGATGTAAACTTAAAAGCCATGCTCACTATGCGGGATGAACTGGGAGTAGCCGTTGGCTATTCGGACCACACCCTGGGGATCGAAGTCCCCGTCGCGGCCGTGGCCCTGGGTGCTAGCGTAATTGAAAAGCATTTTACTTTGGACCGTACCCTGCCCGGCCCCGACCACGCTGCGAGTTTGGAACCACATGAACTTAAAGAAATGGTAAGCGCTATCCGAAATATTGAAAAAGCTATGGGAAACGGTATGAAAAAACCAAGTCCAAGTGAAATCAAAAATATTCCTATTGCTCGTAAATCTATCGTGGCAAAAAAATCAATTAAAATAGGAGAAAAGTTTTCAGAAAGCAATTTAACCGTGAAACGGCCGGGTACAGGTATCTGTCCTATGCAATGGGATGATATTATGAATCAAAAGTCTAAAAAATATTTTAACATGGACGATTTAATCGAAATTTAAAGTGAAACACATAAGAATCATCCCCCGTCTTGACATTAAAGGACCAAATCTTGTAAAAGGGATTCATCTTGAAGGGTTGCGTGTTTTAGGAAAACCTGAAGATTTTACAAAATTATATTATGAGCAAGGCGCAGATGAATTGATTTACCAAGATACCGTAGCGAGTTTGTACCAAAGAAATAGTCTGACGGATATTATTACAAAAACAGCTAAAAATATTTTTATACCTATTACAGTTGGTGGCGGTTTAAGAACACTTGATGATATTAATAAAGTATTAAGAGCCGGTGCCGATAAAGTGGCGATAAATACAGCAGCTATAAAAAATCCTGATTTTATTACTGAAGCAAGCCACGCATTTGGTTCTTCAACTATTGTAATAGCAATTGAAACTATTAAACAACCGGATAATACCTATTTAGCGTATACAGATAATGGGCGCGAATATACAGGTATTGATGCAATCTCTTGGGCTAAAGAAGCGCAAAGTCGTGGAGCGGGTGAAATCTTACTGACTTCAATTGGTCAAGAAGGGACAGGTAATGGATTTGATCTGAATTTGATTAAAAGGGTATCTAATCTTGTTACTATTCCTATTATTGCTCACGGTGGCGCTGCGAATGACTCACATATTTATGAAGCTATCAATGGCTCTGGCGCAGATGCTGTCGCCATTGCTTCAATGCTTCATTATGCAGCAATAAATAAAATTGATAGTATTGTCAGTAATAATAATAATGAAGGGAATATGGAGTTTCTAAAAAAGAAAGGCTCGTTTAAGATGTTTGGTAAAGAAAACATTTCAGAAATTAAAAATCAGTTAAATAAACAAGATATACCATTAAGAATTTTGAATTAAAATGGATGTCGCAATCATAGATTATAAAATGTCTAATTTATTTAGTGTGCAGGCTGCTTGTGAAAAAGTGGGTCTTTCTTCCATTATTACGTCTGACAATAATGAAATATTAGATGCTAAAATTTGTATTCTCCCTGGTGTAGGCGCATTTGGAGAAGCGATGAAATCTTTAAGAGAGTCTAAATTAGACAAAGCTATTTATGAGTTTGTAGAGACTGGGAAACCATTCGTAGGCATTTGTCTTGGCTTACAACTCTTATTTGATAGTAGTGAAGAATTCGGCAATTATAGTGGATTAGGGTTAATTAAAGGGAAGGTGAAAAAGTTCAAATCTCACTCCTATAATTCTACAAAATATCCTGTTCCACAAATTAGCTGGAATAAAATAAATAAAACAAATGGCTCATGGGACGATTCATTGCTTTATAATAACACAAGTGGTGATTTTATGTATTTTGTCCATTCTTTTTTTGTTATACCTGAAAATGAAAGTGTGATGCTCTCAAAAACAACTTATGGCAATACTGAATATTGTTCATCTATTCAACAAAATAATATTTTTGCGTGCCAATTTCATCCTGAAAAGAGCGGTGAAATAGGTCTAAATATTTATAAAAACCTTAAAAAGAGATACTGTTAAAAATGAAAAATATAGAAGCATTTTATAATTTGCCAAGTGAGGTAGTTTTTTGTAAGAAATGTGTCATGTCAAACCAACGGCCAGCATCTATCCCTGAATTCAAACATAATAGAAAACGAGATGGTGCTAAATACATGCAAATTGATGTTGAAGGAATCTGCGATGCTTGTCACCAAGCTGAAGTAAAAGATACTATTGAGTGGGAGGACAGAGAAAAAGAATTAAAAGACCTTTTAGATAAACATCGAAGAAATGATGGGAAATATGATTGTTTAGTGCCGGGGAGTGGTGGAAAAGATAGTGTTTATCAAGCGCATATTTTAAAATATAAGTATGGTATGCATCCCTTGCTTACAACTTGGCCGCCAATTTTATATACTGATTATGGTTATGAAAATTATAAAAACTGGATTGAAGTCGGAGGGTTTGATAATATAACCTATAAGCAAAATGGTAAAGTGATGAAGCTGCTTACGCGTCTTGCGATTGAAAATTTATTTCATCCATTTCAGACATTCATTATTGGCCAAAAGAATATAGCGCCAAAAATTGCTGCAAATTTTGGAATTGATCTGGTATTTTATGGTGAAAATGAAGCAGAATATGGTAACCCTATTGCAGATAATAGTAAATCATTAAGAGATAAATCTTACTATACGATGGATCATATTGATGAAATGCTACTTGCAGGAACTCCTGTCAGTGAAATACTGGATAATCATGATGTTGATTTGGTTGATTTAAATACTTTTTTACCATTACCAGCTAAAGATTTTGAAAAAACAAATATGCAAATTCATTATCTTGGCTATTACCTAAAGTGGATCCCTCAAGAAGCATATTATTACGCTGTTGAACATATCAATTTTAAGGCAAGACCTTTTCGGACACAGGGGACCTACAGTAAATATAATAGTATAGATGATAAAATTGATGATTTACATTATTATACAACCTATATAAAATATGGTATTGGGCGTGCAACTTATGATGCATCACAAGAAATTAGAAATAAGCATTTAACTCGGGAAGAAGGTCAGTTATTAGTAAATCGTTTTGATGGTGAGTTTCCCGATCGGTATTTTGATGAAATAATGGAATATATTGGCATGAAGCCGGAACGATTTTATGAATTATGTGATGAGTTCCGATCTCCACACCTATGGAATAAAGATAAAGGTGAATGGAAACTGCGTCATAATGTAAATAAAACAGGAATAGATGATTAGCAAATTGAAAAAGATTTGTGTTGTTACCGGTTCCCGTGCAGAATACGGGTTACTCCGATATCTAATGAAGGAGATTCAAGTTTCATCTGAATTTGAATTACAAATTATTGCTACGGGTATGCACCTTTCACCAGAGTTCGGTTTGACCTACCAAGAAATCGAAAAAGATAGATTTGTAATAAATGAAAAAGTAGAAATGTTACTTGCATCTGATACATCATCGGCAATTAGTAAATCAACAGGACTTGGGATTATCGGATTTTCGGATTCTTATAATTCATTAAAACCTGATTTGATTATAGTATTGGGAGACAGATACGAGATTTTAGCTGCTGTAATAGCCGCATTATTTGCTAAAATTCCTATAGCTCATATACATGGTGGCGAAACAACCCAAGGTGCATATGATGAAGCTATTAGGCATTCAATTACAAAGATGGCCTGGTGGCATTTTGTTGCTGCTAAAGAGTACCAAAAACGGGTCATCCAGCTGGGAGAAGACTCTGAGCGTGTTTTTAATGTGGGCGGTCTAGGGGTGGATGCTATCAAAAAAACAAAACTGCTTTCCAAAAAAGAACTTATTAAAAATACAGGTATTCAGTTTAGAAAGAAAAACCTCTTGGTCACCTATCACCCGGTTACCTTGGAAAAACAAACTTCACAAAAACATTTCCAAGTTCTTCTTGATGTTCTTCAGGAACTGAAAAATGTCTACCTCATTTTCACAATGCCCAATGCTGATTCAGACGGCCGAATTATTAAAAAGATGATTAACGAGTTTACTGATAATAATAAAGAAAGATCTATTTCCTTCACTTCCATGGGGCGTCTGAAATATCTTTCAACGCTTCAATTTGTAGATGGAGTTATTGGCAATTCATCTAGTGGACTTGCGGAAGCGCCTACATTTAAGGTTGGCACAATCAATATCGGAGATCGTCAGAAAGGTAGGCTGAAAGCAGATAGTGTAATTGATTGCAAACCCACCAAAGCATCCATAAAACAGGCAATTGAGACTTTATACAGCGAAGATTTCAGAAATATTCTTCCTGCAGTCCAGAACCCTTACGGTAAAGGTAATGCATCAGATAAAATAATGAAAATATTGCGAGAGGTAAAAATACCAGAACAGCTCAAGAAGGAATTCTACGATTTATGAAGAATATCACCGTACAGCCTAGAATTACCATTCGTCAGGCCATGAAAAATTTAAACCAATCTGGTGAAAAATGTCTGGTAATAGTTGATCAAAAAAATACCCTGTTGGGTACATTGAGCGATGGTGATTTGCGAAAAGCCATATTAAAAGGATCTGCTATGGGTGATACTATCCATAGTATATATCAATCAAAACCCACAGTTCTTGTTGATGGAAAATACAACCTTGATGAAGCTAAAAAGATATTTACAAAAAATAAGTTTGATATTATACCTGTGGTGGATAACAAAGGGAAACTGTCAGATATTCTTTTTTGGGAAACCGTATTAAATAATGGAAATAATAAACAAAATGATAAACTGGATGTGCCTGTGGTCATTATGGCTGGCGGAAAAGGAACGCGCATGGAACCTTTTACCAAGATTTTGCCAAAGCCTCTGGTACCGGTCCACGAAAAACCCATCATCGAACATATTATCCAACGTTTTACAGACTTCGGTTGTCATGAATTCCACCTAACGGTAAACTACAAGGCTCGCATCCTGAAAGCCTATTTTGAAGAACTTCAGCCTGATTATGGAATTCACTTTTTGGAAGAACAGGAACCTCTTGGTACCGCGGGCAGCCTCCAGTTTTTAAATGGTAAATTTGATAAACCGTTTTTTGTCACAAATTGCGATATTATTATTAAGGCAGATTATGCAAGCTTATATGAATTTCATCAAAAAAACAATTTTGACATAACATTAGTCGCATCTGCAAAAGAATATATTATCCCTTATGGTACATGTGAATTAAACGATGAAGGGCATCTTTCACACATTAATGAAAAACCAAAATACGATTTTCTCATTAATACGGGTTTATATATTTTAAATCCGGACGTTCTGGATATTATTCCTGAAAATAAAGTTTATCATATTACTCATCTGATTGAAGATGCCAAAAATCAAGGCAAAAAAGTGGGTGTTTTCCCCATTGATGAAGATGATTGGATTGATGTTGGCCAATGGGCAGAGTATCAAAAGGCGATTGATAAATTTTGATTAATAATATAGGAATTGTCGGTTTGGGTAGCATTGGTCGGCGACATTTACAACTGGTGAAAGAATTGCGACCGGAATTAAATATTATTGCTGTTCGTTCTGGTATGGGTAAAAGGGTTGAAGAAGAAAAATTGATAAGTGCTGTGGTTCATTCTTTGGATGAAGCCATGGAATATGGAATTGAAGCGGCGATCATTGCAACACCGGCTGTTTATCATATTCAGCAGGCAATCGAATTTATGAAAAGGGGAATTCATTTATTGATAGAGAAACCCCTGTCACATTCTTTAGATGATGTAAATGAATTATTTAAAATGCAGAAAAAATCTAAATCTGTTTGCCTTGTAGGGTATTGTTTACATTATAGTCTTGGAGCCTTAAAATTTAATGATATGTTAAAAAATAAAAATAAAATAGGGCAGATATTACACGTGCAAGTAGACTGTGGTTCCTATTTGCCTGATTGGCGACAAGGACAAGATTATAGAAAATCGGTTTCAGCGAAAGCTGAACTGGGTGGCGGTGTATTGCTCGAATTGAGTCATGAATTGCATTATATCCGCTGGTTCTTTGGCAATATGAAAAGTGTCTCTGCGAAAATACAAAATAGCGGCGCTTTGGATATAGATGTAGAAGATTCTGCTGATATAATATTTGAGGCCGAACAGGGTTATTCTGTTTCTGCCCATTTAGATTTTAATAGCCGAAATACAAGGCGCAAGTGTATCGCAAGATGTTCAAATGGCGATTTAATTTGGGATGCTATTAATAATGAGGTGATATGGCGTCCCGCAGATGGGCCTGAAGATGTGAAAAAATTCCAAAATGATCGTGATTACATTTACAAAGAACAATTAAAACATTTTTTTAATTGTATTGAGAAAGAGAAACAACCGTCAGTTTCAATTCATGATGGTGTCGCCGTTTTGCGTATGATTGAATCTGCAAAACAGTCTCACAAAATAGGTAAAAAGGTTGCTGTTGCATGAAAACGTATGCTTTTATATTTGCACGTGGCGGTTCTAAAAGCGTTCCCGGAAAAAATATTAAAGAATTATGTGGTAAGCCGTTAATTGCCTATTCGATTGAAATTGCAAAAGAAATTGGAAGAATAGATAAAATATTTGTTTCTACAGAAGATGATAATATCGCTATCGTGGCAAAAAAATATGGTGCAGATATAATTCCACGGCCATATAACCTGGCTCAAGATGATTCGCCGGAATGGTTAGCATGGCAACATGCAATAAAATGGTTGGAAGAAAGAAACGATAGTTTTGATATTTTTATAAGTTTACCTACAACATCGCCTTTGCGAAATAAAAAAGATATCACTCAATGTTTAGAATCTTTAGATGAAAAAACAGATATGGTAGTAGGAATAACAGAGGCGGCTCGTAGTCCGTGGTTTAATATGGTCCGGGGAAATGATAGTGGTTTTATAGATGTATTAATGAAAAACGACAATCGTTATACCAGACGTCAGGAAACACCTGTGATATTTGATATGACCACTGTAGCCTATGTATCCCGGCCAGAATTTATTACAAATTCATCGAGCATTTTTGAGGGTCAAGTGAAAGGAGTTGAAATACCAGTCGAAAGAGCTTTGGATATTGATACAGAACTTGATTTTGAAATTGCAGAGTATCTCATGGATAAAGTATTAAAGTTAAACAAGGATGAAGTAAATGTTAAATAATCTAATAGTTGCTATAAGCGGTGGCGCGGGTCGTATTGGTTCGGCTTTTTCAAAAGCAGTTATTGAAAATGGTGGGAAAGTAATTATTGGTGATTTAAATGTTGATTTTGGGAATCAGTTAGTTTCGGATCTTGGTGATAATGTTGCATTGTTTTTTGAAGGAAATTTGACTGATCCTAACACTGTTGATTTAATGATTCGAAAGGGAGTCGAAAAATTTGGGAAAATTGATGCGGCCGTACACTGTGCATATCCTATATCAAACCAATGGGGCACTCGTTTTGAAGATTTAAAACCAGCGGGGATAAGGGAAGATCTTTTCAACCAATTAGGTGGCGCTATTATTTTCTCTCAACAGATGATAAGACACTTTAGGAAACAAGGATATGGCAACCTTGTTCATATTTCATCCATCCAAGGCATCGCTGTACCGAAGTTTGACCACTATGATGGCACGGATATGGTTTCCCCTATCGAATATAGTGCAATTAAAGCAGGGATTATTTCTATCACTCGTTATTTGGCGAAATATTGTAAAAATCAAAATATTCGTGTTAATAGCATCAGTCCCGGTGGAATATTAGATAAACAACCCGAATCTTTTTTAAAAAAATACAAGTCTTCATGTCAAAGTAAAGGGATGTTAGATGCTGAAGATGTTACGGGCGCACTTATCTTTTTATTATCTAATCAATCAAAATATGTTAATGGCCAAAATATTGTTGTTGATGATGGGTGGTCATTGTAAACCCTCAATTTATGGTTATTAATAAACATATTATTTAGTGATAAAATGATAACGGTTAATACTAGATCTAAATCTCTATCTAACCCAATAATACTGGATGGTATAGCACGAACAGGAAAATTTTTCCTCGGAAAAATATTATGCGGTCTTGAAGACATTGAATACTTTCAATATGTTTCTGCTATCGAACAAATTCCTTATTTAAATAGACTTGGTTTTATTGATGAAACAGCTGCAATATCATTATTACAGGTAATTGTAGATGAACATTGTTACAATATGATGATTGGTAGAAATATTAACTTAAGATTTGATGATGGGTCTTCAGTTATCAATTCACTGGAACCAGAACTGTACAATAAACGCAGCATATCGATTATAGACAGAGAATTTATAATAAAACAAAGCACCAAAAGGATCTCTCCATTTATAACACACGAAACATTTCCTAATATAGAAATATTTTTTAAAGCGTTTAAACAATTAAAAGTTATCGCACTAAAAAGGCACCCAATAGATATAGTTCATTCTTGGTTAATAAGAGGTTGGGGGAATCGTCTTGAGAATAATGATTTACTGGCATTTGTTCCGTTATTAAAAAATAAAACACTACAATTTCCTTGGTATGCCAATGGATGGGAGGAAGAATACTATAATATTACAGAAACAGAAAAAATAATAAAATGTATAAGTGTTTTAATGAATTTTGAACAGGATACTTACAATAATCTTAATTTGAAAAATCAACAAAAAGTGTTGGTAATTCGTTATGAAAATTTAGTGGAAACTCCAGAAAATGAAATATACAG
>Ga0209045_1003222_pt1 | contig 10659 bp, 12 predicted proteins | sample SaaInlLV_10m_DNA_4_FD_184664 | JGI IMG/M metagenome (GOLD analysis project Ga0209045, IMG submission 184664) | Marine microbial communities from expanding oxygen minimum zones in the Saanich Inlet - Saanich Inlet SI072_LV_200m_DNA (SPAdes) (version 2) | ecosystem: Environmental > Aquatic >...
CTTGATACAGGATTTATCTCAAGCCATTCCCACTCTCTAATTGCCAGATTAAAAGCCTTTGAAAGCATTGCCAGTTCTCGATTGATGGTCGCAGGACTCAAACCACCCTCTCTTCTTAATACCTTATACCTTGATATCATTTTTGGACTAATTGATAACAAGGTTGTTTCTCCAAAGAATTTGAGAAGGTGTTTAGAGGATGTTGCATAGCTCCTCTGCATACTAGCTGAAACTTTACAAGCATGCTCCCTCATAAACTTGGCAACCAACTGCGGGAAAATCTTGTCACGTCCGATAGGCTTATCAAAGTAATTTCCCTCAACAAGTTCCGTCCTGACTTTAGCTTCTATTGCTTTTGCAAGCTTTCTATCAGGAGTCTCAAGGCTTTTCTGGATCTTTCTACCATTATGCCTTATACACGTCCACCAGACACCGCTTCGTTTAAACATTCATACCGCCTTTCCCGAAGCCTGATAGTATCTGCATGTCGCTATCGGCAGTATTATATACTATTACCATGAACGTCTCCAATTATTTTATTGGTTGTCTTTTCATACTGCAGTTGAGAGCGTTTTAGCTTATCCATTGCCTTATCTATGTCCTGAATATCAAAAAGAACTTTACGCCCAATCTTAATAGACGGTATTTTCCCTATACCTGCCCATTCATATAATGTCTTTACAGGAATGGATGTATATTCAGACGCTTCTTTAATATTTAAGTATCTTTTAGCGGTATTCATAGTGTTTGATTATTATTTACACACTTTCCTGCCAATATACATAATCCTGTAAAAGACCAAGCAAAAATCTATATCCTAAAATTTTACGGTGCTCTTCAATAGATAATCTTTTTTGCTTTGACCTTGCTTCTAATTTTCTAAGCTCTTTGGTGTCACCATTACTATTACAGGTAAATATTTTCTTCATCCCTGTTCGCTCCTATTTTATCAACCCTTTTTATAAATCTGCTTAAATGCTCTCTCTCATTTCCTTTTCCTTTACAACAATATTGTTTTTCTTTAACGCTTTAATAAACTCTTTAGTCTTTTCAAGCGATGGTTCGTTTAATTGAACAGATTTTGGCCTTGAGTTATATCCAATCCATACAGTCTCTGGATTGATTTTTAATATCCAATCAAGGAAGATGTCAGGATCAAAGTCCATAATAGGCTCAATAGTCACTGTCTTTCTATCCCACGTAAGATTCTTAAACTCTTCATATCTTTTTGACGGTAAAGGAGCATTAGACACCTTGTAATATCCTTTGTCTCTGTTTGTCTCTAATGTGGTGATTAGAATAACGTTGTTCTTTGGAAAATCACCCAGGTATTGTTCTAGGCATTTTGGCTTTCTGGTTTGGAAATAAAATTGCTTGTGTGGACACCTTTCTAAATGCTTTTTAATCTGGTCAATTGCTTTTCTTACAAATTCCGGTTTTGCAAATACAATATCACCATTACCAAAAACAAACACCGTTTGTGCACTGGGTATTTTCTTTAGCCTTTCAGGATGCTCATGTGGTGTGTAGTTCAGACAGCCAGAGCAATCACTGCCTCTTAATTTTGTAAAATTTGCAATAACTCTCTGGAAACTTGGCTTACAATAAACACATTCATAATGGCAGCCTAAAAATGGATTCCATGTCTTTACATCACTGTACATTCTGGCCTTTTTCATGTCTATTTCCTTTCAATATAGAAAATAATTCATTTATTCAAAACACCTCACCACAGAATTCGCATAAGTGAATTAGGCGCTGACTGGGTTATATGTCTCCTGATATATTAATGGTGTTTTGAATATTAAAAATCTTAACTATTAAAATACTCCTCCCCTTGGGGCAATTGAGATTTTTATTTCCTTGTCAGCAGATCATGCTTACAATGCTTAAATACTATTCCCTCTTTCTCACATATTTCTGCAACATTAGAAATCATCTCTCTTTGATATTCTTCTGGCAATCGCCAAGACCCTCCTTGTACCTTTCTTTTGCCGTCAGGAAATGAATCTGTATAAAGATTGCCAAATAATTCTTTTGCCTGCTTTGCTTTATTTGAAACTGGAATCTTGAGTGGCTTTCCAATAATGGATTTGACACCTGCTTTTTTTGCAAATCGAATTAGATTTACAAGGTCATCGGAAGATTGTGCTTCAGGGAGTGAATAGTGTTTTAGATGTTTATGTCCCCTAATCTTGTCCTTAATTCTTGATGATGGCAAAAGAGGGTCTATTCGCATTTGAATCTCAACGTTGTTTTCAGACAATATTTGTAATGCATCCAGCCTACTCTGTATACTTGGAGCGTCTGGTTCATAAAAAGCTCTCGCCTGATCATTCCAATATGCACAAGTAATTTGTACTACCAAAGGTTTCATTGATGGACTTTTTAATATAGAAAGATATTCTTTCTCACAAAGGATTTTAGGATTCTTAGTTAATAGTGCAATTGAACTGAAAATCCTTCTGTTTTCTGCAAGTGTTTTTAGTGCAAACAATGTATAACGGAAATTTGTCTCTAAATTCTCCTGGCATATGTCAGTTGAATTACTCAAATGAAGTGGTGCAATTGGAACTTGTAATCTCCTTATCTCATTAATGTCTTTTGTCAGTTTTTCTTTAAATCCTAATTTTTCATGATAAGAATTCCCTACAGACTCCTTAGAATACCCATTAACATAACAATACTTACATGCATGTTCACATCCAACATAGACATTTAGGCAAAAGCGAAGTCCATCAGGAAATCTTTTTGACCTGTCAGCAAGTGGATCATATAGGTTAACTAACCTACTTTTTAATGATGGTGGTAGCTTCTTTGGCCTTTGTGAAAAGAAATACCTGTATATAGCTCTTTTCTCTTCACTTGAATATTTTCCTCTATCAAAGATTGGCTTATATTTGCTCTCTACATTCTGAATTAGAATATTTGCATCTGAATCATTGATTGAATTTAGATTTATCATTATTAATTCCTCCAATACAGCATAGAACCACCAAATCTCTGTAATTCGAGTGAATCATGATAGGAAACATTCTTGGCAGCATCTGTAATATGGTTAAATACATCGTATAAGTTATGTTCTGTAGAATCTGGCATTATTCGATTACTATAGGGTAAAGTGCGATTCTTTACTTTACGTTCCTTTATAGTCTTTACGATTTCCTTTCGCTCGTCATATTTGAGCCTTAAAATAGAATCCGCACGATCACTATCAAACCGTTTATTTAACACTTCCCAGGATTTTATCAGTTCTTCATCATTCATACTCTTGTCTATAATACTAATTAGTTGCTTTCTTGTAACATCATGTTTTAGAGATAATGATTTAATGTCATCCATTAGATAACTGATATTGCTGAAATACTTTCTTCTCTGCTTTTGATCAGGAACAAAACAATGTCCTCTCTCGCGCATTATTGATCCGTTTGTACACACTAACCTCAGATAATAAGATTCAACAGATATGTTTTGACTAAAGGTTTCACTATTATTCAGGCTGATTCCGCATCTGATAACATCTCCTTTCTTTGGTTCAATTACAGGCATATGTTCGTCAAGTAAGCTAATGCTCATTCCTCTATCACTAAACGATACCTGGCTAATGTCACATGCTTTACCCTTATTTAGAGTCATCAATATATCTTCATGCCTTGTCGGCATATATGGAGCTACTCCGATATTAACAATCGTATTATCTCTTTTAATCATTAGCATACTTTGAGATGTAGATAATCTACTTAATGTGTTGTTTATCAAATTCTCAAGAAGATCCAAGTCTATTGCATTTGCAGAATGTGGAGACACTTTTATCTTCTTTAAGAATTGACAGTATCCCCACTGTGTTATGCCAAAGGATTCACCATCGCATGATAACTGTATATACTGCCCCTCACTAATATTGATTTTTAGTTGTTCTCCTCTAAATGATTGATATTTATACTTGGGTAAGCTTACTATTGCCTCTTCTACACTGCCTGTTCTAAAAGTTTCTAATTCCTTATCAAACTTTACATTTTCAAACATTGCCCACTCCTTTAATATAAATTGTTCAATAACTTATCCTGTTACTTATTAGTAGATTTGGGCAATTAACCTTGTTCTAATACGGTTAAAACATTGTAATATTAATACATACAGAAAGTATTGATGGGCAATGACACTTTTACACTCAATACTGCCAAAGATTTTTATATTGACCTAATGAGCTTATATACTGCCAGAGAATATCTTGATAATCTCCGGCCATAGATTCAGCTTGTATGAAAGCAAATGGTTGTGGAGAATAACCACCCAGCCTGCCTTTTAGATCACGCATAACCTCTACAACTTCAGTAAATGAAAGCGGGTCAATAAATGTGTCAATTACATATACAAAGTATGCTTTCTTTGCTTCCATCTTAAATGCCTCAGCTATATTATTAAGTACTGTATGCATACCGCCATCTGTACCGGATAGACCTGTGAATATTGATTGCTTTAGATTGGCAGAAAACTCAAGATAGTGTTGCGCTTTTGCTAAAAGAAGGTCAGGAGGCAGTGTGTTTCCATTAAATACCTCTTTCATGTGATGGTCTGTATAATTTATAATAATTTTCTCAAATTCAGAATGAGAACGAGCAATAGAGCTGGGCAAAGCATATTTAGCGCGGGCTGTATCATGAGGAAGATCAACTTTTTCAATAATTACCTTTGGGTGAAGATGCTGCATAACATCTTGAAATCTTGACATTTTACTTTTCCTTTAATTCAGTTCATCAAATAGTAATTTTTCCTTTTCTTTTGCATGAATACTCTCTCTATGCTCAAGGTAGTATCTATTGATACAGTTTTGCATAATTTCTTTAGTATAGTCTTCTTTTGGAAATTTAGGCTTGGGAGTATTTATCTTTATAGTCTCTCCCTCAGAATGAAAGAACGCCTGAAATTTGCGTAGAGATGTAATGTCTTCAGGTTCAATTCCAAAGTCTTTTGACAATACTTCAGCATCCTTTCTTCTTGTCTTAAAAACCAGCCTGCTTCCTGCAGTTGCCATGACTTCACGAGTGTTTCCCTCTACCTGATCCAAATATTGGTGAGCAAAAATTACTGATAAACCGTACTTAGCAAGTCCAGTAAGCTGTGAATCTAAATCTCCTGGGCCAAGATAGAATTCATCTTTGATAAGAGTACATGGCTTTCTTTGGTCATAAGGAATATTAACCCTTGCAAGGCTATTGTTATTTAATAAGCTATCCATTAAGCCACTAAGAACTCCTGAACGCTGTTTGCCAAGTATCCCTACTGACAGATTAATTAGGCAAAGCATTCCATTCTCCATCATGTATTTGAAATCAATTTTATTTTCTTCGATTGTAAAGAGCCTTAAAGATTTATCAGGCAAAAGGAGATGGCTTAACCTCTGAAGCACTGGCATTATTGATTCTGGTGTTGTATACGCAAGCTCTTCTAAGAAATCTTTGATAATAGGATGTTTTATTTTCGCTTTTACTTTTCCCCGCAAGACTTTTCCTTTACTAGAACGTGGAGAAGCTAACTGCCTAATATGAGTCAGATTCAATTCTGGCAGCACACAATATATGTAATAGAGACATGAAAAAAAGTAAGCCATTTTGGGGCCCCAGAAGCTTTTATCTCTGGTAGTACCTACATCCTGCATTGCCTCAGTCATGTCATCAGACACCTTAGAAGGATCACTTAAATCTACATTACCTCTAATCGTTATTAATGGAGTAAAGTCCTCTAGCCCAAAGTCAATAACAACAACCTTATCAATTAATTCTTTAGGAACCATTTTTAGGATGCTTGTAACAAGATCCCCGTGTGGGTCAAGCACAAATACTGATTCTCCTCTCAAGAATTTATTTTTGACAATAAAAGACAAGGACACACTCTTGCCTTGCCTCGACTTTCCAATTACATGCATGTGCGGAATTTCTTGCTGTATTGGTAGATGTATTTGCTTAGAACTATCTCCACAAGCCCAAGCACCTATACGAATATCTTCGTTTTGAGAAATTATTAATGGACGATCACCTGCAGGAACCGCTTTAAATATGTCAGTGAACTCATTGTCAGAGGTAATTTGATAAGGGATGTGAAGAAAACTGGTTAACTCATGAGCATTAGCTAAAAAACCAGTATTATAGCTCACTCTCCTGTTGAGCATTTCATTAATCTGCTCCTGTGTATAGTACTGGTTATCATATACAGAGAATCCTAATTGACCATATGTATAGTTTGCAATAAAGGCCATAACACTCTGAGTTAGACTGTTTGTAGGAAGAATGAGCCGTACACATACACTATAATATTGTCGGAATTCAGGTGATTTGTAAGTCAGCCTTTCTCCAACAATACCAGTTTGAAGAGAGGGCAATACTTTGTTCTGTCCTGCCTCTCCTTGTAACGCTGTCCATTCAGTGTCTATTGCTTCTTGAACAATAGAGTGAACTTCTCCATCAATCGGCTTAATTAAGACCTGATAGCGTCCAACCTGATCTTTATTAAGCTTAAGCAAAGTCTGAGGGATAATATTTAGCGGTGAAACAACAAAGAAATCATTGTACGTCGAAAGAGACCTATAAAAAGGTGCTCTTGGGAACAGCGAATAAACAAAGTACTCTCCTGAGTAGCTTTGAGGTTCACTTTTTTCAATATGAGAATGGACATAATAATTCCTTACAGCAGAACTCACAGTTTCAAGGTCACAATCTTCACCATAAAACCCACACTTAATTTGCTCACTGTTACCAGTAATTTCATAAACGACCTGATTAGTTACTCTATGAATTGAACCATTTAATTGCTCTGCCTTTTTAAGATAGTCCACTTCATCTATCTTTGACGGATAGACATTAAGTATCTGAGGCTTTTGATAAGGAGTATATATTTGACTCTGCCTTAATGCAACAGGAGTAATATCGACTGGCTTGTCATATATCTTGCTGCACCCTTTATTGAAGTCCTGGTCGAGCAGGACATGACGGGAGTTTCTGGCAAGAGACTCCTCAATAAATCGATTCAAAAATGGTATCATTACACTCATTATTTTTCCTTTATACTATTCTTTGATCTATCTCTCCGGTTGCTGGCACAAACCATATACTGGCATCAACACCATGTATTTTCAGTTTTGGCAATGTAGTAAGTAAGATAAAGCCGTTTGTATCATGTTCAGACGCTATCTTGCCAATGGACTCTAAACGTTTTTCATTATTCGTAATGTAGAGTAATCTGAACCTCTTAAAAGTTGATTCAAAGTAATTTGAGAAGTATTGAATACTGTTATTTTTAAACATATCTGCATATCTGATGATTTTCGATTCTATGTCCTCATTGTATGTAGGTGAACGAATAATTTCTGTTCCCGAACAATTTTCAAGCAGATATAAAGCTGACTTATCACCCTTTTGGAGACAGAACGAACCATCCGGTATCACCCCATTATGCAAATTAGATGTACGGATGATATGCTCTGTTAATAATCTGAATTTGAGGTCAACTGCCTCTTGAAATTTCAAGAATACATCTAGCATAATATCAGTGCACTGTTGCATATGCGTAAAATGACGAGTTAACCGTGGTCGCAAAATTGGAACGCCTAAAAGAGATGCTCCATGCTCTCCAAGGTAATACAAAAGAGGGCTAGCCCCAGGCATAGTGCTTGGGACTAGTCTCTTTTGAAGATACCCGCTTGAATGAAGCTTTCGAAGCCGTCTTTGGCAAACCTTTAGATTCATACAAAACAACTTAGCTACTTGATTTACCCGTAGGCATTGAAACATATACAAAAATTCAAATATTTTAATGTCGCGTTTAGTGATTTGCATGATTTGGCTTTAGCATAAAGTCTGACATATGCATTCTGGATTAATTTCAGTTTCAGCCCATACTTCCTGAAATGGCTTATCAAAAATAAAGAAATTATTTTCATTGCCTATTAAAAGAAGTGTGCAGTCAACTTCAGTAATCTTATCAAGAAATGAATCCTTGCCTTTGGAAAGAAACCCTAAAGCAAGTTTTACTGTGCGAGAAACAACTATTCGAATATCAGAAACAAGCCCAGCCATCGGTTTCACTTGACCTGTACCGTAATCCCAGTCACCCTTCTTAACCTCAAGCATTTCTGGAACTATTGAGCCAAATACGCACTCAAAGCATGGTGTATCTGGTGTGGTAAAAAGAAGTTCTCCACCCTTACCAAAATCATAAACAGAAGGGTATAAAACGATTGTATTATCATGTGCTAAACCATTTATGAGCAGCTTAGTCTTTACAGTATCAGTTCCTTCTATGATCAAATCAGAAGAATCTATTATTTCTTTCAATTTCACCGTATCAAACTTCAACACGTCTATGTCATAAGTTTCTATCTCTGCAAGAGGATTTATTCTTAAAAGATTTTCATATAAAGCATCTGTCTTCTTCTTGCCTAAATCACTTAAACTATATGCACTGCGACACAGATTTGAAATATTAACCGTGTCAAAATCAACTAATATTAATTTGGTAACACCTGAGCGCATCAAATCCTGAGCAATCATAGAGCCTCCACTGCCAAGGCCAATAATAGCCACTGTTTTCTGCTGTAGATCTGAAGGGTCTACTAACCCCTGATTCCTTGATGCATAATCAGTCACATAGTTAAAAGTCTCTAATTCAACATCCTTCCTACTTCCATCACTACTTAAATAGAAGCAATCCAGATGTCCATTGTTCATAGAGTAAATAAAATTACCTTTCCAGTCTTCTAACTGATGCGCATCTTGGTCTTTAAAAAACACCCCGGTACATTCAAGGGTATCCTTCTTATTAAAAGAAAGAGCAATTGCTCCTCGTTCATCTCTATAGCCGTAAAGAAGTGCTTTTTCCTTATCTTCTAGCTCATCTATAATTGTGTCCAGTATTGTTACATTCATAATTGTCTCCTTAGACGTTAAAAAAGGTTAAATGCATTCTAGACATTCTATAATGCAATGCCTGGGTAACATCTTTGAAGCAACTTGCTTTACTACAGGATCATTATTGTCATCCTGGCTAACGATGTATGAAAATATAGGCATGTCAACATTTTGATTTGATTCTGTAACAATGCACATAATAAGATTGTTATTTAACTTGTAACTCGGACTCCTAAGCATGTTCAGGCTAGTATCTATATCACCTTGCGAAAGGTTAAACATTCCGGTTGGATGGCTGTGGAAATTGCCTTTGTGTTCATATCCTTTCAACTGAAACTTCCTTAATTCTTTGTTTAAGAATTTTACGTCCCTTTCATTCTGATAGTAAAATGAAGATTCCCTATCTGCATGAATTGACGATACAACAACGTCTGTAATGACATTTTTATGACTTTCTGGACCTATAAGAATCCCTCCAGTTTCTAGTTTTCTGCCATTTTTATAACACTCAACTAAAATTGAGCCGATTGCATTAGAAGAAAATAGAACTTTTTCCATGTAAACTCCTTTATGTAATTAATGGGTCAATTACCCCCTTGTAGATCAAGCTATAAAATGTTTTTGTGGTAATAGAGTCGTATGCCCTTGTTTGTGCTCGTCAGTTCCATCGTTTCTTGGATTCTCTTCGGTAAGCTTTCCATCAAGAGAAACTCCCATTGGTCGTTGTTTTTTTAGCTTCTTTTTTGCTTTGTTTATATCTAGTGCCATTTTTGTCACCTCCTTTCAATTTACATATAAGCTTGAATTATTAATGATCTGCTTCTGCACCTGCCCATTCTCCTGTATTAAGAAAAATCTCATAGCAATGGATCCAGGATGCTGCTACATTGCGTATATCCAAAATTGACATACTTGATGAATACACTTCTGGTCTAAATAAACAAAGGCTCTTATCAGAATAAACATGCATGCAGTAATCTGCTTCAAGCTCAGGGTCTTTCATAAAGACTTTCGGCGCAGTAAATGGATAACCAGAATCCGTTTCAATTGAGATTAAAAAGTAAGAGCCAAAATCATTAATCATCTGAACTTCCCAAATAAGCTGTTTGCCTTTGCAAAAGAAGGTACTGTGGGTGTTTTCTTGCATCTTGTATATCTCTTCAACTGCCCGTTTTGGATATTTTTTCCACCATAAATCAGGGCTAGTTAAAGATAACCCACATTCTTCTAATATTTCTAAGTACTCTTTTTCTCGACTTCCAAACATTTCTTACCTCCTTTCACTTTTTTTTTAAGATTAAAAGGACTAGTATTATGACTAGCATTAGAGTAATGATAATATTTTGCTCAAAGAACCTTATAACATTGTGAAATGAACCCCAGAAAGATCTGTTAAGGTTTTCTAGCCAGCCCCATGCCGGGATTAAGAGCAAGGGCAGGGGTAATAAGATCAGTCTCTTTTTGTTTAGCAATGATGTACTCCTTTCTGTTTTAAATCTCAATGCATGAGTCACTAACTAACACTTTAGAATGACACTTCTTGAATTATCCAATGGCTAGGTTATGTCCAAGAACCTAAGCTATAACCTTTAATGAATTACTCGGTTTAAGGTAATGAATGCTCCGCAGAGTGGACTTATTGCAATGCGAGCAATGTATGATTTTTTTACATACTCACTGCAACCAATATTTATCTCCATTAAAATGGTGGTTATAAAATATGAAAATCAGAAAGATAAAAATTATTTTCTAAAAA
>Ga0209045_1003234_pt1 | contig 10636 bp, 4 predicted proteins | sample SaaInlLV_10m_DNA_4_FD_184664 | JGI IMG/M metagenome (GOLD analysis project Ga0209045, IMG submission 184664) | Marine microbial communities from expanding oxygen minimum zones in the Saanich Inlet - Saanich Inlet SI072_LV_200m_DNA (SPAdes) (version 2) | ecosystem: Environmental > Aquatic > Marine...
AAAAGCTGATGATCATGCGCAATCATGGTTTGAAAAATCGGGATGAATGCGTTTATTGGAGTTTAAATAGCCGACTAGATGCAATGCAGGCTGCCTTATTAAATGTAAAACTGAAATATCTGGCTAATTGGACAGAAAGAAGAAGAACCCTTGCAGCAATTTATCAGGATCGTATTAAAGATCTAGTGAAAGTCCCCATGGACTCAAACAAAGAAAAAGCAGTATATCATACTTTCATTATTCAAACTGAATTTCGAGATGAGCTGCAAGAATATTTGCTTGCCAAGGATATCGAAAGTAAAGTTCATTATCCGATTCCAATTCATTTTCAAGAAGCTGCAAAACAGTTAGCTTATCAAAAAGGAGATTTTCCGGTTACCGAAGCACAAGTGGGAAAAATATTGAGTTTACCTGTTTATCCGGAACTTAGCGATGAGCAAGTGCATTATGTATGCGATACTATTATTGAATTTTTTAAGAATAAAATATGAGAACCTTAGTAACAGGTGGCTGCGGATTTATTGGCAGTCATATCGTTGAAGAATTATTAAGTAGAGGGGATGAGGTGATCGTAATCGATAATCTGAGTACCGGACGATTATTGAATATTTCACATTTAGAACATCATGCAAACCTGACATTTGTTGAAGCCGATATTTCCAATCATGAAAAGATAGAGCCTTTTTTTAAAGGAGTCGATTGGGTATTTCATATTGCTGCATTAGCCGATATTGTACCTTCGATTCAAATGCCCATGTTATATCATAATTCCAATGTAAATGGAACGGTATCGGTTTTGGAAGCTGCCAGAAAGCACAACGTAAAGCGTTTAATTTATGCCGCTTCGTCATCTTGTTATGGGATACCTGATAAATACCCAACTACTGAAACTGCTGAAATAAGACCACAATATCCATATGCCACAACCAAATATCTGGCTGAACAATATGTAATGAACTGGCATCATATTTATAATTTGCCTGTAACAAGTATGCGTTTTTTTAATGTGTATGGTCCACGATCAAGAACTTCGGGAACTTATGGTGCAGTATTTGGCGTTTTTCTAGCACAAAAACTAAACAACAAACCTTATACAGTTGTTGGAGATGGAACCCAAACCCGCGACTTTACCTTTGTTTCTGATATAGCGAATGCATGTATTACTGCAGCCGAACATCCTGAAGTGGCTGGTGAAATTATGAATGTTGGTAGTGGAAATACCTATAGTGTTAATCGGCTTGTTGAGTTATTGGAAGGCGAAGTAACCTATATTCCAAAACGACCCGGAGAACCTGATTGCACCTTTGCAGACATTGCAAAAATCAGAAGATTATTGCATTGGGAACCTAAAGTGAGTTTGGAAAATGGTGTTGGTAGAATGCTGGAAGTTATTGAATATTGGCGAGAGGCTCCTTTATGGGATCCGGCAAGTATTAATGAGGCAACAAAAGATTGGTTCAAATATTTAGGATAAGAATATGGCTATAACAAGTTTTCTTCCGGAGAGTAAATTCCTTCACAAAATCAGACTTTGGAAGGTAAAAAGACAAGACAGAAAACTCTATGAGGGATTGAAAGAGCTGCATATCGATTACAATGGGAAAGATCAAGTGTCCTTTTCTTTTTTAGGTGAACGCTTTACTATAAAGCTGAATCCCAATCGAAAACATAAACAGTATTTAAGCTTTCTGTTTTATTTTGTTAACGAAGAATTCTCGAACTATTTTAAATATTACATTCCCAAAAGAGGTGATGTTGTTGTTGATTTGGGAGGTTTTTTAGGAGCGGTAAGTTTTTATATGGCACATTTGGTCAAAGATTCTGGTCATGTGTATGTATTTGAACCCAATACTGCCAATAATGAGTTCATTAGAGATTTAATTGAATTGAACAATCTGAAAAATATAACCCTGATAAAAAAGGGCGTTTACAATGAAAATTCGACATTAACGTTTTATGGAACTGGTAGTTCTGGTAGTTTTAATAATATTTACGATAAGGATGTGAAGTTTGAGTTTGATGTTGTTGAATTCGATTCGTTTGTTGAAGAACGAAAACTGAAAAAAATTGATTTTATTAAATCGGATATTGAATCTGCTGAAATTGAGTTTTTATTGGGTGCTGAAAAGACCATAAAAGATGGTGTTATACGTAATATGGCCATAGCTACCTATCATCGAATAGGAGAGGGAGAAAGAGCCTATACAGAGTGCGAAAAAATACTAGCACAACATAATTGTAAATACATCACTCATATGACAAATGGATCAACTCCTTTCACAACCTATGTGAAAAATAAGAACGATAATAAAAAATCTGCTGATGTTAGGAAAGATTTATAGTCTGCAAGAGCTTTCTGAAAAGATTGCTGATCTAAAAGGACAAAAGAAGAGAATTGTTCATTGTCATGGTGTTTTTGATTTAATTCACCCAGGCCATATCAAACATTTTGAAGCAGCTAAAAAATTCGGGGATATTTTAGTAGTCACTATCACTGAAGATAAGCATGTGAACAAGGGGCCAGACAGACCAATATTTACGGAATCGTTGAGAGCAGAAAATATTGCTGCCTTGCAATATGTTGATTTTGTAGCTATAAATCGATTCCCAACTGCGATTACTGCTATTGAGGCCATTAAACCTGATTTTTATGTAAAGGGGCAAGACTATAAAAATGCAGTGGATGATATTACCGGAGGAATTATTGAAGAAAAAGAGAAGGTAGAAGAATTTGGAGGCAAACTGGTTTTTACTGAAGAAATCCAATTTAGCTCATCCAATTTAATTAATAGGCACTTAGAAGATTCATCGGAAGAAATTAAAAACTATTTAACGGATTTAAGAAGCCGGGTGTCGTATGAAAAGATAAGCGGCTATTTTGATAAAATTTCGGACTTAAAAGTTTTGGTTATTGGTGATATTATTATTGATGAATATCAATTCGTTAATCCCTTGGGAAAGGCATCAAAATCTGCAACAATAACTGCACGTAAACTTCAATCCGAGCTATATGGAGGAGGCGTATTAGCCATTGCCAACCACATGGCTGGATTTGCAAAAGAGGTCAGGTTGATTGCAAATTATGGTCAAAATGAGCAGCTAAACTACCTTGACTTTATAAAGGAAAAACTTAATCCGAAAGTCTCGTGGAAAGCAATTTTTACAGCTGATCGACCTACAGTTGTGAAGAGACGTTTTGTCGACAAAGTTTTCAAACACAAGCTGTTCGAATTAATTGAAATAAATGACTCTCCTTTCAATGCAGCTGATAAACAAAAAGTTATCGATGAATTGAAAAGTTGCGAGGAAAATTATGATTTGATAGTTGTTGCTGATTTTGGACATGGCCTCATTGATAGTGAAATTGTATCGCATATTGCAAACCTGAAATTGTTTACAGTGGTTAATGCACAAACTAACAGTGCCAATATGGGCTATAATTTACTAAGCAAGTATCCTTCTTGTGATTATTTTTCAATTGATAGAGAAGAAGCCCGACTGGCTATGCATGATAAACATGCCGATATTGAGAAGTCGGTTAAGCATTTGATCCAACAAGTGAAGGCAAAATATGGGGTTGTAACATTGGGTATTGAAGGAGCGATTATTGGAACGCTGGAGGATGAAAAATCTATAAAATCACCAGTTTTGTCGAATGAAATTATCGATACGGTTGGTGCTGGAGATGCTTTTCTTTCGGTTACAGCTTTGCTGGCTAAAATAGGTGTTCCCGCTGAAGAAATTGTCTTTATTGGCAATGCTGTAGGGGCAATGGCCGTTAAAATTTTGGGTAATAAATCCTATATTGAGAAAGTACCTTTAATGAAATATCTGAAAACACTTTTAACCTGAAAATATGTTTAAGCAATACATTGATCATTTTAGTGAAGCAGTTAGCTTGGCAGAAGCAAGCAAAGAGAATTTTGTTTCTTGCGAAATAACGAGTGCATATAATCAGGCAACTGAATTGATTAAGAGTTGTAAAAATGTTGGAGGAACTGTATATTTAGTTGGAAATGGCGGGAGTAGCGGAATTATTTCTCACTCCTCAGTAGATTTTGTCAATGCGTGTAAAATTAAAGCTGTTCCGCTTACTGATAATAGCCAAATTACTTGTTTTGCCAACGATTATGGCTATGAGCAGGTATTTAGCAAGCCACTGGAAACATTGATTAGCGAAAAGGATGTTTTAATTGCTGTAAGCAGCTCGGGTTCTTCATTAAATATTGTGAATGCAGTGCAAGTGGCCTTGCAGAAAAATGCTGGTGTAATCACCTTCTCAGGGTTTTTACCTAATAATCCACTCAGGAAATTAGGACATTATAACTTTTGGTTAAACTCCAATGACTATGGAGTGGTTGAAATAGGACATGCATTGCTATTGCATTTGCTTACGGATATGCTGAAAGTGGATGTATAAATTTGTTGCATTCAATTATCCATCAATTCATAACAACCCTCTTCGGATATAGTCATCCTACATATTCAATTCTATTATATCAATTAAAATAACTAAATTAAACTTTTATTATTTATGATATAATGATCAAATAATGGATGCTTTCTCTTTGATATTCTATTCTTTTGCATTTTTTTTGGTAAAAGCAGATAGGTGTTTCACACGGTGTATAAGATAAATTTAATCTGAATGAAGATTATTACTGACATCTTGAAACTTAGGGACTTGAAAAAACACAAGGGAATTTTCATCCTTACGCTATTTCTTTTACAATTTTTTTCTTTTCACATACACGCTCAATCTTTTCAACGATTATTAGGAGGTTATAGTAATGATGTACCACAAGATATAATTCAATCTCACGATAGCAATTACATTGTTGTGGGTAATACCGAAAGCTATACGAATGGTGGCAGAGATATTTTAGTTTGTAAAGTGACTAAGCAGGGCTCATTAATATGGGCGAAAACCATTGGTGGAACACAACATGATGATGGAGTGTCTATTGTTAAATGCAGCGGTGGCTATCTTGTACTTGGCACCACATTAAGTTATGGCGCTGGAAATAAGGATGTTATAGTCAGTAAAATTAATGGTTCAGGGAGTATTCTCTGGACTAAAACATACGGTGGTAGTGGTGAAGAGAATATTCATCAGATAATTGCAACCCAAGACAATAATTTCTTAATTGCCGGGTATACTTATAGTTACGGGAAGGGAGGGCGAGATGTGATGCTGCTAAAAATAAGTCCAACAGGTTCCTTGTTATGGCTTAAGACCTACGGGACTACGAATAACGATTGGGCTCATATGGTGTCAGAATTGAGTTCTGGTAGTTTACTAATTGGTGGAACTTATTTTAATGGCACCCAACATGATATTATAATTTTAAAAGCGGCTAAGAATGGATCGTTAGTTTGGGCAAAAAAATATGGAGGAACAGCTGAAGAATTTGGTTATTCTGGAAATGTTATTACTGGAGACAGCTTTTTACTTACTGGACGCACAACGAGTTATGGAAGTGGTAATTCAGATGTGATAGCTCTTAAGACAGACTCATTTGGTATAGTTAAGTGGGCTAAAGCGTATGGCGGAAGTAGTTATGATGAAGCATCTTTCATTCAGGAAATCTCATCCAAACAGATTTATTTAGTTGGGAGAACGGAAAGCTATGGTTTAGGCCAATCTGATTTATTATTCTTGAAGCTTTCCAATAATGGTAATATTCAGTGGTCCAGAGAATTTGGTGGAAATAGTATCGAAAAGCATAGAACCAATAATGCTTTCGTTAACAGTGATAACAGCATGACTATTCCTTCTCATTCAAAAAGTTTTAATATTGGAAATGGAAACTCAGCAGATGAGGATATTTATCTTATTCGTACTGATGCTAACGGCCTCATTAATTGTAATTTTAGGACAATCAGCCTAGGAACAACAAGTTTAAGTTTGACTCCAGCATCCTATAGTTTGAGTGAATTATCACACAGTCCAAGCATCAATACCATCTATATTTCATCCACTTCACGAAGTATTGTATTCTTAGACATTGAACCTCATATCAATTTAGGAACAGATACATCCATGTGTTTAAATAAAACAATGCAACTTAATGCCTATTACCTAACAGCATCCTATTTATGGAATACGAATGCAACAACTCAAAGCATTACTATTAGTTCTCCCGGAACATATCATGTCAGGGCGCAAATTGCTGAATGCAAAGGTTATGATACCATCCTTATTTCGCCAAAGTATGGAATTAGTCCTGTGTTTTCTCCTGCTGATGTTGATACAGTGTGTCCGGGGAATTCAACTACCTTTACAATCACAAATACGAATTGTTATAACTCAGTAAACTGGTACAATAATTCAAGTTCCTATAGCCTTACTTGCACCGAATCAACACCTAATAACTACGGTGTTACGCTAATTGACACAACAAATTGTGAAGTGAAGGATACGGTCAAAGTGAAAATCCATCCTTTACCAGAAGCTAATATTTCCATCAACGATACCAGCCAGTGTCTTGCTTCCAACCTCTTTGTCTTTCAGGATAGCTCTGTAATCAGTTCAGGAAGTTTAAGTTACAGTTGGGACTATGCTATTGGTGATACAAGCGGAACGGATAGTTTTGGAGTTCACTTTTCAAGCCCTGACACTTTTGCCATTAAACTGAATGTTGAAAGTGCTTATGGTTGCAAGGATTCGACATTTAGACAAATAGTTATTATCGAGAAACCGGAAGTTTTACTTTCAAGCTATAGTAATACGCTATGTGAAGGTTTGAGTTTTTGTCTGACAGACTCTGTCTCTGGAACGACACCTTTTAGTTATCAATGGAAGAAAAATGGTCAAGTAATTAATGGAGCAACAAGCAATACATTTTGCCTGTCGCCTCTCATTGCTTCTGACTCTGGAATATATAAATATGTGGTAGAGAATTCCTGTGGCAATGACTCCAGCTCGAATATATATTTGAACATAGTTCAAAAACCAGAATTGTCATTGGTTAATGAAAATGATTTCAAATCCCACAAGCCCTATATCAAATGGCAAAAGTGTTATGGTGGTTCTGCTCATGATTATTGTTTTGGCTTAAACAGAACAACGGATAACTTTTTTCTGTTTACGGGTTTTACTTCCTCCAATGATTATGATGTCTCAGGAAATAACGGGATGAAAGACTATTGGGCAGTTAAAATTAATGACTTAGGGGATACATTGTGGCAAAAATGCTTTGGGGGATCTGGCAATGAAGAATCAAAAGATATCCTTGAATTATACGAAAATCATTATTTCGTTACTGGTTTTTCGGAATATGGTAGTATAAGTGGAAATCACGGTAGCCATGATGCATATAGCGTTTTGTTTGATGGAAACGGGACACTCAAATGGCAAAAATGTGTGGGTGGTTCTTCAACAGATCAGGCCAATTGTGCGGAAAAAATAAATGAATACTCCATCGTTATCGGTGGTGTCACTTATTCAAACAATGGGGATATATCCGGAAATCATGGCAGTAGTGATATGTGGGTTTTCAAACTCGATAAATCAGGCAGTTTAAAATGGTCGACTTGTATTGGAGGAAGTGTTGCTGAAGCTTGTTATGATATCATTGTAAAAGATAATTATATTTATGCTATTGGCTATACAAATTCTTCGAACGGTAATATAACAACAAGTTATGGGGGTATGGATATTCTGCTTTCGAAATTAGATACCAATGGAAACCTCGTTTGGGCTAAAACCTATGGGGGATCAGGCTATGACTGGGGTCAGGGAATATGCGTTACCCATGATGGATTGGCATTGGCAGGGCGTACAAGTTCAAATAATACCTTTATTAACAATGCAAAAGGAGCTTATGATTATTTTATTATAGAAATAGATACACAGGGAAATATACTTTGGAAAAATCGTTATGGAGGAAGTGGCAACGATGAGGGATGGTCAATAAAACAAACACAAGACAATGGTTTTGTTTTTTCGGGTGCGTCAGCATCATCTGATAAGGATGTTTCAACGAATTATGGGACTATTGATTACTGGGTTATTAAAACGAATAGCTTGGGAAAGCTGGAATGGGAAATAAACCTTGGAGGTACATCAAATGACCAATCGGATGAAATTGTTGAAACCAAGAAAAAAGAATATTTGGTTGTTGGACGTTCTATGTCAAACAATATAGATGTTAGCGGAAACCACGGTGGCAATGATGTTTGGATAGTGAAATTGGAAGAAACCTATGAGAAAGAACTTTGTGTAAACGACAGCTTGTTTATTAATGTGACTGCAGACATTCCGGGAAATGTCAATTACCAATGGTTTAAAAACGACAGCCTTATAATTGGTGCAAATAGTGATGTCTACAGCATTGCTCATGTAAATTTATGGGATAGCGGAATTTACCATTGTGTGGCCAGTAATATGTGCTCATCCGACACACTGGAGGATATTTTTATTTACGTTCATCCGACCCCTGTTGCAAGATTTAGTATAGACGATGCTGAACAATGCCTTCATGGAAATGTCTTTCAATTCACAAATAGCACTTCAATCAACCAAAACGACAGCATCTATTATTTGTGGAGCTTTGGAGATAATTCAACAGACAGCATTAAAAATACCAGTCATAGCTATTCCACTTATGACAGCCTGCAGGTAAAATTGCTGGCTTATACTGAATTTGGCTGTGCAGATTCAATAGAGAAGAATGTCATTATCCGCCCAAGTCCTGTGGCTGATTTTACGATTAATGATACCAACCAATGTTTACCCTCAAATCTTTTTGTGTTTGAAGACAGTTCCTTTATTGGCTCAGGAAGTTTAAGTTATGGCTGGGATTATGCCATTTGCGATACAAGCGGAACCGATAGTTTCGGTGTGCATTATTCAAGCCCAGACACCTTTACCATAAAACTGAATGTGGAAAGTGCCTATGGTTGTAAAGATTCCACTTTCAAACAAATAGTGATTGTTGAAAAACCAACGATTGTAGCCCAATCTCAAGGTGATACACTTTGTGAAGGGGAAAGCATTTGTTTCCATGTGACTTGCACCGGAACAAAGCCTTTTACTTTCCAATGGAAGAAGAATGGACAAAATATAAGTGGGGCAAGCGATAGTTTTTATTGTATTTCAAATTCTGAAGCTGCGAATTCTGGTGATTATTCCTGTGAAGTTCAAAATATCTGCGGAACCGATACATCCATAATAATAAATCTAAGTGTTTATCAAAGTCCAGCATTACATATTATTCCAACACAAAGTACAACTACTGAGAAACCAAAACTCATTTGGCAAAAATGCCTTGGCGGTACAAGTACAGATGCTGCATATTCTATGGTGGCTGTTGATGATGGTTACATTATTGCCAATACAGCTAATTCAACAAATGGGCAAGTAACTGGTAATCATGGGGGTACTGATATTTGGATAGTTAAGCTTGATACAGCAAGTAATATTGTATGGAAGAAATGTTTTGGAGGATTATATGATGATTGGGCTTGGTCCATAATAAAAGCAAGAAATGAAGAAGCTTATGTAATTGCTGGTTATTCAAGTTCCTCAAATGGTGACTTGACAAAAAACAATGGAGACAAGGATTTTTGGATATTTAAAATCGATTCTGTTGGGACCTTGATATGGCAGAAATCATATGGTGGAAGTGATAATGAGGAAGCAGAATCTGTTATTCAGACATTAGATGGGGGGTATTTAGTTGTAGGCTATTCTAATTCAGATGATTATGATGTAGCTAATAATAATGGATATTCCGATGTCTGGGTACTGAAATTATCTGCATCCGGAAATTTAGAATGGTCCAAAGTCATAGGAGACAACCGGAATAATATAGCTTATTCAGTTGTACAGGATAACGATTCATTTTTATATATTTCAATAGCCACTGAAATAATCTTTCCGAAAAACATATATCTTGATTTAATCAAAACAGATAAGCATGGAAATGTAATCTGGAAAAAAACAAATCCAAATAATCAGTTTTATAATTCCTGGATTTTTCCAATTTGTTTAACGGATAACAATAAAATTGCAATAGGTGGGATTAATTATTTGGCCCTTTTGGATACTTCCGGAACTTGGATTTGTAATAGTCCTTTTTTTAATGGTCAAGCACATAGCATTTTGATTGATCAGTTTAGGAATTACTATATAGCAGGAATTAATACAGGCACAGGTGTAGAAGGATATAAAGGGAATACTGATTCGTATATTGCTAAATTGGACAAGAATCTCAATTTAGTATGGGAACACTGTTATGGTGGAACTTATAATGATCCAGCTTTATGTCTTACAAAAGACAAGAATGGCAATATAATTTTTTCAGGAGAGACCGGATCAACAAATGGAGATGTTAGTAATAATAATGGAAATTATGATGGCTGGGTTGTTAAACTCTCAGAAACTATTTATGCTGAAATTTGTGAACGCGACTCCCTTATTTTAAAAGTGTCCTCTTCCGGGACAGAACCTATCTACTACCAATGGTTTAAAAATGGAAATGCTATAAGTGGGGCTACTTCTACAGAATATATTATTCCTCAAACATCCTTAAGTGATAGTGGGTGGTATTTCTGTGTAGCCAACAATATGTGCGGTAAAGACACATTAAATCAAATTCAGGTCATTATCCATGCAACACCAACTGTTTCT
>Ga0209045_1003235_pt1 | contig 10635 bp, 6 predicted proteins | sample SaaInlLV_10m_DNA_4_FD_184664 | JGI IMG/M metagenome (GOLD analysis project Ga0209045, IMG submission 184664) | Marine microbial communities from expanding oxygen minimum zones in the Saanich Inlet - Saanich Inlet SI072_LV_200m_DNA (SPAdes) (version 2) | ecosystem: Environmental > Aquatic > Marine...
CAGGCCGCAATCGCAGCTGTCTGTTGCCTCGCGGCAACATCCCCGGCTTTCGCCTCATTCGACGCTGTCTCCGCCCCTCAGCCTTCGCTCCCGTCCCAACACGTTCCGTTTTGGAACGTCCCTTCAAGTTCCGGGAGTAAGAAGAGGAGGACGATCGCACGGCAGACAAAACACTTTGTCTACCCCCGCCCTGATACAGTCCATTCTGTGCGATCGCCCTCGCTTTTCCCCGTTCGGGCGCCTGAGCTTCACCGGAGACCTGCCACCTGGCTCTCCCAGAGGCCGTACCATGTCTCTCACTCCAGACAAGGGACTCAATCTCCGCTGGCTCTATAAGGGAATAGCGCCACAACACGCCTTTCTTATGCCTTCCTCGACATTTTCTCAAGAAAAGTTGCGTACCAAGGCAGTTGCACCTACCTCAGGTCTCCACATATTGCTCCATGTGAAATGAAGCGCGCGGCAAATGCATGTCTGAGGCAACCAACTATGGCTTCCCCACTGTTCACTTGGTCCGAGACGAAACACGTGATCAAGGGCGTCCCTTTCCCCGGCACCCCCGATCCCACGGCCTGTGACATACACGCTGTCACGGACGACAGCAGATCGGTTGTCCCTGGTGCCCTGTTCATTGCCATTGAAGGGGAACTGACCGACGGCCATCGCTATCTGTCCCAGGCTGTAGAGTCCCGGGGGGCGGCCATATGTGTGAGCAAGCCGCCAACGCCGGATATCGTTGCGAAGTGCGCAGCGTTCGATGTGCCGTGTCTCCTCGTGTCCGACACGCTCAACGCTTTCCAGGCCCTGTCCCACAGGCACCGAACCCGACTGAGCGATCTGCAGGTGGTCGGGATTACCGGCAGCTGTGGCAAGACCAGCTCCAAGGAGATGATCGCAGCCGTCCTTGAGGGAGCCTTTGCGGATTGCGTCCTCAAGACGGAAGGGAACACAAACAACCACTTCGGAGTCCCACGCAACCTGCTCCGCCTGAATGTGAACCACCGCTTCGCAGTGCTCGAGCTGGGGAGCAACCACCCCGGAGAAATCGCTGCCTTGACATCACTGGTCTCCCCCGACACCGGCATGGTATGCAACATCGGACGCGCACACCTGGAGTTCTTTGGTGACACAGCCGGTGTGGCTCGGGAGAAGGGCGACATCCTCGCAGGGACTGTCCCCGAAGGTACAGCCGTTCTGCCATACGAGGCCGACCACGTGGAAACCCTCCGGCAGAAAGCCGGTGAGCGCCGCATAGTCACCTTCGGAGAGTCACCTGAAGCCGACGTCAGCATGCTCTATCTGGGACGACAAGACAGCCAGTTCGCCGTACAACTGACTATCAAAGCGACCGCGGAAGAACGGCAGTTTCGTTGGGGGCTGGGCGGTCGCCACCAAGCCATGAACGCAGCCGGGGCCGCAGCCGTGGGGTTGGCTCTCGATCTTCCGCTCAGCACGATCACCGAAGGATTGCGGCAAACGCGCCTGCCCGGAATGCGGATGTCGGTTCAGGAGGTCGGGGGTGTCCACTGGGTCAACGATGCCTACAACGCCAACCCGGACAGTATACGAGCCGCAGCGCTCTGGTTCAGAGAGCTGACGGAGCACGTGCACCCCCAACAGCGAGTCATTGTGCTCGGAGACATGCTCGAGCTGCATCCGGACACGGAAGCTGCAGAACACGATGCAGTGCTTGAGTGGGTGTCGGAGGCGTTCCGGGAAGCGCGGGTTGTTGCAGTCGGCCCACGCATGCACCGCGCCGCCGACAAGCTGGGCATGACTCGTTTCCCAGATGCAGAGGCCGCCAGGGACCACATCCGGAGCAACCTCAGGCCGGAGGACTGGGTCTTTCTCAAGGGGTCACGAGGCATCCACCTCGAAACCGTCCTGCCGTAGTGGCGAATGGCGTTGAGTTAGTGCCTCGGAAGTGCGGTGGGTGAGGGCCGAAGAACGCCACTCCGGCAGGGCCTACGTGGCTAACTACGAACGAATTCCGTCACCAGAATCGCGTCGTTTGTAGTAAGGCACTTAACGCAGCGGCGTGCCGTTCTTCCTGCCTAACTCAACCCTATTCTGCCGTAGTGGGGGCACACGGCTATGCTCCGGGCGCGGGTGGGGGCGGAGCAGGCTCAGCGCGTTTGGCTGCTCGCCTCTTCTGAACTGTCAGGACGGCAGCCCCCCCGAGGAACCCGATAAGCAGTGCAATTGCGCAGGGAATGAGAGGCACGACTCGCTCGGAATTAGCATCCATCCCCCCCATTTCGGCATCTTGAATCAGGTTGAGCGGGTCATCGGCAAATGTGGAGCTCGCACCTGCTGCAACGGCCCACTGGCGCGTCTCATCGGCGGAAACGAGTTCCACAGCATCGATCGCGTTCCAGCCTGGTACACGGCTGGTGTCAAGATAGACCCGGACGCGGTCACTGAGCAGATCTCCACTGGCTTTGAGCTGCAAGACCGTTCCCGGCTCGGGACGAGGTGTTTGACCTTCCCAGAGAACAGTCTCCCCCGCTCCCATGGTGAATACAGTCACGCGACAAACCGCTCCGGGGTTAAGAGCCTCGTAGATCCCGACTCCCGCCACTCCGACCGACTCGACGAACCGCAACTCCAACCACTCGACTCCCCCATTCTCCGGCAGCGGCGCCCAGGCAATGCTGGCTTCCTTGCCCTCCTCAAAGTCAGGAGGGCCGGTGGCCTGACCGGCAGACCAAAGTCGACCTTTTCCTTCGATCAGGTCCTGCATGCCAGCGGTCCTTCCCGCCACCGCCGTCTTTTTCGGGGCCACTGCCACGCGCGCGTCTCGCTTCTCAGCCGCAATTTCATCCTCAATCATCGGACGCAATACAGCTGCTTCATCTTCACGCATCTGCGCCAAAGTGCGATTGAGCGTCTCCTTCGCGGAGACCCAGTCGTCATCACGCCACACATAGCCCGCCGCAGGGTACTGCTCCGCAGAAAGGCGTCGTTGAGTCTCAGTCCCAAACGCCTTCCTTTCGCGCGTGTACTGGTTATTGGCCTTGCGGGCCAGACGGGCAATCTCCTTGGCGGCCAATTCCGGCTCAAAATGAGCAAGGTCCCGTGGCTCCAAATCGCCCCGAGCCACCCATCTACTGCCAATGCGGATTTGCCCCGGGCCAATCTCCCGAACCAGCCCCTTGACCTCAGATTTGAACCCCGGGCCCCGGCGAAGCGTGACAGTGACCTCGTCCCCGGCTTTGTAGATTGGGAAACCGGCCTTCGCTTCGGCCAAAAACGCTGCAAATGGCTTGTCCGGCCACGTCGCATCTACGGCGGCCGAAAGAGCCGTGCGAATCTCTCCGTGCACTTCAGCCAACGACTTGGTCGTGGGGCTGACCGGCCACGGAAGGCCCAGCTTCTCTGCCACGTGCCCGGGCTTGATTCGCTCCGCCAACCGAGCCTGAAGCCGAGACTCGACCTGGTCCTCCTGAGCTCCCCACACCGCCCCCCCAAGGCAGACGGCCAAGAACCAGGCAACGCGCCCCGACCCGGTCATCGGCCTCCGGGCACACCCCGCGTGCCTTCTGGCCAGGGGGCAATAGGCATTGAGGCCTTTGTACGCGTTGAGTCTGGTTGTGATCCCTGCCACGTCGGTCTCCTCGCCGGAGCTCTGCTACTCCCGCTTCGTCTTCTCTTTACGGGCCCGTCTGTCTGCCGCGAAACTGACCCGTCCCCGAGAGGCAGGCCCGGCCAGGTCAAGCTGTCCTGAACCAGTTACATCTTCATGGGTGCCATCCAGGGCCGGATCAACGTACGTCAGGAACCAGTTGTCGAGCCTGCCCTTGAGAGCAATTCGAGTCGCTCCATGGTCAGGGATATCCACCAAGTTCTCACTCTCCGAGGGATCGTTGACCAGGTCATACATCTCATTCGGGCCATGGGGATATCGGTGAATGTACTTCCACGACCGTGTACGGATCATCCGTACGGGGCCATATTCGTCAAACACCACGACCTGATCGCGCGGGGGTTCAGTTTCACTCCCCAACACACCGGCAAAGCTCTGTCCCGGCAGTGACGCCGCATCAGGGTTGGGAACGCCCACACAGTCGAGAAGAGTAGGCATGAAATCGTAGTGGCTCAGGAGCTCAGAACACACTCTCCCTGCCGCAATTCTGTCCGGCCAGGACATCAAGAAAGGGACCTTCACTGACTCTTCGTACATGTTCATGGGAAATGTCGCGTTGCCTTTGCCGTAGACACCGTGGTGCCCCATGTTCATCCCGTTGTCGCTGGTGAAGCAGATCAGCGTATTCTCTCGTTCTCCATGCTCATCGAGCCAATCCACGATGCGCCCCACGTTGGTATCCATCGCCGTGATCGCCGCGTAGTAGCCGCTCAGGTAGTTCCTGCGTGTTTCCGCATCCTTCACCGGGATGCTCAAATGCTCAGCCCATTCAGGAGGTTCGAGCCCGTCAGGGACAGAGTCGAACGGGCAATGATCATAGTAGGACTCGAAGATCTCGGTCGGATGCTGATCACGCTGCCACGGCGAATGCGGAGCCGTGTAGTGGACACTCAGATAGAATGGTCTCGCATCATGCATGGTTGTTTCGAGGAACGCCAGCGCGTTGTCGGTAATCACATCAGTGACATAGCCTGACTCGCGGTAGATCTCCCCGTTGTGGACCATCGGGGCGTTGTAGTAGGGCCCTCCGCCCTTCGCATGCACTTCCCAGAACTCGAATCCCTTCTGAGCATGATGTGAATCACCAAGGTGCCACTTGCCGCTCATGCCGCACTGGTATCCCCCGGCCGCCAGGAAATCGGTGTATCCAGTCTGGCCTGCCAGATACTCGATGGTGCGCCCTTTGCCCCCGGGCTCAACCGTTTCATCCGACACATCCCCCGCTCGAATCCAGTCATGGACACCATGTTGGCTCGGGATCCGCCCGGTTACCAGCGAGGCCCGGGCAGGAGAACAGACGGGTGAAGCGCAGAACATATTCTCAAAACGCATTCCGGAGGCCGCGATCGCATCCAGACACGGCGTCCGAATCTCCGCGTTGCCATAGCTGCCCAACGACCAGTAGCCCTGATCATCAGTCAGAATGAAAAGGACGTTGGGTCGATCGGACATACTGCCACATCCTCCAGTCCGGACACACCGCTGACTCAACCACGACGAGACACACCGCAAAACGGGGGCCTCTCTCTGCCTCGGATACTTTGGGGGTCTCGCCCTTAATATCAAGGCGCGCGCTCGGGAGTTGGCTTCACCCCCAACGCTTGGTTACGTTACCGCACAATCAGGGCACAGTCTGGGCAAAAAGGCTCACGCCCCGCCTGACCACGCGAAGGAGCATCATGTCTGATCCGAACAAGGTTATCGAATACACCCGCAGCGCCCCCTTACTTGTCGGCCTGCTGGCCCTCCTCTCACTAGCCTCACCGTACTCGCGCTGCGCCGTCGCCGATGACGCCGCAACTGTCATCGAGAAAAGCGGCTTCAGCGGAGGTCTGGTCGTGCATGTCGGCTGCGGCAATGGAGACCTCTTGACGCACATTGCAGCCGGCGGGAACGTTCTCGCCCAAGGCCTGGTCCGGGCACCGCAGGCGCTTCCTCAAGCGCGGGAGAAGCTGCTCAGGGATCGTCGTTACGGACAGGTGTCTCTGCGAACTTGGCAGCCCCCATATCTGCCCTACGTGGATAATCTGGTCAATCTTCTCGTCATCGAGCCGGGAGCCCAACTCCCAACTCCCGAAGTCCTTCGCGTCCTGGCCCCGGGCGGGGTGGCCTGCACCAGAGAGGGAACGACCTGGCGAGCGATCAACAAAGAAGTCCCTGACCAGATCGACGAGTGGACCCACTACCTGCATGATGCAACCGGAAACCCAGTCGCTCAAGATGACCTCGTTGCCCCCCCCGAACACCTGCAGTGGGTCGGCAATCCGCGCTGGTCAAGACATCATGACCGGATGGCAAGTATGTCTGCCCTTGTTTCCAGTGGCGGCAGAGTCGTCTACATCATGGATGAGGGATCCCGGGCAATCATTCAGCTCCCTCCGAAATGGAAAGTGATCGCCAGAGACGCGTTCAATGGAACCGTACTATGGAAGCGAGACATCGCGGAGTGGCACTTTCACCTCTGGGGCCTCAAGAGCGGCCCGGCAGACTTGACCCGCCGGCTGGTAGCGATCGGCGACCGCGTATTCGTGACCCTGGGAATCCGAGCCCCGGTCAGCATCCTGGATGCGGCGACAGGCCGAACCGTCACCGAGTGTGAGCAGACAGAGGGAGCCGAAGACATCATCGTCTCCGACGGCGTCCTCTTTGCCGTAGTCAACCCGGCAGCAAAGCCGGATCACGATCCGTTCGTGCCCGACCGCAGTGGCACATGGAACGATACAAAAACGCTCGGCCGAACGCGGGGATGGGACGAGCAGCCTCGCCGGATGACAGCCGTCGATGCAAACTCCGGGAAACTCCTGTGGCAGTATGAGACTCCCGTCGCGCCCATGACCCCGGCCGCAGACAGCGTCAGGCTCTATCTCCACGATGGACGAGCCGTCCGTGCCCTCGACCGAAAGACAGGCCGGCTGGTGTGGGAGTCCACCCCCGTTTCCCGTCGACGCTACATCCCGCGACGATTCGGGCCAAATCTGATCGTTCACGACGACACCATCCTGTTCACCGGTGGCGATCGGAAAATGTGGGGGCTCGATGCAGCCACCGGCAAGACGCTCTGGACATCAGAGCATCCCCCTTCAGGGCACTGCTCACAGGAAGATCTGATGGTCGTGGGCGGACTGGTGTGGGCAGGAGACATCGCCGACGGCAAGAGGACGGGGGTCTGGAAAGGGCGGGAGCCACGGACAGGTGAGGTGAAAAGCGAGTTCAAACCTGACGTAGACACCTACTGGTTCCACCACCGGTGTTACCGCAGCAAGGCGACAAAGAACTTCCTGCTGCCGTCGCGAACAGGAACAGAATTCGTTGACTTTCGCAAACAGCACTGGCAGATCAATCACTGGATTCGCGGCGGCTGCATATACGGCATCATGCCGTGCAATGGACTTGTCTACGCCCCACCACACAGTTGCGCCTGCTACCTCGAGAGCAAACTCTACGGATTCAACGCCGTGGCGGCTGCCAAAGCTCGTCAACCCGTGCCCCAGGCGCTCCACCAACAGGCCCGACTCACGAAAGGCCCCGCTTTCCTCAAGACGGGAAAGGGCAGTGCGTCGCCCGAAGACTGGCCGACATACCGACACGATGCGTCTCGGAGCGGAACGACACGTGCCAATATCGCCCCAGAGCTCTCCCGGGCGTGGCAGATCAGTGTCGGGTCCCGTCTGACCAGCCCCGTCATCGCCAACCACAACGTTTATGTCGCCGCCGTTGACACCCACACCCTCTATGCCCTGGACCAGCGCGACGGCGCAACACGATGGACGCACACGGCAGGCGGACGCATCGACTCCCCACCCACTGTCGTCGACGGCCGGGTCCTTTTCGGCAGTCTGGACGGACACGTCTACGCTCTCCGAGCCAGCGATGGCGAGCTCTGCTGGAAACTGCGAGCCGCACCAGTCGACCGAATGCTCTCCGCGTTCGAACAGCTGGAATCTCCCTGGCCCGTGCACGGCAGTGTGTTAGTCCACGACGGGATCGCCTGTTTGGTGGCCGGCCGTACAGCTTTCATGGACGGTGGGATGAAGCTCCTCCGCCTGGACGCCGCGACTGGGAGGATCCTCTCGGAAACTCCCCTGGATGGCAAGATTCCCGCCACCGGTGATGATATCCAGTCGCTGACCAAAGTGCTGAACATGCCGGTGGCCCTGCCAGATGTGCTGTCAACCGATGGGCGACATCTCTACATGCGGTCGCAACGTTTCGGGCTCGACGGGCAATACAAACTGCCCACGCCGCAGCCCACTGACCCGATCACGCTGGCCAAGGACCAGGAAGGAGAAGATCGCCATCTGTTCTGTCCCACCGGCTACCTGGACGGCTCGTGGTTCCACCGGGCCTATTGGCTCTTCGGCCGGCGCTATTCCTCCGGCTGCAACTGGTGGTCTCGGGCAGGGACGTTCACCCCGGCAGGACGCCTGCTGACCTTCGATGAGAAACGCGTCTACGGTTTCGGACGAGGCCCGGAGTACTTCGCCTGGTCAGTCCCGCTCGAGTACCACCTGTTCGCTGCTGACAGGAATCCCAAAGTCGATTCGCGCCGCCCGGGAACGGTGCCCGGCGCAATCAACATCGCCTCCAGCGACAGCCTCGCCCCTAAGGGGAAGCCCTTGACCGTCAGCGCCTGGATCAAACCGGACTCGACTGATGGCGTAGTGCTCGCCAGAGGCGGGGCATCACACGGCTACGGGATCATTCTCAAAGAGGGCAAAGCGCAGTTCACGCTCAGGGTGAACAACAAGATCCAGGAGATCCGGGGCGGAACGATCCGCCCCAATGTCTGGCAGCATGTCGCAGGCGTCCTGGACACTGAAAAGAACATGCGCCTGTACATCGACGGAGAACGAGTTGCGGAAGCGCCCTCAACCGGCTTCATCGCGGCAAACCCGAACGAAGCCATGCAGATCGGCATCGACACGGGCTCCCAACTGGGGCATTCCAAGAAGTCGCCCCCATACACCGGCACCATTGACGATGTCCGTATCTACCATCGCCCACTGGCAGCCAGGGAGATCGTTCTCCTCACTCAGTCAGATGAAGCCGGACCGAAGGACAGTCTTGTCCTCCACTACTCATTTGACACAGACGACGCACTCGATGAGAGCGGGAATGGTAACCATGGCGGTGTCGGCACAACAGCGACCACGGGCAAATGGGGGCGTGGAATGACCTTCGGAGCGCCACCGGTCGACCGTCGAGGCAATGTCAAATTGCGCCGTCAAGTCACCTTCTCACACCGATGGTCCCACGCGCTGTCCATCTATGCACGTGCCATGGTCAACACCCCGACCGCATTGTTTGTCGCCGGCCCACGCGACGTGATCGATGAAGAGAAGACCTACGCCAGGCCGCACGATCAGGACGTGAAACGCATGCTGGCGGAACAGGACGCGATCATGGCAGGATCACAGGGAGCCTTCCTGCTGGCCATGGACCGCAACACCGGCCAGGAGCTGAGCCGCCTCAAGCTCGACTCACCGCCGGTCTGGGACGGCATGGCCGCCGCGCAGGGCGTCCTCGTCGTCTCCGCTCTCGATGGGACGGTCACCTGCCTCACAGGGAGATAGCCCCCCCGTAAGGCCCGACTCCCAACACCCCAGCCGCCCACTGCGATGCCAGGCACGCTCTTCAGAGGGCCTGACTCCCCTCCCCTGGCACGATACGTGCTCATTCCTCCTTCCGTATGCCCATGCTGTCGTCACACACAGAAGGCGCAACACGGTCGCCATGCGGGTCTCCAGGCACGGGTGACGTGCTCAGGGACGCTGGGCGGCTTCGCAAGCGTGAGAAACCGCATTTGGCAATTCTGACAAGATTGTGGCACCGGATTGTCCAACCTGCGAAGCCGGTTTCGCTCGCAGGAAGCCACAAACAATGAGTCCGAAGCAACAACGAATGTAGGCCATGAGAGGTCACTGATGGCAGCAATAGCAGAAAAATCCCGGGTACTGACTCGTCTGGTCTTGGGCTGGGCGCTGTGTTGCGCTCTGTCATGGACAGGGGCGGCAGAGACCGTCTCCCTCGAGATCCGCCCTCATGAGAGCCCGTGGTGCGCCACCTACACGGATGCCGCCCTGAAAGGCACGGCAGAGGCCCTCTTTGAGCTCCGGATGACCAGTCAGGCCACCGTGGACACCAAATTCGTCCTCATTGAACGAAACCGCCCGGCAGGGGTCCAAACGTCCTACTACCTAGAAGGTTGGGATGAGATCAGCGACGACGTTCACAGCGCGGATGGCTGGACCTCCTGGGTCTTCAGCCCTGGCGAAACCGCCCTGTTACACCTGCGCGTATGGTCGCCCGACGGAAGCGGCGGTGGCGATGTCATCCGTATCTGCGCGTTGCCTCTTGTTGGTGGCGATGCAGGCGGGCGGATCGGGCCCGGCCCCGTCGCGGTCTGCGAAGCCTACGGCTATGGAATCATGGCAGGTGGCGAGGTCGAATGGCTCGGAACGGGATCAACGTATTTCGAAGCAACAACCCTCCACGCAAACGGAGCAGCCAAGATCACCGGTTCGAACAAGCTGTACGGAACAGTGAGCTCGTCGGTTCGCCTCTGGTCGACCGGCAGCTGCAAAATCAACGGTGACGCAAGGGCCCCCGTGTTCAAAGGAAAGACCCCCGGGAACGTCACCGGAACAGCGACCAAGGGCGATGTGCCGACAGTTGAGCTTCCCGATCTGGATCTAACCCCCTACCACAGTGCAGCACTTGCCAACGGCGAAGTGTACAACGGGAACCAACACCTCTCCGGCTCACACGACATCAGCCCGACCGGCGGGATCATGTGGGTCAACGGTGACTTGAGGATCAGCGGTTCCGGAGATATGTACGGCTGCTTTATAGCGACCGGTGACATACGGACTTGAGAGTACCGAGTTCTCAGCCGTCTGAGCCGTTTCCTGCCCTCAGCTTACACACCTCAATTGCCAAGTCCACCCATTCCTTTGTGAGTTCGCGGAAGCGCCGGTAGCTCTCCACCT
>Ga0209045_1003238_pt1 | contig 10629 bp, 4 predicted proteins | sample SaaInlLV_10m_DNA_4_FD_184664 | JGI IMG/M metagenome (GOLD analysis project Ga0209045, IMG submission 184664) | Marine microbial communities from expanding oxygen minimum zones in the Saanich Inlet - Saanich Inlet SI072_LV_200m_DNA (SPAdes) (version 2) | ecosystem: Environmental > Aquatic > Marine...
TGCCCGCTTAAGTTGACGGCATTGCCCCCGGCCTCCCGAATCTGAGCTCAATCGACCCCCAGCTTAACGGTTACCCAAAAGTGGTTCTAATGGCAAGAAAAGCGCACTGTGTAAGATGGAACACACCCGACACCAACAGCATACGTGGGAGTGGCGCCATCCCATCGAGCTGCCTCCAGTGACGGGGCGCGCGATCCACACGTCGTGATTGTGCGATCGCAGCCCCCGCACCAGATTGAGCGGGAAGGAACCGGAACAGAACCAGCCCCTTGCTGCCGGACCTCCTATCGTCGCCGCAGGAGGGCACGTTATGGGAATGGATGATGACCGGACGATGGGATCCGGGAACGGATCAACCGGGAACGGTCGGATGCCGGACGGGTACCTGGAGGCCGGTTTTCCCAAACCGGGGTCCCTGGAACGCGCGGTTAGGGAAAAGCGCTCAGGGATGAGCTGCCTCCAGTGACGGGGCGCCCGATCCACGCGTCGTGGTTGTGCGAATGCGGCCCCCGCACCAGATTGACCAGGAAGGAACCGGAACAGAACCAGCCCCTTGCTGCCGGACCTCCTATCGTCGCCGCAGAAGGGCGCGTTACGAGAGCAAAGATGAGCGGCCCTGCTTCCTGAACTGCCTCGGCGATATCCCGTGCGTACGCTTGAACAGCCGATTAAGACTGGAGAGCGTCTGGAACCCGGCCTCGTACGAGATATCGATGATCGGCCGGTCTGTGTTGAGGAGCAAAGTCTCGCTCATCTTCAGGCGAATGGAGTTGACATAGGTGACTGGCGTCATGCCTGTTGCCGACTTGAACTTCGCGCGGAATGACGAGAGCGACATGTGGCAGAGCGACGCGAGTTGCTCGATCCTGATGACGCCGCTGTAGCCTCCCAGGATGTGGTCAAGTGCGGGCTGCACAGCAGATCGGTGCCTGTTGACGGTGATCTCGCGGACCTCAACGTTACCAAACCTCCGGTGTAACAGGATCGCGAGTCGAAGCATGAGTGCCTGGACGGCGGTCTTGTAGTGTGTGTTCTGAACGGTGATCTCTGTCGTAATTTCGCGTAGTATGTGGAGGAGGCCGGGGGCGTCGTGTAACACTGAGGACGCGGGATTCAGGTTGAGCAGGGACTCATGTTCGACACCCGCTGCGAACGATCCGCCGCCACGAATGCAGCTCGCCACATCAGCCCAAATCCATCTCCACTCGCTCACGATTCCGGGTGAGCTCCTTGCTCGATGGTAGTCGCCGGGAACCATGATGGTGATGTCACCTTCCCGGAACGGGATGATTTGGTCGTTGACGATGAAGATGCCGCTGCCGCGTTCGCAGTAACCGAACTCCATGCAGCTGTGCGTGTGGAGGGACTGGATCTCACGGTCATACAACACGCCCGGCCGACGCATCACCCGGACGGGGTCACCCGGCGTGATGTTCATGTGCTCGTATTCCAGCACCTTTTGTTGTATCGGCATAGTTTGTTCTCTTATTAGCGTAGTATTATGTCAATAATATAGCAATAGTCATAGCATAACGCACACGAAACTAGTGGCGGCGGGCGCGAATAGCGGGCCCACCCCTTGCTGATGCCTGGATGTGGAAGTGTTTCGGGCACCTTGGTGCGTACGGGCGTACGTACCGAGGAGGCCGGAATGCTCCCGCACCAGGAATCGGTAAGCCGTAGGCCGGGCACTGTTTCTTGGCCCGGCGTTCATCATTCGACGAATGAGGCCTCTCTGTTTCCTGGCAACCCTTGCGGGCGGACCATTCTTCGCGACCCTCCGCCCGGGACGCCAACGACGATACTCGGCATCGCCTTTTTGCCGTCCCGGACGAAGCCTCATCGAAGACTGGCCCGGGGGTGGGCTCGCTATTCAACCCCCGACGCCACCAGGAGAAAACCATGGACTACGTCTCAATGAAGACGGTCAGTGAACTCACGGATCAGATCGAGCGCTACCTTGAACTGAAGGCTGAGTATGGCGCAGGCGGGATCCGTGCCGTGGCGCAGCGGCTGGAGGAGAGCTTGGCCGGCTTCCTCGCCGAGGTCAAAGGAATGGCCATCGACGAAACGCTGGCTGCGATTGAGCCGAACCTGCTCGACGACATCAAGAGATTGCGCCCGGAAGGGCCGCGCGTGATGGGTACCCTTGATGTTGATGCGTACAAGCAAAGGGTGATGGGAGCGCTGGTCGGACGCATGGCTGGGTGTACGCTGGGTGCACCGGTGGAGTTTAATCCCATCGATAGGATGGCAAGGCTTGCAGAGCAGAACGGCACGCCGTTTCCGCCAGAGGACTATTGGACCTACGTGGATAATCCATCTGTCCTCCGTTACGGGAAGAGCCGCCGCGATGCGTATACTCGCGACAAGATGGACGGCGTACCGGTGGACGACGACGTGGAATACACGTTGACGGGCCTTGTGGTGGTCGATAAGCATGGTTTGGACTTCACGACCGCCGACGTCGGACGAACGTGGCAGGACGTGCTGCCTATGGCCTGCACCGCCGAGAAGGTTGCGCTGGACAATCTCAATAATGGCATCGATGCGAGGGACGCTGCAGATGTCGAGAACCCGTACTGCGAATGGATCGGCGCGGACATCCGCTGTGACCCCTGGGCCTACATGTGCCCCGGCAATCCGGAACGTGCAGCGGAATTTGCCCACCGCGATGCGTACCTAAGCCACCGGAGGCAGGGGATCTACGGCGCAATGTATTTCGCGGCATCGATTGCCGCGGCATTCGCGCTGGATGATCCCATGGCCGCGCTGGAAGCGGGCCTGGCCGAGATACCGGCAGATTGTGCAATGGCGAAGGCAATCCGTTGGGCCTTGGATACAGCCCCCTCGATCAAGGGCTACCAGGATGCGCGGAATACCGTCGACGAAAAGTTCGAAGGCATGCACGGCGTACACACGATCAACAATGCGTGCCTGACTGTCTTTGGTGTGGCTCTCGGCAAGACTGATTTCACCCGGGTAATCCGTGAGACCGTTGCCATGGGCCTGGACAACGACTGCACCGCGGCCACCGCAGGTTCCCTGGTCGGCGCAGTGATCGGGATCGACGGGATACCTGAGCACTGGTACGCGCGGTTCAACGACACGATTCATTCGTACTCCAAGATCTGCGAGCGCTACTCCATCACAGACGTAGCGAATCGGTTTGCCGCGATAGCGCAGGCAAACGGCTGTGTCATGTAGGCAAGGAAGCAGAACAGCAGCGTCAAGATGGCCGGGAGTTGCTGGAGCGTTTGCGGGCGGAATCTCAAGGAGCGGCAATGCAGTGAATACCAGATGGCGACCTCTCAAAACGACGACAGTGACCGGCTTGCAGGGCGAACGTCTGGGGCTGTGGCGCAACCACCGGCTGTGGTTCATCGCAGAATCCGGGTACTTAATCGATGGCTTTGAATGCAGGCCGGGCGTGCATCCCTGGCAGGGGGAGCATCTCGGCAAGTGGCTGCATGCGGCAACGTTGGCGTATCAGATGACCGGAGACGAGCGCCTCGAAGAGAGCATGCGGTCCTTTGTGGAGCGTCTCTTGGCAACTCAAGATCCGGATGGTTATCTCGGGACCTACGCCGCCGATTGCACGTTCATGGCCATGCCGGAGAACAGTTCAGTCGATGCTGTCCATGATGATATGGACGCATCAAAACGCAAGAAACTCCATGGCGGATGGGACACGTGGACGCATCGCTACAACCTCTACGGACTCCTCACCTACGAGAGGGCCTTCCCGGACGAACGCATTGTCGATGCCTGTCGACGGATGGCTGATCTGCTGATCGAGGTCTATGGGGAAGAAAAGTATGACCTGACGGAATACGGAACGCGAAAGGGTATCTCCGCCACGACGCTTATCGAGTCGATCGTGATGCTCCATGAGCGAACGCAGGATCAGAAGTACCTGGATTTTGCTGAACACATTGTCAACCTGATGGAGGGCAATCCCGCCCTGAAGCTGATGAGTATAATGCTCCAAGGCGGCGCCGTGGTGCATCCCGGTGAGGGCAAGGGATACCAGCTTATGGCCAATCTGCTGGGGTTCATTACGCTGCACAGATGTACGGGCAGAACAGACTATCTCGATGCCGCGATCAACGGCTGGCGCGAGATCAAAGAGAAGCACATTCTCGTTACTGGTGGCTCATGGAGCCGAAAAACGGACTACAACGCCAACTGCGAGTGCTTTGCACATGTCGAGGACTTTGATCCTCAGAAGGTCTCCGTGGAAGGCTGTTGTGATACGACCTGGATCCAGCTTTGTCTGCACCTTTTTGAGATAACCGGTGAATCCAAGTACATCGATGAGGCCGAAGTGACTCTCTACAACAGCCTCTACGGACATCAACATGCAGATGGCGTAAAATGGTGTTATTACACGGCTCCCAATCAGGCCAAGCTGCCGTATTCGGATAAGATCCAGTGCTGTCACTCAAGTATGCCGCGCGCCATGGAGATGGTTGCGGCAAATCTGGTTGGCCAGTTTGACGGTCATCTCACCATTGCCACGCTATCTCCCTGCAGTGCGGAGCTGACCGAACGATTCGGTGGCGGCAGGCTCGTAGTCAAGAGTGGATTCCCGAAGAATGCATCGGCTGAAATCCACTTCGAAACAGAATGTTCTCAGTCCTTCGTCTGCGAATTCAGGTTACCGGCTGGCACGGTGCTGAATACTCTGAGCGTCAATGGCGAGACCATTCAACCAACAAGAAACGACCGAGGATTCTACGAGTTTAAGCGTCTCTGGCAGAACGGCGACGTCCTGAAGGTCGACGCCGAGTTCGAACTGCATAGCCACGTTCAGTCCGGTGAAAACGGGAAGCACTGGGTTGCTTTCAGCTGTGGTCCCAATGCGCTCGCGCAGAAGATCACCACCGCCCCCACCGACGAACCGTTTGCTGAGCTGTCCGCTGAAGAGGTGCTCCGGAAGCTGAGGCCCTCAGCAGATGGATCGTTCCTGGTCCAGGGAACAGACATCCTCCTGATGCCCTTCCTGCGAACGTGCACCGAGGAATCCGGACCAAGGACCTATTGGAGGTGCAAATGATGGCAGACCAACCGAACATCATCTTCGTCTTCAGTGATCAACAGCGTTACGACTCGGTCGCCTGCAACGGCAATCCGATCGTCAAAACACCGAATCTCGATGCTCTGGCCGCAGAAGGAGCGACCTTCGATAACGCATTTTCGTCGTGCCCGATCTGCTCGCCATATCGCGGTCAGGTGATGACCGGCAAGTATTCCCACGCCAACGGGTGCATGGACAACGAATGCGCGCTCCATCAGGACCAGGCAACGCTGCCGTTGACCCTCGGCGCTGCGGGATACAGGACCGCCTACGTCGGGAAATGGCACCTGGGATATGGGCCCTACACCGAAGACAAACGGTATGGGTTCGACTACATGGCCGCATACAACTGCAACCACAACCACAACGACCTCACCTACCACGAGAACGAAGATGGCCCGTTCCCATTCGACAAGTGGGGACCGACCGGGGAGACCGATCTAGCGCTGCGATTCATCGAGGATCATCAGAAGGAGTCGAGCGACGATCCGTTCTGCGTGGTGATGTCCTGGGGACCGCCACACTGGACGTTCGACAAGAATCAGACCTACAGCGCCTATCCTGAGCAGTTCAACACCTACCGACCCGAGGACATCGAACTGCCACCCAGCGTCCCGCGTCAAATGGCGCACTTCGCCAGGCAGGAGTTCGCCGACTACTACGGCTGCGTGAGCGGACTCGACCACGAAGTCGGCCAGATCATGGCGTTTCTGAAGGAAAACGGCCTGGAGAAGAACACCATCCTCTGCTACTCATCCGACCACGGCGACCATCTTGGCGGTCACGGCTACGGCAAGCCCCCCGATAACTGGCTGCATCACTCCAAGCGCGCCTCAAAGGGCACGCCGTACAACGAATCGATCCACATCCCTTTCATCATGCGATATCCCGACAAGATGGCGGGGGGACAACGGGTCCGGATCATGTTCAACAGCGTCGACGTCATGCCCACGCTGCTCGGTCTCGCCGGCGTCGAGCTGCCGGATGAGATCCAGGGGCAGGATCTCTCACACGCAGTGCTTGGAGGCGAGGGCCCGGAGCCTGAGTCCGTCTATCTGCAGATCCTTGGTCCGGGTTGGCCGCACCGCGGCGACTGGGTTGGCTTCTGGAGGGGCGTGCGGACAGACAGATATGTCTATGCAAGATGGGTCGATGGGCGTGTTTGGTTGTTTGACCGTGACAATGATCCGTTTGAAATGACCAACCTGGCCGGGTCTGCTGAACATGCGGAAATCCGGCAGCAGCTCGAGCTACGCCTCCAGAAGTGGATCAAGGACACAGGAGACCCGTTTGACACGGGTGAACGCGACACCGCAACCGGGATGCTGAAACTCGAAAGAGAATTCACACACGAGAAGTACAGGGGAGAGAGGTGAAGGCTGGCTCACCGTTGGAGCCCTACTGCTTCGCGGGAAGCAACTGTGACACCGGAGTGCGCACCTACTTTGCGCTCACAAGCAACAGGTGAAGAGATCATGACCGCAAGAATGAAGTTCATTGAGTTCCGGCTTTCCTCACTGTTCATAACTCCGCTGGTGGTCGCCGCGCTATGTGCAACCGCAAATGGAGACCAGAAGACAAGCGGACCATCCGTTCGGGAAGTCTTGAAGGAAAGCGGGGTTGCGGGCGGCTTGGTTGTCCACCTGGGAGATGGCGGCGGGCAGATTCTCGACAGCCTGCACGCCAATGAGAGCTATCTGGTCCAAGGGCTATGTCCCGACGCTGGAAGTGTGTTGGAGGCCCGGGAATACCTGCGGAGGAAAGGGCTGTACGGCAAGGTTTCGGTTCGGTATTGGGACGAAGGCCATCTGCCCCATGCGGACAACCTGGTGAATCTGATTGTCGTGTCAGGTGGCAAATGGCAAGAGGCTAGTGAGGAAATTGCCAGGGCGCTGGCGCCTCGCGGAGTCGCCATGGTTAACGGCTCCGTTGCCACTGGCCACCCGTCATTCGTCACTCAATCTCCAGGGGGAATCCAAGGCTGGACAAAGCTGGTCAAACGAGTGCCGCCGGAGATTGATGACTGGACACACTTCCTGCATGCCCCGGATAACAACGCCGTGGCCGAGGATTCGGTGGTCGGGTTGCCCAATCACCTGCAGTGGATCGGCGCGCCCAAGTATGCCCGTAGCCACGAGCAACTGGCCAGCGTAAGTGCCATGGTCTCTGCGAAGGGGAGGCTCTTCTACATCGCTGATCTGGGGCAAACAGCCGATATCCGCCTTCCGGCAAGATGGAAACTGATCGCCCGCGATGCCTTCAACGGCATGGTCCTGTGGACGCGCACGATCGGCAATTGGAGCAACCATCTGCATTCATTCCGCGCCGGGCCACCGGATTTGCCGTTCCGCCTCGTTGCCGTCGGCGACCGGGTATACGTGTCGCTGGATCAACCCAAACCGATTCACGCACTGGATGCCGTCACCGGCGAAACGTTGCTTACCTACAAAGGGACGGAGAACGCCCGCCAGATTATGCATGTCGGCGACCGTCTGGTCATGCTGACGGGAACCAGCCAGGTCGACATCCAGCGCGAGCTCAGGGGAATTGCCTCGGCCAAGAGGTCGATCACGGCAGCCAATCCTGAAACGGGCGCCGTGCTCTGGCGGAAAGCGGTCGGCAAAGACGCACTGCTTCCCGTGGTAGCATCGGGAGGCTCATTGCTCTATCAAACCAAGGCACTGCTCGTGTGTCTCGACTTGGCAACCGGCAGGGAAAAATGGCGGACCGCACATCCACTGGCGCTGCCGAAACCCAAGAGCAAGGATTGGAACTGGGTGACGCCGACACTGACCGCCAAGAACGGCATCGTTTATGTCTCCGACCTGAAGTCGCTTTCCGCGATCTCGGTCAAGGACGGGAAGACGCTGTGGGGATGCTCAAGCAAGGCGGGGTTTTGCTCTTCGCCGGACACGTTCCTGATAGATGGTCTGCTGTGGCGCGGATATACGGGCAAACGGGGTGCCGCCGATTTTGGGCAGGGGCTCAACATGGCAACCGGTGAACTGGAGCGGGAGTTCGACACCCAGAAGGCGTGGGATTTCGCAACGCTGGCCCACTACCGGTGCTACAAGCCGAAAGCCACCAGCAACTTCATCCTCTCCAGTCGCTCCGGCGTTGAGTTCATCGACGTGGTGAGCGGCGAAATACGGAACAACTTCTGGCTGCGCGGCACCTGCCAGTACGGTGTACTGCCGTGCAACGGCCTGCTGTACGCGCCTCCGCATTCCTGCGCCTGCAACATCAAGACCATGATGCGCGGCCTGTGCGTGTTTTCGGCGAAGCAAGCCTTGTCGGGGAACCCGGCGGCGAAGAAGGACCGCTTTGAGAGAGGGCCGGCCTTTGGCGCCATCGGGGAGGCTGGGCTGCCGCACGCCGAGGACTGGCCGGTGTTCAGGCACGATAATGAACGCAGCGGCAAGGCCTCGACCCGCGTGCCGCACGAGTTGCGGCAGGTATGGAAGACGACGTTGGGTGGAAAACTGACAGCCCCGGTTGTCGCCAGAGGCAGGATCTACATCTCGGAAACCGATGCCCACACTGTTCATGCGCTCAACGCAACGAGCGGCAACTCTATCTGGTCGTACACCGCGAATGGACGGATTGACTCACCGCCAACCGTCCACAACAACACCGTGCTGTTTGGTTCCGCCGATGGCTGGGTCTACTGCCTGCGCGAGGAAGATGGAGCCCTGGTTTGGCGCTATCGCGGCGCGCCTGAAGAACGGGCCATCGTTGTTCGTGGCCAGCTCGAATCGGCGTGGCCGATCCACGGCAGCGTACTGGTCGAGAACGATGTCGCGGTCGTGGCCGCAGGACGTTCCTCCTACGTCGACGGCGGTATTCACATCACCCGGCTCAATCCCGCCACCGGTAAGAAGCTCTCTGAAACACTGGTGAACAGCCTTGATCCGAAGACCGGCAAGCAGCCGCCCGGCGGGGTGGATCTGCGCGGGGTGCTCAACGATATCCTCGCGGCCTCGAACGGCTCGGTCTATATGCGTCACCTTAAGCTCGACTTTGAGACCGGCGACGATCTGGCAATCGGCCCGCCGCACCTGTTTGCCCCCATGGGATTCCTGGACGGCGCCTGGTGGCACCGGTCGTACTGGCTGTTCGGCTCCGACCCGGTCTGCATGCCCGCGAAGAACGAATCGGGCTGGGCCATCTGGTCGCGTGTCGGCAACATGGTTCCGTCGGGCCGCATCCTTGCGCTGGGCGATGATACCGTCTTTGGGTATGGCCGCACCAAGTACCCGCATGGAGGCGCAGGGCAGTTCCGTGGCGGCGAAAAATACCACCTGTTTTCCGCCGAAAAGAAGATGAAACCACTGCCGAGCCACAAAAAGGACCAGCATCTGCGGTACGCCAGGTCAGGTGGGAAGCTGGGGCTCCGGAATACACCGACGCCCGAATTGTTCAACTACCGCTGGAGTGTGGAAGTTCCCGTCTTTGCTAAGGCCCTGGTTTTGGCTGCTGACACGCTCTTCGTGGCGGGGCCACCCGAGCCTGAAGGCGCGAAAACCGGTGGCCTTGACGTCGACAGTCCCAGCAAAATCGAAGCAGCCTATCTCGGGAAGCTCGGCGCATCGCTCCACGTGGTTTCCGCCAGCGATGGAAGGCAGTTGGCCGAATACAAACTCGATTCGCCGCCCGTTTTCGACGGCATGATCGCCGCGAGGAAGAGAGTCTTTCTGGCTCTCGAAGACGGTTCTCTGGCGTGTTACGGAAAACAGGCAATAGCGGCTCCGGACCTGGCTGCCGGCGAACCCCCATCAAAGGTCTCGGGCCCGGCGCCCGTTCTCCTCGATTCCGACAGCGGACCTGAGTCTGAGTGGATCAGCCTCTTCAACGGCAAGAACCTTGACGGTTGGGACGGGAACCCGGACGTCTGGCGGGTGGTGGACGGTCACATCGAGGGGAAAGGCCCGTCGAGGTACAAGCAGTACCTGAGCAGCACCACCCACACGTTCAGCAACTTCATTCTCGAGGTCAAGTTCTTTCCGGTGAAAGGGAACAGCGGCGTCAACTACCGCAGCCACTACCACACGGCGAGGAACCGCCCCTACGAGACCAGCGGCTATCAATGCGACATTGGTCCGATGGGAGCGCTCTACGACATCCATACAACCAGCAAGGCCGCCCCTCCACGCTACGGCATTGTGAAAAGGGGGCACAACCAGCTGGTCGACACCAAGGGGTGGAATACCTTCAAGATCGTCGCAGACGGCAGGAAACTCTCCCACTACATCAATGGCACACTCGTCATGGAGTTCGAGGACAACGATCCGGAAGGCTTCCGCGAAAAGGGGTTCATTGCCTTTGAGCACCACGACAAAGGGGTAACTGTCTGGCTCAAAGACATCCGCGTAAAGAGGCTGCCCGCAGACCAGGACACGCCGCCGAAGGCAGGCCAGGAGGACAGACCGGTGAAGCCTCAATCGCCGGTCACCCCCGAACGCAAGCCGACAGAAGCCAATCTGGCTAGACAAGGACAGATCATCGCTTCTGTGATGAGGCCCGGCGGGGGCAATGCCGTCAACTTAAGC
>Ga0209045_1003248_pt1 | contig 10604 bp, 6 predicted proteins | sample SaaInlLV_10m_DNA_4_FD_184664 | JGI IMG/M metagenome (GOLD analysis project Ga0209045, IMG submission 184664) | Marine microbial communities from expanding oxygen minimum zones in the Saanich Inlet - Saanich Inlet SI072_LV_200m_DNA (SPAdes) (version 2) | ecosystem: Environmental > Aquatic > Marine...
TGGTGAGAAGATTTCAGAGGCATTAAATGCTATGACTTTATATGCAGTTTCTCATTTCAAAAATGAAGAAAAATATATGATTACGTTTGACTACCAGGAGTATATATTGCACAAAAGAGAGCATAAGGACTTCTTAAAGAAGACTATTAACTTTTGTATAAATGTTACGCATGGAAACAATAATATTTCAGGCAGTCTGCACAAATACTTGAAAAAATGGCTTGAAGAACATATACAGGTGGCAGACAAAAAACTTACTGAATGTTTCAACAAAAATGGTCTTAGCTAATAGATCAAGTAATTAATGCAATTCCTCAATTCACAAATTCCTCAATACCCCAATTGTATTGCCTCGCTTTAATATTGCATCAATACTGTAACAAGTATATAATTCGCAATATGAAGAAATACGACATAAACATACTAATTATCGATGACGACAGAGATATCTGTGACTCATTGAAAAAATTATTCGTAATTGATGGATACAAGGTTAAAGCAATTACAAATCCGATGCACACCCTCAGGGAGTTGAATAAGCAGCTGTACCATCTTATTATCCTGGATCTCAAAATGCCAAAAATTAAAGGAGAGGATTTATTAAGAGAAATCAGAAAGATTAATTCTGATATATCAGTTATTATCCTTACCGCATATCCTTCCGTCGATTCTGCAGTTCAAGCATTACAGAGCCATGTCTTTGATTATATCAAAAAACCGTTTAAGATTAACGAACTTAGAGACACTGTAAGAAACGCGTTAAGATCAAAGATGCTGCTTCTGGAACCTGAACAAGAATTGAATCTAAAAATAGGGAAGAAGGTAAGAAAGTTAAGGAGTGAAAACAGACTTACATTGAGGCAGCTTGCAGAAAGAACAAACCTGTCAGTAAGTCTCATTTCACAAATAGAACGCGCTGAGAGCGCTGCATCAATATCAACGTTAAACAAGATTGTAACCGCACTGAATATAAGTTTGAAAGATTTGTTTGAGGACATTTAGGTTCAGAAAATATTTATTCACATCAGAGTATTTCCTCCGAAGTTTAACAGTTAGAAATTAATTACCAGGTTGACTAATTAACAGAAACAGTCATTTCAGTTTCAGGATATTAAAATGAATTATGAAAAGATGACAAAGGCGGAGTTGATTACTAAGCTCAAGTCACTCGAATCCGGTGTTGAGAATTCCAAGTGTATAAAAAAAGAAATTACACTTCAAGAATCAGAAGAGAAATACCGTAGATTTATTGAAATTGCTAATGATGCTATATTTCTGGTGGATGTGGAGACACAAATCATACTTAATGCCAACAAACGTGCTGAAGATTTACTTGGTGTGCCTGTTGAAGAAATAGTGGGTATGCATCGTTCGCAAATATATCCCCAGGAAGATATTGAAAGTAACGAAAAGATTTTTCAGAAGAACGTTGGAATGGGCTGCGTAGTAACATCAGAAGATATTTTTGTACTACACAAAGATGGACGTAAAATTCCTGTGGAAATCAGCGTAAATGTCTTTGAGCTGGATGACAGGAAGGTAATTCAGGAGATTTTCAGGGACATCTCATATCACAAGCATATTGAGCAATCGATTAAACTTAGTGAATACAAGTACCGTTCACTGTTCGAAAATATGCTCAACGGCTTTGCATATCATAAAATCATTGTTAATGAAAGCAATAAGCCAATTGATTACGAGTTTTTAGATGTTAACAACTCTTTTGAAATCTTAACAGGTTTGCAGAGAGATTTCATTATAGGGAAAAAAATTTCGGAGGTAATACCTGACATTAGAAACGCTGATCCTGATTTGATTAAGATATATGGTAAAGTAGCCCTGACTGGTGTAGGCACAAATATTGAAGTTTATTTTGAGCCTTTAAAAAGATGGTTTACTATTTCTGTATACTGTCCTAAAAAAGAATATTTTGTTACAGTTTTTAATAATATCACCGAGCACAAGCAAGCAGAGGAAAAAATAAATAAACTGAACAAAACTTTGGAACAACGCGTGTTAGAGCGTACTGAAGAGTTGTCAAAAGCAAACATTAAAATAATAGATAGCGAAGCGAGATTTCGAAGCATATTGTCCTCCCTGTATGAAGCTGCTATTATAATTTTAAATCGTGATGGCAGAATTCTGGCACTTTGGGGTACACCTGAAATGGACGAGCGATATGGTATACTTGCTGCCGAATCTGTTGGCAAGTCAATTAGAGATTTTCTACATCAGGACTATATGGAGCAGATGGTTGCACATATTCGCAACGTTGTAGATACCGGAGATAAAACTATTGTGGAACACATGATTACTGTCCCGGGCGGTCACTTCTGGCATGAAATATCACTTAGCCCAATGCGTAACAATAATGGTGATATAAGTGCGGCAATTGGCTTTATCCGTGACATCACAGAACGCAAGAAATCAGATTCCGAGCGGTTACGCTTAACACAAATACTGGAGATGACAAGTGATTTTGTTAGTACGGCTACAAATGATGCCAATATAACCTACATCAACAGATCCGGTAAAAAAATGATTGGCTGGGAAGATAATTTTAAACCCAATTCTAAAAAGATTCAAGATGCACATCCCGAGTGGGCATTGAACATAGTTAAGGATGTAGGTCTTCCATCAGCAACTAAAGATGGAGTATGGGAAGGTGAAACTGCAATTATAAAAGAAGATAGAACTGAAATCCCAGTTTCTCAGGTTATCATATCACACAAATCTCCAAAAGGAGATGTTGAATTTTATTCTACCATTATGCGTGACATCACTGAACGCAAGCAAGCGGAACAAGCACTTCGTGAATCGTCTAAACTCAATGAGAAAATCATTAGTGAGTCACCCATTGGCTTGGCGATCTATGACCAGACTGGTCAGTGTATCAAAGCGAATGGATCGATTGCAAAAATGATCAATGCGACGCAAGAACAAGTGCTTACACAAAACTACAATAAAATAGAGTCATGGGAAAAATGTGGTCTTCTCGATATGGCAAAAGAATGTATTCGTCTGCAAAAGAATGAGCGCTACGAATTTGATGTTTTATCTTCTTTTGACAAGCATGTATTTTTAGATTGTACATTTGTGCCTTTTATGTCAAATCAAGAGCAACATCTGCTTTTAATATTAGACGATATTACTTCTCGCAAAGAGACTAGTAGAAGGCTTGTTAAAAAAAACACTTACTTGAGATTACTTCAAGTAACAGCAGTAGCTGCGAATGAAGCAGAAGACATTAAAGATGCCTTTCTACCGGTATTAACACAAATATGTAAATACACCGGTTGGGAAATTGGTCACGCCTATGCTATTTCAGAAAATAATCCTGATCTGCTAAAGCCTACTGAAGTATGGAGTCTTGAAAAAGTAATACCATTCATGGATTTCTGCAGCATTACTAAAAAAACTGATTTTACCAGAGGAGTAGGTCTCCCCGGCAGGGTACTTGCAAGTTGTAAGCCTCATTGGATTGAAGATGTTACAAAGGATAGTAACTTCCTCAGAAAACAGATAGCATTAGACTTGAACATACATTCCGGTATTGCTTTTCCCGTGATGATTGGGCATAGTGTAGTTGCAGTACTTGAGTTTTTCACTACCCAGAAATTAAAACCAGATTACAAGTTCATGGAAGTTATGGCTGATGTGGGAACTCAGCTCGGACGTATTGTTGAACGAAAGCAGGCTGGAGAGGCGTTGATGCAGAGCGAGCGGCGCTTCCGAAAATACTTCGAACTGGGTCTGGTAGGCATGGCAATAACTTCACTAGAAAAACGCTGGGTTGAGTTTAATGATACGCTTTGTAAGATGTTTGGCTATTTGCGAAAGGACTTCTCCAGGTTAACTTGGGTAGAGTTAACTCACCCTGAAGATCTGCAGTCTGATCTAGTACAATATAATCGAGTGCTTGCCGGTGACATTGATAGATATTCTATGGAGAAACGTTTTATACACAGGAATGGCAGCATTATTTACACCGCGATCTCTGCTAATGTGCTGCGCAAGGCAGACGGCTCAGTGGATTATTTTGTTGTACTTGTGCACGATATAACCAAGCGTAAGCAGATGGAAGAGGCACTCATACAGTCAGAAAAAATGAAGGCAATGGGTATAATGACAGCAGGGGTAGCGCACGAATTCAACAATATACTTGCCGTTATATCCAGTAATGCTCAGTTACTGGAAGAAACTAATAGAAGTGATAAGGGATTGTCCAAATCACTTCACACTATTTGCAGGATGGCTGATGATGGTGCTGAAATAGTCGACAGGATGTACGATTTTACTAATGTATCTAATGACACGTCCCACTATATAAGTGTTGATATGAATGATTTGATAAAGCAGGTAATTGGTTTTACCATGCCCAGATGGAAGGAGATGGCTCAGGCCAATGGAATAACATATCAAATAATCCGAAAGGGCGTAAAGACGTTACCTTCCGTTCTTGGTAGTCCGTCAGAGTTAAGAGAAACAATCTTAAACATAATAAATAATGCACTAGATGCAATGCCGGAAGGTGGTACGATAACCGTGTCAACACGGTATATTCTGAGTGAACAGTCTGGAGTTGAGAGCAAGAAAGAGAAAGTCTCAGAACTCAAAAGTGATTTCATAGAAATTAGCTTTGCAGATACCGGTAATGGGATGACGCATGAAGTGAAAAAAAAGATGTTTGATCCATTCTTTACAACCAGAAGCCCTGAAGGTACCGGATTGGGGATGAGTATTTCATACGGAATTATTACAAGACATGGAGGTGAAATAAAAGTTGAGAGTGAACTGGGCAATGGTTCTGTAATTTACCTGAGTCTTCCGGTGACCGACAAATCTGACCATAAGATTGTAACGTCCAGAAAGGACACTAAAATAAATGCTGAAAGCTTAAAAATCCTGCTGGTTGATGACAAAGAGGAAATATGTGAGTCTTTAAGTAAAATATTCAAAGACGATGGTCACAAAGTGTGCACTTCTAATAACGGTGCTGACGCTCTCAGGCTGCTCAAAATAAACAGTTATGATCTCCTGATTTGTGATCTTATCATGCCTGATGTTAACGGAAGGGACATAGTGAATTCTATAAAGACGATGAAGAAAAGACCTAAAGTAGGCCTGATTACCGGCTGGAGATACAAAATAGAGGATGCAGAGAAGGAGGGTCTGGAAGTTGATTTTATTGTAAAAAAACCATTTAATTTGTCTAGATTAAGAAGAGACATAAATGATTTATGGGTTTAGGAATTCAGGTATTGAATGATTAGAAATTTGTAAAAAATATGATGCTTTTCTAAACTACATATTCCTGATTAATTAAATTAATCGGTAGATCTATGGTAAAAGCAGTTCCCTTGTCTTTTTCGCTGGTACAGTCAAGTGAGCCTCCCATTGCTTCTGCAACAACTTTAGTCGTTGCAAGTCCGAGCCCTAATCCACTATCAGAATATTTACTCTTTGTTGTGAAGAATGGGTCAAAGATTTTAGAACGTACATCATCAGATATTCCCTCTCCCAGGTCAGAAACTATTATGTTCAACCTGCTGTCCACCGATTTTGCCCTGACCTCAACACTGCCGCCTTCATGGGATGCTTCTATGGCATTTTTAATAATGTTATATAAAACCTGCCTGAAATGGTCTTCAGACATAATAACCTTTATCATATTATCATGACCACTAAAGGTTATGAATACACACTGTTCGCTGCCAATTCCGTCTAGCATGGTTATCACATCACGTATAACAGATATTGCATTAAATTCTGAAATTTTACCCTGGTATGGTCTGCTCAGATTGAACATCTGTTTTACGATACGGGCGATACGGTCTATCTCTTTTTCAATCATGCCTACATAATCGTAATATTTATTATCTTCAGGAATAGAATCCTTGATTAATAAAAAGCCACCTTTGATAGCTGAAAGTGGATTGTTTATCTCGTGTGCGACTGTAGCGGCCATTCGGCCTGAAGCAGCCAGCTTCTCATTCTCCATTCGTTGGCGCTCAAGCTCCATGATTTGAGTGGTACGTTCTTTAACCACTGTTTCCAGTTTTTCATTATGCAGAAGAAGTTGCTCTTCCGCCCACATTCGTTTAATTTCTGATGCCACCTTTGCTGTAATGATTTCCATCACTTCCATTGCGCGTATAGGTAGGATGAGCTTTTTACTGGATACGGTCCAGATTAGACCAATGGATTTGCCATTTTCATCTTGAATAGACATTCCAAAAAATCCTTCTGCATTCATGCTCGTACACTGTTTACAGGCAGCTGGAAGTAGTTTACTAGCACCTTCCGGATAATGACAAAAACCTTCTTTTATAACTATTTGACAGAGTGTCTCACTTATGTTCTGTGTACAATCACAATCTTGCTCTCTATCGGATATCATTGATAATGACCTGACATTATCACCATCAACAATTTGTCCCAGGCAGACAAAATCGGTATCTATCCACTCTCTTGTGCTGGAGATAATCTTACGGAAGGCATCTTCTCCGGTCTTTATTACTGTGCTTTTTACCAGTGTTTGAATTGCTTCTTCCATCCGTTTAAGCTCTTGCCGCTCCTTATACTCTTTTAACTCACGCTTAACAGCAGAGGCAAGCCGCGAAAGATTATCCTTCATGATATAATCGTCCGCACCAGCCTTCATAGACTCAACCGCAACTTCTTCACCTATAGTACCTGAGACGAGAATAAACGGCAGTTCACTTCGTTCTTCTTGTAATAACTTCAAAGCGCTGATGCCATCGAACTTTGGCATTGAGTAATCGCAGAAAACTATATCCCATTCCTGATCTACAAGAGTAGCTTTCATGTCATTATAATTATCAACTCGTTCAAATATTACGTCATAACCGTTGCATTTCAGTTCACGTACTATCAGAATTGTATATAATAATTTAATGTATAGAATCTAGATGTTGTCAATAACGTCACATTATATACTCAACCTGAAAGTTTTAAAGCATGTTCATTCAACATTAGCCAATATTTACCAAGTACACGAATGGTTTCACAAAATTCCTCAAAATTAACCGGTTTCCTGATGTAACTGTTAGCTCCTAAATTGTAACTTTCAATTATGTCTCTCTCTTCGTCAGAAGAAGTTAAAATTACTACAGGAATAAATCTTGTTTTGTCATTTGAACGCAGATGTTTTAACACTTCCAGGCCGCCTATCTTGGACATCTTCAGATCAAGCAGGATAACATCTGGTATTATGTCAGTACTTTTGTCTAATTTTGAAAAATAATCTAATACTTCTGTTCCATCATTCATAACCACCAACTTACATTCAACTGCTTCATTCTTTAGCGCAAGTTTAGTCAGCTCAACATCATCTGGATTGTCTTCTACCAGCATTAAGATTTTTTCACTCATGTATTCTCTCTTTCAGGTAGATAGCGCTGAATACTCTTCCCGGCACACCACCACACTGTCACAACTTCTGACATTAAAAAGTCTTGTTACTCACAATGTATCAATACTTAATTTCTATATCATAAAATAAAATGTAGCACCTTGTTCTACTTCGCCTTCTGCCCAGATACGGCCACCATGTCGGTGGATTATCCGTTGTACTGTAGCTAGCCCGATGCCGGTGCCTTCATACTCACTTTTATCATGCAGACGTTGAAATGCAGCAAATAATTTCTTAACGTACTCCATTTCAAAACCAGCACCATTGTCACTAATGAAATATACATCCTTATCATCATGATGATTAACACCAAATTCAATTCTTGCGTGAGATGTGTTCTTTGTAAATTTCCATGCATTATTTAATAGATTATCTAATGCGATCAATAATAAACTTTCATCACCTTCAGCCTCTACTTCTTCTGGTATAATCACGTCTACCTTTCTCTCAGGATGCATATCTCGAAGATCAGTTACAATTTTTTCAACCATAGCACTCAGATTAACTGTTTCGAACTTTAAATTGCTACGAGTTATACGAGACAGATTCAATAAATCATTAATAAGCTGGCTCATGTGACGACTGGCTTTGCGAATACGTTTAAAATAGTCTTTACCGTGTGAGTCCAATTTCTCAGTATAGTCATCTTCCAGGGCCTTGCTGAAACCCTCTATACTCCTCAATGGTGCACGGAGATCGTGTGAAACAGAGTAGCAGAAAGCCTCCAGTTCTTTATTAGATGCATCAAGCTCATCTCTGGAATGTTTGTGCTCTTCAATCTCACCAGATAGTTTTTGTGCCATATCATTAAAACTATTTGCCAGAACTCCGAGCTCATCATTGCGGACTACTTTAATCCTATAATTCAGGTCTTCATTTGCCAGTTTCTGAGTCGCGTCTGTTAACTCTTTAATTGACCGTGAAGAGCCAACGGCAAATAAAACACACGTACCAATTGCTGTGATAGAGCAGATTCCTCCAAGTGTTAGCGCAATAGTGCTTAGTAGCTTTAATGGTTTAAATGCTTCTGACTTGTCCATCTTTGCCACCAATCCCCATCCCATGGAAGGGATATGTTGATAAGCAGCGATTACATCTATATCCCGGTAATCAGGACCAATTATTGTTCCATAATTCCCTTCCAGGGCCAATCGCATAGGTACCGCAGCCTCTTCATGTAATAGAATCTTTAATGTGGTAGCAGCTTCAGGTGAATACTTCAGGGAGTTTATGAACTGAATATTGTCTCCATCCTTAGCTCCTATTACTATTTCACCACTATTGCCCATCCCTTTGCGGTTACTCGTGATTTTGTTAATGAGATCCTCTTTATAGGCATTAATAATTATTCCCCTTGTCTCGCCATCTTCCATAGAAGTAATAGGAGCTGCTACCTCCATAGAATTAATGCCCAGATATTCTGAAAAATGTTGATGATGTGTGAAAATGGTAAGGCCTTTGCCTGTAATTTGTATATACTCTTCACGATCTGAGAAATCCTTACCAATCACTGATTTAATTGTGGATGCTACAACCGTACCTGCTTTGTTCAATATAGTTATTGCCACAATATCCGGATCCAGCGGCATTTTGTTGTCTTTCAGATGTGTACTCAAGTTAATGACAGCATCCTGTGCAAGAAGGGCTTCCAGTCTTATTATGTCCAGCTTGTTCATTATGTATCCGTCAGAACTGAAGTCCATTGTTCGGCCTCTAATTGAATCCAGAAACGCCTCGACATGAAGGGCTTTAGATTCAGCTACTGCTATCATTTTCTGGTTTATCTGATGCTCTAAACTTCCTCTGGCAGATAAATAAAATATAATAGTAATAATAAGGATAGGTAGGAGTGATATGCAGAGTGAAAACAGCAATAGTTTGCGTTTAATTGAGTAAAACAGCTTCACGTTATATTTTCACTCCAAATTTTTCTCTCGTTGCTTTAGTAAAACACATGAAACATACTCCTGGTTTATGTGATTCTATTTTACATCATTGACAATTGTATCCAGCTTATCCCTGAGTCTGGCAAGGTCCTTCGATTTAAACGACTCTTTTGTCTTCCTCAGGACTTCCATTGTCTCTGTCAATCCACTCTTCATTTTTGTTAGACTGGGGCACTCCAGAAGATTACAAACATATTGTTCTTTACCGTTCGAGTCAAGTTGTTCAATCAGGTGCTCCATATCTAACAGGGACTCTGCAATATTCCGAAAAGAAAGTTTAAAAAACGTATGTATTGGTATAGGAGAGGAGCTTTCCAGGGCATCACTTGCTACTTTCTTAATACTATCAAGGTCTTTTTGCCAATCCCGTAAACGTTTGGTTGCATTTTTGACAGAACAATAGGCTCTGTAATTAGAGATAGAATTCTCAACATGCGTCAGCAGCACCTCAAAATCAAGAGGCTTCGTCATGTAAGCTGCAACAGGAAGTTGTATGGATTTCGATGCAGTTTCGAAGGAGGGGTTAGCGGTCATAAGAATAACCGGCATTCCTTCCGCAACTTCTCGTAATTTCTCAACAAGTTCCAGGTCGGAATTACCCGGCATAAAGATATCAGATATTAAAAGATCGAATTCAGAAGTTTTCAGCTTTTCTAAAGCAGATTCAGCATTGTGTGCCTGGCTACATTCATAGCCTTCTTTGCGTAACAACTCAGTTGTTGTGCGAAGAAAAAATTCCTCATCGTCTGCAATAAGTATTCGACCTTTAGTTGTCATTTTATTCATCCTTTTGATAGTTCAGCCTTACTAATATTGACAAAAATACCGTTGATAATTCTAAACAAATTGAAGGAATTTGCAAGATAAATTATAGTATTTATGTTTCTGTTACACTGGTACTGTAATTTTAAAATGTATGATGAAACAGAAGGTGTTTTAGAAGGAGGATATTATATTCTTGCGATGTCCAAAAATGGAGAAATTGTACAGTATTAACTGTTGTTGCTTTCATTCAACTTCAATGTTCTCTCAGACATTAAGTATTGATGCACACCTGCTGCAGCTTGTCTGCCACTGTAGATAGCACTTACAACCAGGCTTGCGCCAAGCTCCGCATCACCGGCAGCAAAGATTCCAGGGAGACACGTCATCTTATTGTCATCTATTTTTACCCTGCCTCTTTTGTCAAGTTCAAGTTTTAAGTCCATAAGAAGGGGGCCGTG
>Ga0209045_1003249_pt1 | contig 10596 bp, 9 predicted proteins | sample SaaInlLV_10m_DNA_4_FD_184664 | JGI IMG/M metagenome (GOLD analysis project Ga0209045, IMG submission 184664) | Marine microbial communities from expanding oxygen minimum zones in the Saanich Inlet - Saanich Inlet SI072_LV_200m_DNA (SPAdes) (version 2) | ecosystem: Environmental > Aquatic > Marine...
AATTTGCTGCTTTTGGTGCTTGCCACCCTTCAATTTAGCGAAAGCTGTTGCGTGAGATGAATCTGATGTGATTCAAGGAGTCTCTTTGTTTTCAAGGGGGCGTTCATGTCGGTGGGTATTATCGAGGCGATTGAGGAAGATTTCAGGCATCGTTTTCCCGGTTATCACAAGTCGCGCGGCGCGGAACGCGGATACAAACATTCTTGCATTACGGTGCATCCGTTATCCGATGAGGTGATGCGATCTTGCTCCTCGTCGTTCTTGTCTGGATGGCGGCAGGCCAATCCGCCCCAACCTTAGCATGTGGCAGCTAATCTGAACCATTTGACCTGTGCTTGGTCCGCTCGTCGATCATCGCACCAAAGCGCGCAAGAACCTCAAGCTCGAGGAACTGGGCATATTCAAGCTTGAGGGTTTCCGCGAGACGTTTCATGATCGGAGCCTGAGTCCGGCCGCCCACGCGCGAAACACTCATGCCAACATTCACTGCAGATTTCTGCCCCCAAATCTCAACACAGGACAGACCTCCCCATTATCAGGCAGGCGCTCACAACACGCCGACAAGAATTATCGCGGGAGCGATTTAGAGTTCACTGACCCAGAGGGAACTTCGGGAGTCACGGAAAAAGTAATTGATTTGCCCCAAAACGCCAAACGCCCCGACCGATAAACGGCGACCGGGACATTTGGTTGGAGGATGTCATAACTCCGAAAGGGAACCGAGTTTTTCCGTTTTGACGACCTTCAGCACTTCGTCTTGGGCCTTGTCGTTCCCCGGCCCAAGGGGATCAGGCGGCCCTGACATCGGTCAGGAAGGTTTCCACCGTGCCTTTCAGGGATTCGGCCTGCTTGGCCAGTTCCTCGGAGGCAGACAGCACCTGGCTGGCGGCCGAGCCGGTTTCCGATGTAGCCTGGCTGACGGAGGTAATATTCTCCGTCACTTCCTGGGTACCTCTGGCAGCCTGATCCACATTTCGGCCAATCTCCTGGGTCGCGGCGGATTGCTCCTCCACGGCCGAGGATACAGTGGTCGAGATCTCGTTGATCTTGCCAATGGTATCGGAAATACCCTGCAGAGCCGTCACGGCGCCGTTGGTTTCCTGCTGCATCGATGTGATCTGCGCGGCAATCTCCTCCGTTGCCTTGGCGGTCTGATTGGCCAGGTTCTTGACCTCGGAAGCGACAACGGCGAAGCCCTTGCCGGCCTCCCCCGCGCGCGCCGCCTCGATCGTGGCATTCAGAGCCAACAGGTTGGTCTGTGAGGCAATGTCGTTGATCAGATCGACCACGTCGCCGATCTTCTGAGCCGCCTCGTTCAGGCTCAATACCGATTGGTTGGTGCTCTCCGTCTGAGCCACCGCCTCGGTGGTGATGCGGGCTGACTCGGAGACCTGCCGGGTAATCTCGTCAATCGACGATGACAGCTCTTCCGAGGCAGCGGCAACGGTCTGCACGTTGGCACTGGCCTGTTCCGAGGCCGCCGCCACGGTCGCGGACTGTTGCATGGTCTTTTCCGCCGTGCTGGACATGGAGCGCGCGGTGGCGTCCATCTCCGTCGTGGCGGAAGCCACCGTTTTCAGGATACCGGCCACGGTGCCATCGAATTCCTTGGTGATGGCATCGACCTTCTCGGCCCGGGCTTCACGCGCGGCCCGTTCCGCTTCCTGTTCGGCGACCAGTTCGTCATTGCGGATCATATTGTCCTTGAAGACCTGAACCGCCTGAGCCATGGCGCCGACTTCGTCAACCCGGTTCTGTATCTGCGGTGTATTATCGGGTGTGTGTTCAGCAGGTTCGACTTGATTTCGGTCAATGTGAGATTAATCAATTTCTTGCCATAATTCTCATCTGTTCCATTTGTTTGACGACGGACACATCGACGCCAAGCGGTCTATCATCAAACCCAGATGAGCTAGGTTCTCCGTTATGAAACAGGCTCAACTGTCCCAAATGCTTCGATGCCGGATATTTCATGGGCGCCATGCGTAAAGTGGGTGATCTGATCGCCCTGATAACTGTCACCGCGATGCTCGCCCCGAGCCCATCAATCGCGGAACCGGCCAACCTGAAGAAGCGATCGGCTGATCTTGTGTCGAAAAGCGCTGAGTTAAACACGCGCGTAACCGCCCTTATCAACGAGATCAGCCGCCAACGTTTCGACGAGCTCGAGGAGGCACGCGCCGACGTGCGCAAGGAACTCGATGCTTGGATGAGCGGTGATGCGAAGATGAGAGGCCAAAAGGTGCAACGTGTGCTTTCTGAGGCCTATCGCATCGCCGAGGAATACGGCACCGATGTTGCTAGGATGAAGCGGGTCTACGGCGTCGCGCGCCGCGCCATCCTGCGCGCTAACTTCTTCAGCCAAGGCGACACGGGCATAGGGACCAAGAGAGAATTCACCAGAAAAATTAGGGACGCCGTTATTGTCGGCAATGTCGTTCATTTCTATGGTCTGGTAGACAGCGAGGAAGAGCGCATCGCCCGATCCATGAAAAAACGATTGGTGCAATATCGCAATCTTCTTCAGGTCTACATCAAGGCCTTGACCATCCAGGATCCGGCCCAAGCCATGATCCACCTGCGGAAATATACCGATCTGGTTCGCGGGTACGTAACCGAACAGGAACGACAGGCCATTGAAGCCGACACCAAAATGATGCTGGCCCATCAAAATGGTGTGGTCGAATACGTGGGCGCCTTCCCCTTGGTCGGCACGGCCATGGACGTGGTCATGTTCTATCAGGGAGAAGACTTGGCCGGAAACATGGTGGATCGAGCCGAAATGGCTGCTGGGCATGTTATATTGTCTTCCGTAGCTTTGGGCTCGCTTGTCAAGCTATCAGGTCTGGTCCTGAAGGCGACCGCCAAGGTCACCAAGGCGGCTGCCAAGCGCATGCCCGACGCCTTCGCCCGGTTGGGGGTCTTGGGGACCAATTTGGCCCAGTTGAAAGGACCGGCGCGGAAGACGCTCAACAAGCAGTTAGCCGTTGCGCTTGGGGACCGGGCGGCGGGCGAGGGCGACATAGTCGGCGCCTTAGCGAACAAGATAATTGGCAAGATGCTGCCCATCGTCGCAGCCAAGACTAAAGTTCTATTGTCAAAAATCGATGGCGCCCGTAAGGCCCTGGATGATCTGGGTGACATTGGGAAACGCTCTGATCTGTTCAAGCTCGGGCGCCGGCAGGGCAAAGGGCTGGTGGCTGATTACCAAAACATCATTGAAACCGGCACGAGCCAGGAGATCCGCGACGCCATGCTGGCTATCCAGGCCAACAAGCACGCCATGCAGGTCCTGAAAGACGGGTCTCAGAAAACCATCCATAAGTTCAACATGGGTATCAGCGGCCTTTATAAAGAAGCCGATGAACTTACCAAGGACGCCTTGGTCTCGAAATACCTCGACGGCTTCGCCAAGCACTTGGAAAAGGATCTTTCCAAGATGAGCCCTGCCGATCTCCTGGCGCTCAAGGCTGAGCTCAGAAAGAAAATTAAGATCGATCTGATCACTAATCCCTCCACGGGAAAGGTCAAGCCCAGCTTCGATCGAGACATCACCGCCAAGATCGAGGTCGCCCCGGGCGTATGGAAGGATGTGCCATCGAAGTTACTGGACGAAGCCTATGGCCCCGCATTTTTCAAAGCCGCCAAGGGGGCCGATCTGCCATCCGGAGAAGCGGGTAGAGCTGCGGCCAAGAACCTCATGGAAGAGATGGACCAGGTGGCCACCGACGCCTTGCATACTGAAGCCTACGGAGCCGGCTCCCATGACTTTCGCGTCGCCTTGGAGAAGAACAAGCGTAGCGTCTTCAAGGATCCCGAACAGATCGGGCTGGTGTACGCCTATAAGGGAAACCACTGGTTCGACAAGGCGAGGAAGGCTATTGCACGGGCCAAGTCCGCCGACCCCAACAAGGCAAAAAACCTCTTGATTGAGGCCGAATCCCATTTTGAGGAGGGCATGCGAAATCTGTCCAAGCAGTTCGATAAACAGATCGAAGAACGGGTCGCCGGGTTCAACAAACGTTTGGCCAGCCAGGGCCGGTCACCGATCCGAATACCGGACGACCTTCGTCGGGCCAACGAAATAATGCATGCCGTGGGAAAAACCGAAGACCCGGCTACGGCCATGAAAAAACTAGCCGAATTGGGCATGGGGCCGCGGGACGCGGCAGAACGGATGGGTAACTTTGTCACCAAGATCCACAGGACCATGTCCAAAGGCAAACAGGTTGTCGAGAAGGGAAAGCCGCCTGGAGGACCTCTTTTGCTGCACCGCCCAAGCGACTGGGTCGCTCGCGCGCCAACGGGGGTGGCGAAATGACGGCCTGCGCCCATCACCACGGTTTAATAGGTTTGATATGCAGACGGATCGCTTGCAGTCTATTGGCGATTGCGATTTTGCCCGTGGCGTTTCCGGCTACGGGCTTGGGCCAGGAGGCGGAGGGCGGGGATGCCCAGTCGCGGATTTCCCGATTGGAAACAGAATACAAGGAAATCGAGACGAAACTCGAAGGATCTGAATCCGTGTCCAAACGTCTCGAGGACATTGGGTATGGCGGCCCCGTCCTTCAAAAAGATCTGAAAATGCTCGCCGCCAAGGTCAAGGGATTGCAACTGGAACTTAAAAGGCTGGATGCGGAGCTTTCGGGCTTGGAATTGAAGAGCCTTGTAGACACGCCGAAGAAAACCATTATCCGTGTATCCCATGACACCTACAACGGGGCAAAACTGGACCCGAAGGAGCCCGTGAAAAACGGTGATATTCTGGCTTTCCAGGCCGACATTAGCCATATCGGTGAAACCAACAACCCGGTGCCCGCCAATTTTTTTTGGAAGGTCATCGACCCCGACCGCCACCCCATAGACGGGCTATATAAAGACCGTCAGGTCGCGAAGGAAGGCAATGACGAACCCGCTAACTGCCGTGACAATCCAGTTCCTAAACCGGGATGTTTCCGGTTCCAGGTTGAGGGGTTTAGTAATGGTACTTATACAGTGGTTCTGACACATGAGAATGCCGCCCAGCCCGGCAAACGTGCCCAAAGCGTTACTAATTTTTCCGTCTATCAGGAGGTCACGATCACGGATTTGGTGGTCGACGTGTCGCCCGACGGAAAGACCTCCTACGAGACACTGCACCCGGACCAGCAACCTTACCTTTACGTCTATTACGAAATGGGAAAGGGTGTGGATGCGGTCACTGTCGAGTTCAAAATCATCGACAAAAAGACCGGGGCGGTGATTGATGCCGAAACTACGGAGCGTTCAAGAAAGAAGGATGCCGTCACGCAACGGGTCGGTTTTGCCCCCGGTCCAGACAAGGTGAAAGAAGGCGTGAGCGCAACAGTCAGCGCGTCCGTCTTTGCTCCGGGCGGCAAGACGGTAACCAGTACCGCGGACTTCCGCGTCAGCGCCTACGTGTTGGCACTCAACGTCCCCCGTACGCTCGTAACAGCGGATGGCAAGCCCTTTAGCATTGGCGTGCCGAAACAGTTTGAGCGGCCCTTCAATGTGGACATTGACGTGGAAAGCGGCTTGATGATCCATCAGGGCAAGGACCGGTTGGGCGGTACGATTACCGGTCTAGCTGACAAAGACCAAATCAGATCTGGTTTGACGGTCAAGGTTACTGACGCGGCAGGCCGCCGGGCCACTGGATATGCCCCCGTAACCATCGAGCCCCTACGCAAACCTAAGGCCGTCTTGAAATCGGCGCCGCAGCCAAACATTACATCGTCGGCTGCTCCTAGATGTAAGTTGCCCAAGACCTACAGGGTAGAGGCCGGCCGGCTGAGCCAGGTCATGCATGTTCGGATCGACCAGAAGAATGGAGAAATTTACACCGCTACTCTAACGCCGTTATCCGGCAAGGGATGGTGGGCCAGGGGCCAGGCAAAGTTCGGTCCCAACTGCCAAGTGCTTCGTCACGGCTGGTACAATATTTACAGCCCTCGCGGCAAAGTCATTAAAAAGGGCGCCTATGCCAATGATGTAGAGCAATGGTCGCAGCGCACTGCAAATTGGCCAAAAAAAGCGCGGACGAGCGCGACTCAGCATCTTAGTATACCCTCGCAACGGCCAAGGTGATGGGGTTGGACATCGCAACGATGATATTGGAAAGACAAGTGAAGCACAAAAAGGTCAATCTCTGCCTGCCTGGTTTAATCGCCGCCACCTGCTTGGTCATCGCCATCGCGGTATTGCCTACTCATGCACAGTCCAGTGATGAGACAAGGGCTGACGGTCATATTCCCATCATCTCCGACATTTTCAAAGCTATAAGTTCCGCCGCTACGGCGCCGAACGGCAAAAAGGAAAGCTATACCTTCAGCAACTGGATGAGCGGTGAGGACTACCAGGATTACGTGGAAAATCAAAAAAGCAATGAACGCTTTCCCATCCTTGTGGAAGGACGATCCCACAATGGTAAAAACATATTTCGGGGTCTCTTTGTGCCCTATCTCAGCGTCGAAGGTTTCGGATTTTGGACCCATCACGGGCTGACGAGAAAAGAGGTCGATGCGCGGGAATCGGAGTTGGAGAAGAAGGGTTACAGGAGCCTGACTGAGACGCTATTTAAATCCGCTAGCGGGTGGCTCATTCAGGGAACATGGCTGACGAAGGCTTCTTTTTTTGAAGGCCGTCGCGTGATGGCGAAAATCGAGGCCCAGCGGCTGGTGCCGGGTGAAAAATTTTCTGACCATGCGAAATATGGGAGGACAACTTACGCGTCATTCAGTGCAGATGGGCAACGGTTCGTCACTATGGGATATCCCAGCTCCACTGCGGTAATTTCCTTGTGGGATGCAACGGAGGACGACCCCGAAAAGATGGGTGAGGTATCGTTCCGTGGCGGTCTGTCGGGCCTTGGATTTGACGATGGCTTCGCGATTTCCGCCGACGGCTCCCTTTACGCTGCGGTTATGGAATATGGTCAAAAAAGCGGTCTTCAAGTGGCCATCCGCGACTGGCAAGGCAACCAGCACCTCACCATCAACATTCCGATATCCAACAGGCGCATGATGGATCGGATGTTCGCGCCCGAAAAGAACAGGAACGCCAGTCTAGCCTGTGGCTTGGCGTTCAGTCCTGATAGCACTCGGCTCGCTGTGTGCCATAAGCGTGATATCGGCCAGGAATACTCGGTTTCCGATCTGGTTCGCGATGACGATGTCGTTGACATTTATGACGTAAAAACCGGCAATCGACTCGCCAGCTCGACACTATTCTTGAAACGATGGAAAGAAAAAGGGAAGCAGGGCCTAGTTACACTGAATTATGATGGAAGAATGCGCTTCTCCCCATCGGGTCGATATCTTGTGGTGCCTGGCATGGTGACGCTCATGCGGCTGGGCAGCAGATGGGAGCGCGAGGTCTGGAGCCGGAATGTCTGGGTGCTGGATGCCAGGACGCTTAAAGTCGCTCAAGACTTCGGCGTGAAAAAGCTAAGAGGCGTGGCAAACCGGAAAGAATATGATAAGGCACTCGATATGTTGGCAATGCCGCGGAAATTGGGATTCGGGAACGATAATTTGTTCCTTGTTTACCGCCGGGGCAGAGGATACGGGATCGAAACTATTGACGGCTCTATGAGGACCGAACCGATCGCATGCTGCGTAAATCCTCGCGAAGATATGAATATAGTGTTTAATAAAAACCGCTCGATGATGGCGGACATGGTATGGAACAAGAAAGAGAAGATAGCCTTCATAAAGTTCTTCTCGCTGACGGGAAAGACCCTTTCGCACATCACCGACCATAAAATTAAGAGCCCGATTGGCATTGCCCAAATGCCCGATCAGCAGCTGATGGTAGTCAATCCAACGAGCGTGGTTCGGGTGCCCTGGCCGAGCAAGAACAATATTCTCGCTATTGGCCAGAAAAAAGAGGGCATGGAATTGATCAAGGCGGACTTTAAGAAAGAAGGGCTCGAGTTGCTTGCTAAATCGATGACAACGGACATCAGCCTATGGAAGCGAAAGGATTGGAGATTAGATTTATTTTACCTTTTAAAATGGATAGATTCTGGTGAGCGGGGGCTGGAACCTCCTGACCTTGCTAAATTATCCCTGATTCTACTTGAATTAAGCTCGGATAGAAGTACACGAGCCAACGCATACATCTTTTACGGTACCTTGGCCTTAAAAGCGGGACATCCGGCCTTGGCTCGGCAGGCTGCGGCAAGGATAAAAGAGTCCTATCCCAAGTCCAAGGCTGCTACCCTAATCGATGCAGGGGCCATAGCATTGAATGGTGACGCCGACGGCGCCTATCAATTTCTTTTGAAAAACGTCGACCGAAAAGGCGACAATGGGCGCATGGTTCGCTTGATACGCGCTGCCCCTAACGCATTTAAGCCATTACTAGAGGACCGTCGGAAATTGGCCTTTGTATTAGGTCAGGAAGAGAAAAGGCTCCCCAATCCTGCAGTCGGAACGGTTAAGCGCCGTTATCCCGATCTTAACGGCAATCTCATCACCCCAGCTGGCGCCATATCCGCTCGCGCCCAAAAATCCAAACCTACTCTAAAGACGAAAACAAGCCAAAAACGGCAAAAAGGAAGAATTTTGGACTGACCAAAGCGAAACACGTAACCGAGGATCTGTCCTTAAGCGCGGCCAAACGAATCTGGTCTGCACCTTATCACCCGCAGACCCAAGGCAAGATCGAACGTTGGCACCAAACCCTGAAGAACCGCATCCTGCTGGAGAACTACTATCTGCCGGGCGATCTCGAAAACCAGATCGGCGCCTTCGTCGATCATTACAACAACCAGCGTTACCATGAGAGCATTGGCAACGTCACACCCGCCGACGCCTACTTCGGGCGCCACACCGCAATCATCGAAAGGAGAGAAAAGATCAAGAAACAGACCATCCAAAAGCGCCGCTTGAACCATCAACAAAAAGCGGCATAACATCAAACCTAGATGAGCCAGATCCTCCCATTGGAAACAGGATCATATGTCCCAAATGTTTTGATGACGGACACACCCCGAAGTGACAGCAATCACAGGAGGACGACTTTTATGACCGAAATGCCGTTGAGGTGCGACACAATGTCCTATTATCGGCGGTTCTTGTCTGGTTTAGCCTGGCGGACCTAAGTCAGGCTGGTCACCGTTACGTAGTGAAGATCATGGAGGTTGCTAGGGCTTTTCGGATATTCCTCATTGGGTTTGTCCTAGTTCTTTCGGCCTGTGTGACGGTCGAACCGAGAAGTCCGGACCAGCTTCGGATTGGGTTAGAGCCGACTATGAAGGTGCGCACACCGACGGGTGACGGCCCGTTCCCAACAGTCGTCATTCTTCATGGTGCGAACGATCCGACTTGGCGCACAGGTTATTCAGATTGGATGGATTGGTTGGTTGCGCGTGGTTATGCAGCTGTCTTTATTGACAGTGCAGCAGCTAGAGGCGTTAGCGCCGACGCGATGATGGGCCCTGGATTGATGCCCAGCGAGCGAGCAGCGGACGTCTTCATCGCCCTGGATATTCTCCGCAAAAAGCCTTTCGTGGACAAATCGCGTTTCGCTCTAATAGGCATGTCTCACGGCGGCGACACTGCCCTTGACGCTCTTGTTCAGGCGCCACCTGCGGGCCCAGTTAAAGGACTGACCGCAGTGCCGCCTTTAGGACTTAGCGGCCTCAAGGCGGTCGCAGCTTTTTATCCTGGCTGTCGAAAACCAGTGATGGGTGTTCGCGTGACGGAAGTCTATGACCGCGCTTGGACGCAGAATATTCCAGTGGTGATCTTTCAGGGAAGCAACGATACCTATGTTGACATTCCGCTTTGTCAGGCCGTCGTAAAGAGGCAGGAAGCAAAGGGTACGCCTATTCAGTATTATTTCTACAAGGGCGAACCCCATTGTTTTGATGCCGACTATGGCGACGGTCCCGACTGCTATAGGTCATCAGCTCCAGCGGCAGATGCTCGCACTAAGGTCGAACGTTTGCTGTCACAGGTATTCCAGTAAGGCCTTGTGGACGTAGGCGACTGATCTCCCTACAGCCAACTGACCAGCTAGCGCCGTCGCCCAAGGTTCGGCCTATCTGGTCTTTGTTTTCACCGCTGGCCCCCCACAAGCTAACAGCATGATCTACTCCACGATCTCAAAATGCACCAGATCGTCAAACTGGTTGTCCTTGACCTCAAAATCCATTGACCAATCACCGCCCCAGCGGAGTTCGATGCCCATGGCCTTGGCCGTTGCCAGCACGAAGCCAGCAAACAGGGTCTGGCGCTCCCGGTCGTCCCAGACGATGGGATATGGCGTCACATCGACGGCCAACATCCTACAAAGCTTCTGATGAAATTGCCCCAACACCAGCTGCCGATGTGAGATACCACTTGAAGTTACAAAAAAGATCTCGTATAAATTCTTCAACATCAAGAGTAGGGCTGACGCCCTCGCCAACCTGCCAAACCCGGCAAGGTGGTGTCCTGAAAGGGAGATGTGGCCAAGGACGGCAACTAAAGGGTCCACAGCCAGTCAGATCGTCAAACCTCCTCAGGAAACTGAAGGAGAATTTTAATGTCTACGAAGCGACGTACTCACGACAACGACGCTGACTTCATAACGTCCGGCGGAGTGCGC
>Ga0209045_1003253_pt1 | contig 10572 bp, 11 predicted proteins | sample SaaInlLV_10m_DNA_4_FD_184664 | JGI IMG/M metagenome (GOLD analysis project Ga0209045, IMG submission 184664) | Marine microbial communities from expanding oxygen minimum zones in the Saanich Inlet - Saanich Inlet SI072_LV_200m_DNA (SPAdes) (version 2) | ecosystem: Environmental > Aquatic >...
AAGGACCCGGTTGACCATGAACACAAATGAAAAAATTGCCTGCATAAGGCAATTGATGGAAAAAGACAATATTTCTGCAGTCATTATTCCAAGTAGTGATCCCCACCAGAGTGAATATCTTGCTGAGCACTGGCAGGCAAGAAAGTGGCTCACTGGGTTTTCAGGCTCTGCCGGAATGGCTGTCATCACAAAGGATCATGCTATCTTATGGACGGATTTTCGATATTATATCCAGGCTGAAGCACAGATTGCAGGTTCTTTATTTGAACTATTTAAATTAGGGGCTAATGATGTGCCAACCTTTGATAAATGGCTGGCAGATACTTTAAAACCAGGCGATACCATCGGTATCGACGGGAATATGTTCAGCATGGCCGATGTGAAAAAGCTGACAGCAGGGTTTAAGGACAAAGGGGTTTGCCTTAATCCAGGGGTAGACTCTATTACGCAATTCTGGAAAGATCGTCCAGTCAGACCTGATTCAATGTCATTTTCTTTTCCAAAAAAATATGCCGGGCAAAGCCGTGGTGATAAAATTGGGCAAATCCGAAGGCAGATGAAAGATTTGGGCGCATCATATCATTTAATGGCAACCCTTGACGATATCGCCTGGACCCTGAATCTTCGGGGCAAAGATGTTGGTACTAACCCGGTTAATATTGCTTTTGTATTAATCGCCCCCCAAAAGGTATTTTTGTTTATCAGTAAAGAAAAAGTTAATGATGACCTTGTAAAAGAATTGAACCAGGATCACATAGATATTTTTGAGTATGAAGACATTTATGCTGCATTAATGGAAATTGAAGATAATCAAATTATTTTGGTTGATCCAGGAAATACAAACTATAGGCTCTTTGGGTCCATAAATAAAAAGTGTACAATTGTTGAAAGACCCAATCCGGCCATTGCTTTAAAAGCGATAAAAAATGATATTGAAATCGCTCATTTGAGGCAGACCTTAATAAAAGATGGCGAGGCTGTTGTAAATTTTCTTTTCTGGCTTGAGCATCAGCCTGACAATGCTCAGATCACTGAACTAACTGTTGCTGATACGCTTTATGGGTTTAGGAAAAAACAAGAATTGTTTGTTGATAACAGTTTTGATCCGATCATGGCCTATAGGGATCATTCAGCCATGTGTCACTATTCTGCCACCATGCAAACAAATATACCCATTGCTGATAAAGGCATGTTTTTGACAGATTCAGGGGGAAATTATCTTAGCGGTACCACTGATATCACCCGAACCATTTTTAAGGGGAATCCGTCAAAACAGGAAATAACAGATTATACCCTGGTGCTTAAAGGGCATATCGCAGTGGCAACAATATTGTTTCCCAAAGGCACCAAGGGTTTTCAGATTGACACTCTCTCAAGGCAGTATTTATGGAAACAGGGAATGGATTTTGGCCATGGCACGGGTCATGGTGTGGGATTCTTTTTGTGTGTTCATGAGGGTCCTGCAAGGATAAGCCCCCACCCGGTTGATGTAAGTCTTAAAAAAGGGATGGTGCTGACCAATGAGCCCGGCCTTTACAGAGAGGGTGTGCACGGCATACGGCTTGAAAACATGATTCTTGTGGATCAGGCTTTTGAAAATGAGTTTGGGATATTTATGAGATTTGAAAATCTGACATATTGTCATTTTGAAAGAAATCTCATTGACAAAGACATGCTTTCCAAAGATGAGATAGACTGGGTCAATAATTACCATGCAAGGGTATTTGAAAAATTATCTCCCAATCTGGATAAGGATGTGTCATCCTGGCTAAAGGGAAAAACAAGGGCGCTATAAAAGAATACATTTATAATTGGCAATTGTAATTTTTTAGTTAAAGATAAAATAATTAAAATAAACTGATTAAAATAAAATGGTCAAAATAAATTATAAAAAACATGGCATAGTTTTTGAATTAATAATTTGAAAAAGAATTTGAAAAAGAATTTGAAAAAGAATTTGAAAAAGAATTTGAAAAAGAATTTGAAAAAGGTAATTGACCATTTGGGGTCAGGACCTAAATGTTGATAAAAAAATTATAATGTAAAACTATTAATAATATACCATTTAAAAAAAGGAGAAAAATTATGGTTAGCTGGTTATGTGATAAATGCGGGTATACCTTTAAAGCCGATGCCCCTCCCGAAGTATGTCCTTCCTGCAAGAGTGATTGCTCTTTTGTCGATAATTCCTGCTATACGCCGGATTGTGCAGGGGAGCCCTTTGATCCTCAGATCAAGGGAGAAAAATAAAAAAACTTAACGCTTTAAAAAATCCGGAGATCATTATGACAAAAAAATACAGGATAAAAACCTCTTGCCCCCAGTGTGGATGTTCCGGGGTTTCTCATCTGTCTGAAGAGGAAATGAAAAAACGCTATGGTGATGTTCCCAATATCGAGCTTGAATGCCATGAATGCATGATGGTTATGGAAGCAGATATTGAGGAAGACACTGACTAAAAGCGGACTAAAAGCGGACTAAAACCATTTGTGCCAGGTTATCTTGCGGCCAGGTGTATATATGGATTTGAGACAGATTTGTATTATCGCAAATAGAAAGATTAAATTAAATTTCAAAACAAATTTATTATTTTTAATAAGAATTGATAAAGGAAGTAAAAATGGCTGAACCTGAGGATATGTACCAATGTCAGACTAATAATTGCGGTTATATTTATAATCCTGATAAAGGCGACAAAAGAGCAAAGATTGCAAAGGGAACAAAATTTGAAGATCTGCCAGAGGACTGGAAGTGCCCGGTCTGCGGAGCAAGTACCAAAGCTTTTAAATCGCTTGGATAGAAATTTTGAGAACCATAGCTGGAATCGGAAAAATTGATGGTTTTCGTTTTGGCACAAACTAAAGAAATGAACTTATATAGGGGGAAGTTGGATGAAATGGATGCAGTTTTTAACACCGGCCAAATCAATGGATTTTAGTCAGACTAAAAGCTATATTTTACAACATCCAGGAGAAGATATAACCATCCTGGATGTCAGGCAGCCTTCGGAATATCAAGAAGGTCATATTCCAGGAGCCACGCTGATTCCATTGCCCCAGCTTTCTGACAGGATAAATGAGATTGATCCTGAAAAACCAACTCTGATATACTGAGCTATAGGGGGGCGCAGCCGTGTTGCTGCGCAAATGCTTGCAGGAAAAGGGTTTAAAAAAGTATTTAATGTTGCAGGCGGGATAACTGCATGGGATGCTAAAACAGCCATTGGCCCACAGGATCTTGGAATGGACCTTTTCAGCGGCAAAGAACAGCCAGAGGATGTGTTAAAGATAGCTTATTCACTTGAACAAGGGTTGTATGATTTTTATATTTCCATGGAAAAAGAAGCAAAACATGAGAAAGTAAAAGATCTTTTTGCCCGTTTATCAGATATTGAAGTGAAACATCAGATGTCTATTTATTTAGCATATAGTGACATAAGCGATGAGGAAGTGGACAAAGAGGGATTTGAAAAAATGGTTGAAACAAAGGCTTTAGAAGGCGGCCTGTCCACAAAAGAATATCTTGATCTTTTTAACCCTGATCTTAATTCTGAAATAGATGTGATCTCCCTTGCCATGTCAATAGAGGCCCAGGCCCTGGATCTTTATCAAAGAGTATCAATAAAAATTAAAAATCCTGGATCAAAGGATATTATCAATAAGATTGCCAATGAAGAAAAAGTTCATCTGGAAAGTCTGGGTAAACTTATGGACAGCCTTTAGCCTGCGCGTGACCTTCAGGTTAAAGGTCACAAGTAACCTGAAGGTCACAAGCAAAAATGAGAGGGTAAAATGAGAAAAAACCTTGTACTCGTGGGTGGTGGACATGCCCACATGATGACCCTTGAAAATATTGGCAGGTTTGTTGAAAAAGGGTTTAAAGTTATTGTTATCGGCCCTTCTTTTTACCACTATTATTCAGGCATGGGTCCCGGCATGCTGGGCGGAACATACAGGTCTGACGATATAAGGTTTGCCACACAAAAAGTCGTTCAAAAACAGGGCGGTATTTTTGTAAAAGATAAAGTGGTCCGCATTGATCCGGATAAAAAAGAGGTTTATACCAAAACAGACCATACATTTTCCTATGATGTAGTCTCATTTAACGCAGGCAGCTATGTCCCCATGCAGCAAGTCCTTGGAGACCAGGACAATATTTATTCAGTTAAACCCATTGAAAAGCTAATGGAGGCCGGCGTTAAACTAAAAAAAATATTTGCACAAAAAAAGATTATTGTCAGTATTGTAGGGGGTGGACCTTCATCTGCAGAAGTAGCCGGGAATGTGTGGCAGCTGGCAAAAAAGGTGAATCAGCATATGCCGGAGATTCATATTTTTGCCGGTAAAAAATTTATGGCAAGATTTTCGGAAAGTATCAGATCACGAATCATTGCTTCCCTTGGCAAAAGGGGTATTCAAATCTTTGAAACAGGTTATGTAAAAAGTATCAAAAAGGATGAAATCTGCCTTGAAACAGGAGAAACATTTCCCACAGATTTTATTTTCATGGCCTTAGGAGTTAAGCCTTCCACCATATTTGAGGAATCAGGTCTGCCTGTTGGTCCGGATAAAGGGCTTTTAGTGAATAAATACCTGCAGAGTGAAAAATATCCTGAAATATTCGGCGGCGGTGATTGTATTTATTTTAAGGACCAGCCTTTAGATAAAGTCGGTGTATATGCAGTGAGACAAAATCCCGTCCTGCTGAATAATTTAATGGCAAAACTTGAAGGGGAAAACCTTGAAGCGTTTGATCCAGGGCCTGATTATCTTTTGATTTTCAATGTTGGCGGGGGATTGGGTGTATTCAAGAAAAGATGGCTTGTGTTTGGCGGGAAAATTGCATTCATGATTAAAGACTTTATTGATCGTAAATTTATGAAGAAATTTCAGGCCATTGAAAAATTGTTATAGCTTAGGGTTCACTCAAAAATAAGTTACCAATTTTGAAAGTTGAGTCGCCTGTCCGACAAGGCGTGAAAACCAAGGCATATCAGGCATATGTCGTGTTTTTACAACGCAGACGGACAGGATGAATCGGCTTACAAAATGTAAAGTTATTTTTGAGTGGGCCCTTAGGACCGCAAAGTTTATAACTTGAACGAAATTGCTTGTCTTTTGGCCCATCTACTTTGTTGCATCAAAGGCCGAATACTTAAAGGAAAATAAATATGAAAAAAAAATTGGGATTTAAAATTGTACTTGTGCTTATCATAGCGGGTTCAATCTCCCTATTTTTTTTATTTGATCTGGATCAGTATTTTTCCCTTGCCAATCTGAAAAATGAACTTGACTCTTTTAAAACGTATTATGGGCAGCATAAAGTCCTGACAATGGCGATTTACGTGGTTGTTTATATTCTTGTGACAGCATTGTCACTTCCAGGGGCCGTCATTATGACACTTGCCGGCGGTGCCTTGTTCGGACTTTTTTACGGGCTCATCCTTGTTTCATTTGCCAGTACCATAGGAGCAACTTTAGCTTTTTTAGTTTCAAGGTACATGTTCAAAGACTGGGTCCAGAATAAATTTTCATCAAAACTTTTGGCCATTAATAAAGGGATAGAAAAAGAGGGCGGATTGTATTTGTTTACCCTGAGGCTTGTGCCGGTGTTCCCATTTTTTGTGATCAACCTTGTCATGGGAGTTACAACCATTCGCACCGCTGTTTTTTATATGGTCTCCCAGGTGGGAATGCTTCCCGGCACCTTTGTTTTTATAAATGCCGGAACACAGCTTGCAAAAATAGAAACAGCCAAAGGAATTTTATCGTTAAACCTTATTCTTTCCTTTGCCTTATTAGGGTTTTTCCCCATTATTGCAAAGCGGTTTGCAGCAATTGTAAGACAGAAAAAATTATTTTCAAAGTTTTCAAAGCCGAAAGCTTATGATTATAATCTTGTGGTGATCGGGGCGGGGTCGGCAGGACTTGTGGCATCATATATCGGGGCGGCAGTCAAGGCAAAGGTTGCTCTGATTGAAGAACATAAAATGGGGGGAGACTGTCTTAATACAGGATGTATTCCCAGTAAATCGCTCATCGCCAGTGCAAAGCTTTTATCCTATACCAAAAGAGCAAAAGAATTCGGGTTTGACAAAGTTAGTGTTGATTTTAATTTTGCAAACATAATGGAACGCATTCAATCCATTATTAAAAAAGTGGAACCCCATGATTCTATAGAACGATATACTGGATTGGGTGTGGATTGTATCAAGGGCAGGGCAAAAATTGTATCTCCTTTTGAAGTAAAAGTGGATGATAAAATTTTAACCACAAGAAATATCATAGTGGCCACTGGTGCAAAGCCAATGGTTCCAGATCTGCCAGGGCTTGATCAGACAGGATATCTTACCTCGGACAATATCTGGGATATCAGAACACAGCCAAAAACCCTTTTGGTATTAGGTGCAGGACCCATCGGGTGTGAGCTGGCCCAGGGGTTTTCAAGACTGGGATCAAAAGTTATCCTTGTTCAGAGGGGCTCAATGATAATGACAAAAGAAGACCCTGATGCTGCTCAAATTGTATTAGACAGGTTTGCAAAAGAAGGCATCAAGGTCCTTTTGAATCATTCAGCAAAATCAGTTGAAGTTGTTGGGGATAAAAAACAATTGATTTGTGATCATGATGGAAGACAGGTTAAGGTTATATTTGATGAGATCCTGATTGCCCTTGGTAGAACTCCCAATATAAAAGGGTTCGGCTTAGAGGAGCTTGGCATTGAACTTACCAAAACCAAGCATATTGAAACCAATGAATTTTTACAGACCAATTTTCCCAATATATATTGCAGCGGAGATGTCCATGGCCCGTATCAATTTACACATGTTGCAGCACATGAATCATGGTATTCTTCTGTAAACGCTTTGTTTGGCAGATTTAAAAAATTTAAAGTGGATTACAATACCATCCCATGGGCCACTTACACTGACCCTGAAGTGGCAAGGGTGGGCTTAAATGAGACAGATGCCAAACATGCCGGCCTTGATTATGAAATGGTTAAATATGGGATTGATGATCTTGACAGGGCCATTGCAGACTCTGAAAATCATGGGTTTGTAAAGGTTTTGACTATACCTGGAAAAGATAAAATATTAGGTGTCACCATTGTGGGGAATCATGCGGCTGATGTGATTTGTGAATTTGTCCTTGCAATGAAGCATGGAATCGGTTTGAATAAGATTCTTGGCACCATTCATATTTATCCTACAATGGCTGAAGCCAATAAATATGCAGCCGGATTGTGGAAGAAAAATCATGCGCCAGAAAAATTGCTGGCATGGATTAAAAAATACCATGATTGGGTGCGCAAATAAACAGGCAGTAAATAGTCTTTGAACGAAAACCCACTCATCTACTGCGTTGCTGCAAAACTTTGAAATCCTCATGTACTTTAGTACATTCCGGTTTCAAAGTTTCTTGCGCCTTGTATATGAGCAATTTTTCATCCAAATACGGGTTTTAGGTAAGGCAGTAAATAGTTGAATAACAAATAAATTATTAAAAAAGGAGAATCTAAAATGAAAGTAACGATCAGCAAAATGTGTATGGGTGATAGAAATTGTAATGACCTTTGTCCTGAAATTTTTGAATATGATGAAGATCAGTTAAAGTCCACCATTAAAGTGGATGAGATTCCTGAGCATCTAAAAGATATTGTTCGAAGAGCTGCTACAGAATGCGGTGCAGATGCCATCACGATTGAAGAATAAAAAAAGAAGGTGAGTATGATAAAGTTCAGGGAAAGCCGGACGGCAATTAATCTACATACCTCCTTTGCAGCAGAGACCCAGGCCAGAACGCGGTATAATTTTTTTGCAAAAAAAGCCCGTGATGATGGATATATACAGATTGCAAAAATATTTGATGAGACTGCAGATCAGGAATTTGAGCATGCTCTCCGGTTTTTTAAGTTTTTTAATGGGGGAGAGCTTGAAATAAAATGGACTTTTCCCACGGGAGTGATTAAGGATACCCGTGCCAATCTGCTTTCTGCAGCAGCTTTGGAAAAATATGTCAGCGAAGACATGTATGACAAATTTGCCAAGATAGCAAAAAAAGAAGGGTTTGAGAGAGCAGAAGATACTTTTTATAATATTATTGTAGCAGAAAAGCATCATGAAAAGCTTTATCTTGAGCTGGCCCAAAATATTGCAACAGACAGGGTTTTTCAAAAAGATGAAGAAATGGTCTGGCGCTGCCTGAGTTGTGGATATATTCATACTGGAAAGGCAGCACCTGAAAAATGCCCGGCCTGTGTAAAGCCTATGGGTTTTTTTGAACTTCTTTGTGAGAATTGGTAATCTGCGAATATTGCAATGAACGAGACACTTGTGTCTTGTTCATTGTGTCTCATTTTTGAATCATTAGGTTTGCAGCATTAAATTTTCAAGCCTACATAATCATAACAATCCCTCTAATTAAGCATTTTTCAGTAAACTGGGTACCCCAGGCACACAATTTGCTCTATTTATCTATTAGTATTTGGATTCACCAGAAAATAATTGGAGCAGGGTATGAGTCTTAATGATATAAAACGCAACTGGGATCTGGTCAATTCCGTGGACTGGGAAATGACACCGGAAGAAGCCATTGCACTTCACCTTGAATGGGGTCCTTTAAGATCACAGGCATATTATAATTCAAGGGACAATGATAATGAAACCGTGTATTTTGTAATAAATACCTGGAAAAAACCACCCATTTTAACCCTGGTCAGAAGAAGAGGATTTGATTCTGAGGATCTGGGAAATTTTAGACTTCCAAAAAATCTTGAAACAGAATTTATGGAAGGAATCGGTCAGTATAAAGGTGTCTATGCTGTTGAAGGTAAAGTAAGAGATTGGCTAAAAAAGGAACTTGAAGTTTAAGTCTGAACTTAACCATCCCCTTAAGTTCACTAGCCGATTGTTCAGGGCAGAAATTTAACCCATTGCCATTTTTCTGCCCTGAACGCTTTTTATTTTCCGTTTTTATTATTTTCTATAAAGTCTTTTACCATTAAGTCACCCAGTTCTTTTGAGCGTTTTGTGGCGGATTCCACGGCATTTATCATTGTGTTTCTAAGTCTGCCTTGTTCAAGGGTATGGATGCCGGCAATGGCGGTTCCGCCCGGGGATGCAACCCTGTCTTTGAGCTGTCCCGGATGCTCTTGAGATTTAAGCAAAAGCGTTGCTGCCCCCAGAACCGTCTGGGTGGATAAAAACAGAGAATCTTTTCTTGACAGTCCCATTTTGACTCCCCCATCTGCCATGGCATCAATAATCGTGAAAATATAAGCAGGACCGCTGCCGCTTAATCCCGTAAAAGCATCCATGAGGACATTTTCCTGTATAAACACGGTTTTCCCGACAGAATCAAAAATCGCTCTGGCCTGTGCCACATCTTTTTCTGAGGCGAATTCACCGGCTGCAATGGCTGTGGCACTTTCTTTTACAAATGCACAAATATTGGGCATAACCCTTATAAGCCGAAGTTCCTTTTGAAGTCCTGAAGCGATTGCAGCCAGGGGGACTCCGGCTGCAATTGAAATGATCAGCTTTGATTGATCAAGGGCTCCTGCTGTTTCTTTTAGAACCGATCCCAGGATTTGGGGTTTTGTTGCAAAAATAACAATTTCAGATTTTTGGGCCACTTCAATATTATCTGTGGTTGTTGAAACATTGTATTTGTTTTGAATATTTTTTAAAAGGTCTTTTGAAATATCTGAACAGATTATATTTTCAGGTTTTGCCGCCTTGGAAAGTACCAGGCCACTGATCAAAGCCTCACCCATATTTCCGCTTCCAATAAATCCTATCTTTTTTTCCTGTAGCATATTGATAATACTCCTTAATGTATAGATAAAATAAAGAGGTTATATTAGGACTTAAAAATTAATATAGTCAAGATAAATTATCAGATAAATTATGGTGGCATTCAGGGCAATCGCGTGTATAACCAAAAATATCAGCAAACGCAATTTAATCAAAATAATTTTTTAAGACTTTCTTTTAAGATTTTACCCATGGTATTTCTGGGCAATCTCTTAATAAAGATGATTTTTTTCGGACATTTCCAGTCATGGAGATGCTCTTTGCAAATGGCCTTGATTGCCTGGGATATATCTCCTGATGTCGGAGTTTTAACAACGGCAGCTACAATTTTTTCTCCCCATTTTTCGTCAAAAATACCCAGTACGGATGATTCAATAACCTCATCAAGTTTATTGATTATAATCTCAATTTCATTGGGAGAAACATTCTCCCCTCCTGTGATGATAATGTTCTTTAACCGATCAGTAAGATAATAATATCCATGCTTATCTTTTTTCCCAAGATCACCTGTCTTAAACCATCCCTGTTCAAAGCTTCTGGCTGTTTCTTCGGGTTTTTTCCAATATCCTGATATGATGGAATCTGATTTAAGCCAGAACTCACCTGTTTTGCCGGGTTCTACATCGAGTAAAGTTTCAGGATCAACAATTCTTACTTTAATGCCGGGAAGAGAAATACCAATGGAGCCTGGTTTTTTTTCTCCGTTCAGGGGGTTGGAAAAATTCATGCCTGTTTCCGACATTCCTTCCCTCTCCACA
>Ga0209045_1003256_pt1 | contig 10560 bp, 9 predicted proteins | sample SaaInlLV_10m_DNA_4_FD_184664 | JGI IMG/M metagenome (GOLD analysis project Ga0209045, IMG submission 184664) | Marine microbial communities from expanding oxygen minimum zones in the Saanich Inlet - Saanich Inlet SI072_LV_200m_DNA (SPAdes) (version 2) | ecosystem: Environmental > Aquatic > Marine...
CCTATAAATGAAACTAAAGCAAATTTTAATAACCGCTTGATCTGATCATTTTTCTCACTCCAGTAAAAAAACAAGCTTAGTGGTAATACAAAAACCCATGGTAAAAACTGCGATCGAATTAATAATGTAAAATAATAAAAGAAAGGATGACTATGCCCATCCTGAACTTCTGTAAAACGACCAAAAGATTCGTATTTGAGCCAGGAGTCAATATATCCAGGCTGTGCCTTTGCTTTATATAAATAATAGGCTCCAACAATTATAATAAATACAAACACCGAAATATAAAACTCTTTCGACTTGATAATCTGCATAAACTTATTGAAAGTTAAACTCAGAATCAACATAGCTGGCAAAAACAAAAGCCCAGCCGTGCCTTTTGTATAAACAGCCAGAATCAAAAATAAAGAAGTTAAGTAGAGGTGCTTTTTCAGTTCTGTTTCCTTCGTTAAATACAAATAAAACTGCCACATCGATAAAAAAAGAAAAAGCGTTAAGGCGGCATCATAATCTCCCGTTCGCACAACATGGTTACAAATAAATCCTGGTGTTGTAGCCAATATAAGTCCAGTAATTAATCCCCATAAAGGAACTTTTACTTTCCTGTAAATGAGCCAAAATAGCAACATGATTAATATGAGTCCGCTTAAAGCTGAAGGGAATCGCAAGGCAAACTCTCCAACGCCAAACGTCATGAACGAAAGTGATTGCAACCAGGTCATTAAAGGAGGCTTCAGGTTGTATGTATCTGGATTATCATTGAAATACTTGATCCATAACTCCCCATTATTCATCATTTCATAAGCATTGATCGCATAAAATGATTCATCCCACATCCGAACGCTTTGATCATTCAATTCTAAAAAAGCAGGGAAATATGCGAAAAACAGAAGAATAGGCAGGAAAATATATACTTGTTTTCTACGGTCGCTATTCATTTAATCGTAGAATTTAAGCTTGTTCCTCTTTGTCTTTTGCCATTATTAATTCAAGCAACTGAGTTAAAGTCGATTTCAAATCTTTTCTTTCAACAATAATATCGAGAAAACCCTTTTCCATTAAAAACTCAGATCGCTGAAATCCTTTAGGTAAATCTTTTCCTGTTGACTCTTTAATAACTCGTGGTCCAGTATAACCAATATTGGCATTGGGTTCAGCAATATTGATGTCACCTTTCATTCCAAACGAAGCCGTAACTCCCCCTATTGTAGGATCTGTCAAAATAGAAATATAGGGCAATGCAGCCTGACTTAATAAAATGAGTTTAGCCGAAGTCTTAGCCATTTGCATCAAAGAGTAAAAGGATTCCATCATTCTTGCACCACCCGATCTGGAAATAATAACTAATGGAAGTTTGTTTTTTATACAATGATCAATTGCTCTGGATATGCGTTCGCCAACCACTGACCCCATGGTTCCACCTATAAAGCTAAAATCCATGGCAATTAGAATCAGTTTAACATTATTCAGCTTGCCTTTGCCCACACGAACTGCATCAGTTAAACCACTTTTCTCCTGTTCGCTAATTAATCGTTCTTTATAGGGTTGAACCCCTTCGAAATTAAGAATGTCTTTTGGCACAATTTCATGAAACAATTCTTTATACTTTCCATCATCGAAAAGAAAAGAGAAATATTCTTCGGATCCAATTCTAAAATGATGACCACAGGTGCAAACAAAAAGCTGAGCTTCGATATCTACTTCAGCAATCTTCATACTGCATGTAGGACATCGATCCCAAACACCTTCAGGAAGCGACTTTCTAAAAATTGATGTAGAAGGAATTCCTTCGGCAATTTTTTTATACCATTTACTCATTCAATTGTTTAATGAGTGAAGCTGTAATAATATGTTATGCAATCGTAATATCCTTATTCAAATAAACATCTTGAATAGCATTCAATAAGGCTACTCCTTCTTTCATTGGACGCTGAAATGATTTTCGGCCAGATATTAAACCACTACCACCAGCTCTTTTGTTAATGATAGCTGTTTCAACTGCTTCGGCTAAATCAGAAGCGCCAGATGATGCCCCACCACTATTTATCAAACCAATACGTCCCATATAGGAATTGGCAATCTGATAACGGCAAAGGTCAATAGGATGATCAGTACTCAGTTCAGAATATACTTTAGGACTTGTTTTGCCAAACTTAATGGCATTATATCCACCATTATTAGTTGGCAATTTTTGTTTTACAATGTCAGCCTGAATGGTTGATCCAAGATGATTTGCTTGCCCTGTTAAGTCAGCAGATGCATGATAATCAACTCCATCTTTTTTAAATGCATCATTGCGGGTATAACACCATAAAATGGTAGCCATTCCTAACTCATGTGCTTGTTCGAATGCTTCTGACACCTCTATAATTTGCTGATTTGAACCTTCCGATCCAAAATAAATCGTTGCTCCTACTGCTGCTGCACCCAAATTCCAAGCTTCTTCTACTGAGCCAAACATAATCTGGTCGAATTTATTGGGATAGGTTAATAATTCATTGTGATTGATCTTTACAATAAAAGGAATTTTGTGAGCATATTTTCTAGATATAGAAGCCAACACACCAAAAGTACTGGCTACCGCATTGCAACCACCTTCAATTGCCAGCTTGACAATATTTTCTGAGTCAAAATAAATTGGATTTGGAGCAAAACTAGCACCGGCAGAATGTTCGATTCCCTGATCAACGGGTAAAATAGACATATAACCAGTATTGGCTAAGCGACCATGTCCATAAATAGATTGCAAACTTTTGAGAACCTGAATATTACGATTTGTACTCATCCAGATATCATCGACAAATGTTGATGATGGTAAATGTAGGTTATCTTTGGATATGGCTACATTATTATAATTTAACAGATAATCTGCTTTTTCTCCTAGTAATTTTACTATTTCATCGAAATTCATGTGCTACAATTTTTGATTTATTTAGTATACGAATTTATTAAATTTTTAGGGTAATCTACTAGGAAAATGAACTTAATAACAAATTCCTTACAAATATTTGTTGTATTTTCATTTGCAGAAAAACAAGTACTTTTATGATGTGGACATGCACCAAATGCGGTCAAAAGTTTATTTACAAAAATGCCAATCATTCCTGTCGTGATAAGTCAGTTGAGAATTATTTGCATGGAAAGTCGGGACACACTATCGGGCTCTTTTTTCATTTTCTGGAAGAGTTTAATAAAATTGGAGAAATTGTTCTTCATCCAGCAAAAACACGAATCTCCTTTGCTGCTCAAATTCGATTTGGCTACATTCACCGTTTAGGAAAGGATTATATTGATGTCGTTTTTCAATTCAGACAAAACTAACTGGATGAAAATCAATTTTACAAAATTGCTCAGGTACCTGAATCTAGTATTTTCAATCATTATGTTCGTATCAAACAAAAAGAAGACGTTAATGAAGATCTAAGAAATTATATGAGAATTGCTTATGATATTGGCTTAAGAAAACACTTAGACTGATTATTATATTCTTACTTCTTTTCTTCAATTAATCTTTGCATATCCTTAAATAAAGCTGAACTCGCTGCCAAAATTTGCTTACCAAATAGATAATTATCTCCTCCTGAAAAATCACTTACTTCTCCTCCAGCTTGCTGAACAATAAATAAACCGGCTGCAACATCCCATGGATTCAAATTGTATTCAAAAAAAGCATCATAACGGCCACAGGAAACATAAGCCAGATCAACTGCTGCAGAGCCCAAGCGCCTTAATCCACGACTTTTTTCTATCAATTCAGAAAAAATCCGCAGATAGCTTTCTTTAACTTCAAAGTTTTTGATGGGAAAACCTGTTCCGATCAGTGCATTCTGAATGGAATCGTTTTCTTTTACATGAATTTCTTTTCCATTCAGAAAAGATGGAGAATCCTGCCAGGCATAAAAGCATTCATCCCTGATTACCTCATAAACTACACCTATTACTGCCTTTTTATTTACATAGAGTGCAACTGAAATTGAAAAAACAGGAACCTGATGAACATAATTGGTTGTTCCATCCAATGGATCAATAATCCAGATTGCTTGATCTCGAAGACAATCTATATCAGCATGACCTTCTTCAGCAAGAAACTCTGCTCCTATTATTAATGGTTTTAATTTGTCTATTAAATATTTTTCTGATTCAATATCCACATAACTCACCAAATCGTTTTTATCTTTAAATGCAACATCCGCACGATTTAATTTGTCATACTCCCTTCTTTGAAATTGAGCTGTCTCTTTAACAATTTCAATTACTTGATTGCAAATACTTTGATAATTATACATGATTCAATTTGTTCAAAGTTCTATATTTTAAATCATCTGCAAACAATTCTTCCATCTATTCTTCTGTCAAACTATCCAAATTAACTTTAGTCACTACGATCAGGCTTACTGGTTTAATAATTGCTAATTTTGCAGGAAGTAATAATCAATTCATGAATAAGAAAACACAAATTCTGCTGCCATTTCTTTTTGCTCTTATGGTTGCATTTGGAATGTATCTTGGCAAACGCTTTCATCCATATCCCTATCAGAATAAACTCACTGAAGTCTTAAACAAAATAGATGAAACGTATGTGGATACTATTCAGGAGGATAAGTTAATCAATGAAACCATTTTGAAGCTTTTACAAGATTTGGATCCTCACTCCTATTATATTGATGCAGCTGATGTTGCTGCTGTTGAACAAGATTTAGATGGAAATTTTGAAGGCATTGGAATCGAATTTAATATTTTACGAGATACTATTATAGTCGTTTCCCCCATATCAGGCGGGCCTTCTGAAGCTTTGGGCATTCAGGCTGGAGACAAGTTTATTTATATTGATGATGAAGTAGTTGCCGGAATTGGGATTCAAAATGCAGATGTCAGAAATAAATTATTAGGAAAAAAAGGCTCTAAAGTAAATGTCAAATTAAAGCGCAATGGCGAAAGCGATCTATTGGATTTTACCATTACACGAGACAAAATTCCTTTGTTTAGCATCGATGCATCTTACATGGTCAATGAAGACATTGGCTACATTAAAATAAATAGATTTTCAGCCACCACATTTGATGAATTTAAAGAGTCTTTATACAAACTCGAAAAAGAGGGTATGCAAAGTTTGATTGTTGATTTATCAGGAAACCCAGGTGGTTATTTAAAAGCAGCTTATGATATTACCAATCAATTTTTCAGCTCCAAAAAACTGATCGTATATACAGAAGGCCGCATGCGAAAAAGAAGAAATTATTTTTCCAATGGTCGGGGAGATTTTACTTCCGGTAAACTGGTTGTTTTAATAGATGAAGGTTCAGCATCAGCCAGTGAAATATTAGCAGGTGCTGTTCAGGATTGGGATAGAGCTATAATCATCGGACGAAAAACTTTTGGAAAAGCACTTGTGCAGGAAGAATTTGTGCTTTCTGATCAATCAAAAATACGCTTAACTGTTGCACGATATTATACACCGATGGGGCGTTTCATTCAGAAACCTTACGATACAGGTACCGATGATTATTATATGGAGATGTATGAACGATATGCCAATGGCGAAGTATATTCAGCAGATTCTGTGCATTTCAACGACAGTTTAAAATTTACATCAGCAAACGGCCGGATAATGTATGGTGGTGGTGGTATCATGCCCGATATTTTTGTAGCTATTGATAGCAGCGGAAACACCTACTACCTCAATCAATTAATTCGAAGTGGATCTTTTTCTAGTTTTGTACTGCAATATGTTGATAATAATCGTCCGCTTTTGCTCAATAAATATCCTGATTTCAAAGCTTTTAACACTTATTTTTCTGCCAATAGCGTATTGAAGGAATTCAACGTACATGCAAAAAAAACAGGCGTAGAATATAGGGAAGATGAGTTTAATAAATCCAAAGACATTATTTTAAACCAGATTAAAGCACTGATTGCTCGGCAACTTTATGAAGCTGAAGCTTATTATAAAGTGTTTAACCAAATGAATAATAAATATCAGAAAGCAGTGGAAGTTTTGCAATCTGATAAGTTTGACGAATTAGAAATAAATTCCAAGCAATAATTTGTAAGGTTTGTGGTTAATATCCTAACAAACATTTCACTAAATACATTATTTTTGTTTGAATTAATATGACATGATGATCAAAAAAAGTTTAGTAATTCTATTATTATTTTCTGCTAGTATACAGCTTTATAGTCAAGAACTTAATGTGAATGTGAATGTAATTTCACCTACTGTTCAATCAACCGATAAGCATGTGTATGATAATATGCGTGATGGGATCAATGAGTTTCTGCGAAATACGGTTTGGACAGAAGATGAATTTTTACCAAACGAACGTATTGAGTGTAACTTCTATATTACCATCAGTGACCGTATTTCAACTGATAAATTCAAAGGTAAAATTCAAATTCAAAGTGTGCGACCTATTTACAATACCTCCTATAATTCACCAATGTTTAATTTTCAGGACGATAATTTCGTTTTTGACTATGTGGAACACGAAACCATAGAATTTGTAGAAGGTTCATTCACATCTAATTTAGCTGCAGTTTTATCTTTTTACGTTTACTATATAATTGGATTAGATTACGATTCATATTCTAAATATGGTGGATCTGCCTATTTAAAGAAAGCCCAAAATATTGTCAATATTGCTCAAGGAAAAGACTATCCTGGTTGGGATAATTTTTCAACAAAGAAAAATAATCGATATTGGCTCATTGATCAAACATTGGATAATATCCACAAGCCATTGCGCGATTTATCCTATTCCTATCATCGTCTGGGATTAGATAAAATGTATGTCGAAAAAGAATCAGGCCGAAGTGAGATTCTTGATGTGTTGGAAAAACTCAAGAAAATACATCGTGACGAACCAAGTTCCTTTTTGATGACCGTATTTTTCAATACAAAAAGAGTTGAAATTCAAAATATATTCTCAGAAGCTACAACATCCGAAAAAGATGCAATAATTGAACTGGTTAAAGAAATTGATGCAGCAAAAAGTTCGGAGTATTCAGATAAGCTCAAGTAAAGTCCAATAAATCCATGCTGAAATCCTTAAGGATACAGAATTATGCGCTTATTGACGAAATCGAAATCGATTTTGATAGCGGATTTAATGTGATTACTGGAGAAACAGGTGCAGGAAAGTCAATAATACTGGGTGCTTTAGAACTTATTTTAGGAAAAAGAGTTGATACCAGTGTGTTGTTTAACCCCAACAAAAAATGCATAATTGAAGGTAGTTTTAGCTTGGAGAATGACAAACAAAAGCAATTCTTTCAAACGCATGATCTTGATTTTGATGAACACACCATCATTCGAAGAGAAATAAGCAATAGCGGCAAATCAAGAGCATTTATCAATGATGTTCCGGTAACAATAAATATACTGACAGACTTTAGCAGTTTGTTGCTTGATATTCATTCTCAATATCAAACCCTGTTATTGAATACTAATGAATTTCAATTCTCTATTTTGGATGCAGTAGCCGAAAATAAATCCCTGCTAATTCAATATCATAAAGAATATACCAACTTACTTCAACTAAAAAAGGAATTAAATACACTTATCCAACAAGAGAGCAAGGCTAAAAAAGATCTTGATTATTTTGAATTTCAGCAAAAGGAAATAGCTTCCTTGTGTTTAGTCGCTGAAACAGATAGTAAGCTTGAGGATGAATTACTCACCCTCTCGAATGCTGAGAAAATTAAAGATACTTTAGATCAGTTGGTTTACTCATTTGATGATGCAGAAGATTCTATCAGTCAGAAATTAGCTGAAGCCCGTAAACAAATGGCTGGTATTGCATCCTTTAACATAAAACTGGAAGAGTTTTTACGACAGATTGAATCGGTTGAAATTGAGCTGAAGGAAATTATTCCAGAAATGGCTGCTTTTAGTGAAAAGGTAGACATAGATAATCAAAAACTGGATGAATTAACTGTTCGTTTCAATGCTATCAATAACTTACTATCGAAACATCAATTAAACACAGTTGAAGAATTGATTGCACTTGAGCAAGATTTGCATACAAAAATAGCAGGCATTTCAAGTTTACAGGAGTCCATTCAAGACAATGAAAAACAAATTGTATCTACAAGCACTTTACTTCAAAAACAAGCATTATCCTTATCAGAAAAACGCCAAGGTGTTATTCCTGAATTAGAAAGTCGTTTGGTCTTATTATTAGCAAGTGTTGGGATGAACAATGCTTCTATTAAATTTGATTTATCGCAAAATAATCTGGAAGAAATTACTGAAAACGGACTGAATAATCTGGCTGTGTTATTCAGTTCAAATACAGGAATTCCTATGCAACTTGTTTCTAAAGTTGCCTCAGGAGGAGAGCTTTCGAGATTGATGTTATGCATTAAGCACATTTTGGCTGGTTCCACATTACTGCCCAGTATTATTTTTGATGAAATAGATTTAGGTATATCCGGTGAAATTGCCTTTAAAGTTGGCGAAATGATGTCTAAAATGGCTGATAATCATCAAATAATTGCCATTAGCCATCTACCCCAAGTAGCTTCATTTGGTCTCTCACATTTTCTTGTTTATAAAACTTCTGACCAAAATACAACACACACACACTTACGTAAACTCAGTCTGGAAGAACGAATCCTGGAGCTTGCCAAAATGATTGGAGGAGAAAACCCGTCCCCAATGGCAATGGAAAGTGCCAAAGAGCTAGTAAGAAATTTTGCTTAATTTTGCGACTTATCTAAATATCATTATAAATAAGTATTTCGAATGAGTTACAATTTACTTAAAGGTAAAAGAGGAATTATTTTTGGTGCCTTAAACGAAGATTCTATTGCATGGGAAGTAGCAAAAAAAGCACATGAAGAAGGTGCTAATTTTGTATTAACAAATGCACCCATTGCCCTACGATTTGGGAAGATAGATGAATTAGGAAAGCTTTGTAATGCAGAGATTATACCTGCCGATGTTACTTCGCTGGATGATTTGGAGAACTTACTGACTAAATCGCAGGAAATTCTTGGCGGAAAGCTTGATTTTATTTTGCATTCAGTTGGCATGTCGAAAAATGTTATTAAAAGACGAGATTATACAGATTTGAATTATAAAGACTTCATGCACGCCATGGATGTGTCTGCAGTATCATTCCATAAATTATTACAATCAGCCAAAAAACTGGATGCTATTAATGAATATGGTTCGGTATTAACATTGAGTTATATTGGAGCACAACGTGTTTTCACTACTTATGGGGATATGACACAAGCCAAAGCCATGCTTGAATCTATCGTCAGAAGTTTTGGACTTCATTATGGCTTAGAGAAAAAAGTGAGAATCAATTCAATTTCGCAGTCTCCTACAAAAACAACAGCTGGTAAGGGAATTAAAGGATTTGACTCATTTTATCATTTTGCTGGAAAAATGTCACCACTTGGAAATGCAAAAGCTGATGAATGTGCTAATTATTGTATTACCTTGTTTTCTGATTTAACCAGAATGGTGACCATGCAAAACCTTTTTCATGATGGAGGATTCAGCTCGACAGGTATCAGTTATGAAGTACTGAAACACTACCGACCTGATTGTGAATGCATCAAGCACGACTTGAGGGAAGATGATTAAGGGAATCAAATTAAAAAATTGAAATTAAAAAATTTACAATTTAAGTTTTAAGGTTAAAAGTTCAAGCTATTAACTACTACTTTATTTATTCACTATTACGTTTTAGATTAAGCTAAATTACTTAATTGCATTATTTTTCGTAACTTAGAGCAGGCTTATAACATGGTTATCTACATTATATATTGATAACTACTAAATTTAACTCATCTCTATATGAAAACAAATTTGGAAATTAAGTTGTTTTCTTTTGTGCATTCCCATAATAATACCTGCTATGCGAAACAAGATAAATTATTAATGAAAATTACTAAATTAGCTTTTAAAATTGCATTATTAATTATTTTTTTATTTGTTTCCAATCAAGTAATAGCTCAGTTTGAAGGACTAAAATGGATAAATACAAATTGGCCTTTATCTGCGTCTAATGTGACATTATATGAATTTGGTTGTGATGGGATTTCTGAACTGCAAACAACCAATATCAGTACTGGACATGATTCACTACCACTTTTCCCTACGACTTCTATATGCAATGATGATGGAGAATTATTGTTTTTTGCAAATGCTATTAATGTATACAATAAGGAGTTTAAAATAATGAAGAATGGAGAACAGTCGATGTTTTCACAAAACGATATATATATTCATAATGAAACTAGGCACCAATTATTTATTATTCCAAGTTCAGTAGCGGAGAATATTTATTTTATTTATGTCATACGAGAAGTAAATCATACTTCATCAAATAACTATTTTGATATTAGCAGAATTACAATTAACATGACTCTTGATAACAAGAAAGGGGCTGTAATTAAAACAGAAAAACAAATTGAAAAAATAGAGGGTGTAAATTAAACTCTGTCCAAAATCGTAAATTTGATTATGGATCAGAACTATTTAGACAATTTAGAAGAAAAAGCGCTAGAACAGTTTAAGAGTGGGAAGTCGCTTTTTGGAAAAGATGG
>Ga0209045_1003257_pt1 | contig 10554 bp, 9 predicted proteins | sample SaaInlLV_10m_DNA_4_FD_184664 | JGI IMG/M metagenome (GOLD analysis project Ga0209045, IMG submission 184664) | Marine microbial communities from expanding oxygen minimum zones in the Saanich Inlet - Saanich Inlet SI072_LV_200m_DNA (SPAdes) (version 2) | ecosystem: Environmental > Aquatic > Marine...
CCATCACCATAAGGCTCGGGGTTCTGCAGCTCCTTAAGAAATGCCTTACCTCTAGCAGCTACAAATCCCTTACCACCAGGAGCTAAGGACTTACCAATAGCCCTCACCGCTGCATCCCTCTCACCATTCACATTAGGAATAACATTAAGCACTGCATTGCTAATCAGTCCTTTATACTCTTTATTAATCTGACCAGGTTCTGTGTAGTCAGGAGTCCACCCATATTTCTCCAAGCCTCTCTGTGGGAATGGCTCATAAGAATCAAAACCAAATTCCCGAGTACCAACACCTAAGCCAGCACCAAAGTCTAAGACATCACTAGGTGGTATGTTACCAAAGTGTTCTTTAGCTACCTGACGATAGGTGCTAATAGTGGCAGGAATCTGAGTCTTATGATAAGCAAACTCCTTCTCAATCTTCATCTCAAGACCAGGGTTCTTTATCTTACTTGTGTCTGCGTACCCAGGTACACTAGTTATATTACACTTCATTACTTCTCATCCTCAAATAGCAACTCTCCTGTAGCACCAAGGGAGCTAACAACACCACTCTGAATCCAGTCAACCAGGTTAGCACCTGTATCACTGAAAGAAGTCTCGCCTGTGCTCAACGGTACTAGGAAGTCACCTAATCCTTTATTGATTGTAGCATTTAGGGCTGGTCCAAATAGTGAAGTTGTTAAGTCACCGTGCCTACTACCCAACATAAGACCGAAAGGACCAAACAAACCAGCAGTATTACCTAGGTCAATCCAGTTCTTATCACTCTCCTGTCCTCGAATAGCACCCTTAATCTCTTCACCAATACTAGCAACAGCCATAGCTGCAGCTATACTACCAATTACAGACATAGCCAAACCAAAGTCAGGACCACAGGCATTAGGCTTGAGCTTACGCATAAGTCTCTTAACAACCGTGTTGCCAAATACAACAGGGAATGTCTTAAGCTGTGCAATAGCAGATAGACTAGGGTCTGACATCCATAATGGTTTATTAACCGCAGTAGGATGTACGACAACATCAGTCACAATCTTATGTACCCAAGGATGTAGTATGTCCTTTACTCTTGTCTTAGTGCCATCATCTTTAAAGAAGGCAGCCTCTAAGTATTTGTCATCAATCATATTGATATTGATGTTACCGTTCTCATCCTTAGATAGCTCAGCTAACTGCTGAAACTCTTTCATAGATAAGCCATTCTCTCTAAGTTCATTCTGTAGCCTACGTTTATCCATAGGGGCAATGCTACCATTAACTAAACCCTTAGCTCTTCGATTCATCATAGACATACCAGCCTGAGCTGCCCAGTTTCTATTGAAGTTAGTCCATTGTGTAAGGAATGCACCAAAGGGTGAACGGAAGTACATACTTAGTATCTGATTTCTGTCCGTAGAGAATAGAGCATCCAGTCTTTCATTCATCATAGGATTTAAGTTAAAGCCTAGGTTAGCGAGAACTGTGTTGCCTTCTGTAGTTGTTAGTCTCTTACCTGATAGCCCTTGACCAATACCTTGTCTAGTGTACTTAAAAGCAGCAGGTAAGGTTGCCATCATATTAACAAACCCTGCTCTTTCAGCAATCCACACTAGCTCTGATAGTGAGGAGAAGGTGGCAAGACCTAGGTGTGTGACAGAAGCTACAGTAGTTAGTGCTTTAGATGCAAGTCTCCACTGTTGTTCCCCTTCAGACACATCTCTTCTATAAATATTATGTGAAGCATCATAGACATCCCACACTCTATCAACCTGTTCTTGTTTTAATTCACCTGTCTTCTCTAATTCTTTTAATTCTTTTTGTAATAGGTTAGCATTCTTAGCACCAAATGTTTCAGCACTAGCAATACGAGTAGCTGCCTTAGATATGTACTGCTCTAATACTTTACTAACATCCTGTTGTCTAAACATATCAGACAAACCTTTCCACTCTGCACTTCTAGTCTTCTCAAAGCTCTCTTTACCCTTACCGTCACGCTTCATAGACTCTCTAATAGCACGCGATGTCATAATGAAAGGGTCTCTTCCTTGTATGATTTCATCAGCAATCTGAGTAGCATTTGCCTTAGCAGCTACTGGGTCTTCCTGCCAGATGAAACCATCAGGATTAAACTTATCCCCTCTCTTCTTCTTAGCAGCAAAGTAAGCAAGCTTAGATGACTCAAGTAAGCTATCAATAAAGGCATCCTTGTTCTCTCTAATAACCTTATCATCTAGTGGTTTGTGTAGATAGTTCTTAATGAATCCTGAGCCTGTCTTGTCCTTAAGTAACTGACCTGTTTGTGTAACCTTATCAGCAATAGCTGTTAGGTCTTTAGTGTCCATCAAGTCAGGACGAGAACCAATAACAGACCTGTCATCCAAGGCTGCTCTGATGTAGTCATTAAGTTCTTTAGATAGTTTAGGCTGTGTTAGTTGTCCTCTTCCTGGAGGTGCATACTTATTAAGGACATTATTAATATCTCTATATAAGTCACTAGTATATTTGTCTTTGATTGTAAGGAAGTCTTTGTTCTTCCCTGACTCACCAGAGTAAGTTCCTACTGGCATAATCTTCTTGACAATATTATCCCAGTGGTGGTATGCTTTACCTGACAGTGATTCATTCCTAGCGTCTACTAAAATGGATGGTGCTTTATATGCAAGAACATCACCTGCTTTCTGCATCATCTTAAGTGCATCAAAGCCTGTCTTCTCTTTAAGTAACTTACCACCTTTAGATAGGATAGATTGTGCTGACTCAGGTGTTGTAATCCAATCAGACTTAACAGTCTTAGGGTCTATACCTGTATTAGCGAAGATGTCAGCATCAGATTCCTTCAATTCTTGATTGAATTTCTGTGCTTGTCTCCTTGCTCTTGCTATAGCCCTGTTAGTTGAAGTACCTACTAGTAATGCTTGAGGTGAAGAGATGATACCTGATGTAGGACCAGCAGCTACACCTTCCTGTACTACTGACTGCATTCCTTCAGTAGTTGCAAGATAGCCAGGGTCTTGTGAAGTACCAATCTGAACAACCTTCTGTAATCCTTCTGTTCCTGTCTCTCTAGCAGTAACACCACCAACGTACTTAGCAGTCTTAGATAGTGAAGTAGTTAAGGATTGCTTTGTCTTGTTCAGTTCTTTTATTAGTCGGTCTCTTTCTTTAACCACCTTCTTCATACCACCAAGGGACTTAACTACATCCTTACTCACCTTACCTGGAGTGAGATAGTCAATGGCAGTTACTAAGCCTGATACAGTACCAGCCCACATCTTCTCTTGTGTAGACAACACACGACCAGCACGCTCTTCGTGTTCCTTTAATGTATCACCAAGGTTGGCATTATACTGTGTACCAAAAGTAGCACTGGTAATAACCTTACCAAGAACTTTAGCTACTGGATGAGGCATAGCCTGTAGTATAGCACCTGACACATAACCTATCATAGGAACAATCTGGTTCATACTATTAAGCATAGCCTGGTCAGACCACCACTCAGTAGCCTCACCTACATCCCTAGCTTCAAATAAACTACGTATCCTAGGGTTATAACCAGAAAGTATGTCCTGTTGTTTCTTCTGCTCTTGCTCAATAGCTGAGGTATCAAGACCAACAATCTCACCAACAGCCTGAGCACCTGTAAGTTGAAGGTCTAGGTATGACGGAAGTGCCGCCTCTCCTGCAGTAATATTACCTGCCTGTACTTCCTCTAAGAGGCGTTGTTGCCTAAGACTTTCAAGTTCTTCTGGTGATAGTGCCATTTATTATAATCCTAATAATGCTTCATCTAGAGCCATCTTACGCTTCTGAGCGTCTGACATCTGCTTAATAGTAGCGTCTTTACTTTCCTGTAATACTAGGAATCTACGAGCTGCAGAGTCGGCAACACTTTGCATCTGTGCCTCATCTCTATCATCACCCACAGTGAATATCCTATTACTCTGCTTCTTAACATCATTCAAGAAGGTCCTAGCTAATTGTGGACCACTAAACTTGCCATATATATTAGTTGATTTATCAGCATCTTCCTTTGCCTTGGCATCCGCCTTGATTCTTTCTTTCTCAATAGCGGCTTTAATCTTAGACTGCTCTGTGTTAGCTGATGTCCATCTCTTAGCAGGACTATCACCTCTCTTACTTAGAGGTGTCCCCATATAAGCCATCATCTCACCTAGTCTGAATAGCTTATTGTCCCAAGCACCAGAACCACCCTCTATACCAGTCATCCAGTAATCTTTAGTTCCCATCTTGCTTAGAAGACCTTCAGACATCTCACCACTCTTAGCCATCTCTTTAATAGCCTCAGGATTATTCATAAGAGCACCCTCAAAAGCCATATCATCCCTAGCATCAGGTTTAACTCCTTTAGCTAAGTCAGCCCAAGGAGTCCCTTTAGCAGTCTGATTAACTACTTTCTTATCAGTAACTGGTTCATCACTAAAGATACTCTTTACAATAGGAGCAGTCACAAGTCCACCACCAATAACACCAGGAGCAGATATAACCCTACCATCCGTGGTTATCTTTTTAGTAGCCATCTTTTGTCCAGTAGTAGGGATAGGCTTCATTAATATACCTGCCTTCTTAGTAACGGCAGGGCTAACCTTCTTTATTATAGGGACTGTCTTCTGTACTTGACCAGGCTTAGTAAACAGAGACTGAGCAACAGACTTTACTTTAGGTAACACCTTAGGTAACACCTTAGTTCCTAAGTATGTCGCTGTGGATTTAGCTGTACCAGCACCAGGGATAAGCCAAGGAGTTAAATTCTCAGCGGGCTTATCCCATTCAGGATTAACACCACTATTCATTAGGGATGGTTGTTGTTCTCCTACCCACTGACCACCGTGCCTAGCACAGATAGCTGGTACTGAGATACCGTTTAGTTCACCACTTGGTAATATACAAGGCATAATTTACTCCTTAAAAGTTAACACCTAAAACACACTGAGTACCGTTAAATGTAGTACCAGGTCCACACATAGGGTGTCCTTGTTGTGGTTCTTGTTGTTGTGGTTGGAAGTTTCCTCCAGGACCTAGTAGACCAGGAGTTACTTGTGGTATATCACCAGGCACTGCACCCATTGGTGTACCTTGTGGTACTCCTTGTGTACCTTCTTGTACCATTTCACCTGGTGACATATTAAGTACATTTTGAATTGCTTCTTGTGGTGACATACCTGGGTTCATTTGCATTAGCTGCTGAGCCATCATCTCTTGTTCTCTAGTTAACATTACTTGTCTCCTTTTAACTTGTTTATTAATATACCTGTGACATAACATAGTGGTTCTAAGAAGAACCTCCATACCTGTCCAATCCTATCTCTTTCTTTACCATACATCTCAGCCTTTAAGTCTGCTGTTCTGTGTACAGCTACGTGCTTTAACCAGGCATATAAAGGTTTACCATACCACTTCTTACGAATCTTAAGCATAGGTAAAACTAATGCGTGGTATCCTAATTCCATCTCTGGTTTGTCTGAGAAGTTCAAAGCCGCATATCTTAACCATATAGCATTACGATAAGAGCCAAACCCATAGTCAGCATTCATAGCGGTGCAAATAATCTTACTATCACCTCCTGAGTCACTACTGCTAGAATCACCACCCGGGTCTTCCCATCCTACTTCATCTTTCTCGCCAACATCAATACTATATTGACCACTACCATAATCAGTAACACCAGTAGTTCCCATCTCATCACTGGTGAATGTACCAGTAGTGTTACCACCACTATCTGTGTTGTCGCTCCAGCTGACAGAGGCATTTGTTGTGCCTGTAGCACCTCCTAAAGTAGAGGTATCTGTACCAGCTGCAGGGTTAGTCCAACTACCAGTGTCACCAGTGATAGTATCAGTAGGAGTAAAACCATTGGTAGGGCTTGCGTTCCTTTCAGCCTGTAATGCAGCTAAGTTAGCCTGTTGTGTTGCTATGCCTGCCCTTGCTGCTATAGCCTCAGGAGTATTTGTACTACCAAATGTTGCAGGAGTAGCTAATCCTCTACCTGTACTGGTATTAAATAAATCACCAGTAAATCCTTTACTTCCCCAGCCATTATTAGTAGGAGCAGTACCATTAGGATTATCTGTTCCATATCCAAAAGATTTATCTACAATATCAGCACCTTTACCATCAGTAGTCATATAGTTTTCCCAGGCTTTTCCTCCAAGATAGCTACCAACAAGACCATAAGGAGTACTATAAGTGGCAATAGCCCCTAGAACATTTCCCACATTAGGAGTGCTAAATAAGTCACCAAATGAGAAACCTTCACCTTTACCAGTAGCAGAACTAGTAGCAGAACTAGTACCATCACCATAGAAACCATCAGGATTAGTAACACCTACACCATCAACAGTAGTATAATCTGGATTACCTATACCACCCCAATCAATATCACCATTTGAAGTAATAAACTCACTACCTGTTTCTAAAGGTTGACCTTCAACTATCTCATAATTATTAGGATACCTTGTAGTTGGTGTAGGTTCTACGAAAGAGTCACCACCACCTGTATTTGTAGGTGCTACATAAGGTCTGTAGTTATAAGGAACAATAGGAGCACCTGAGCCAGGTGTATATGTAGGACCAGCTGTTATATAGGGATTGCCTTTGCTTCCCCATATGTTATAAGAGGAAGTGCTAGGTAATAAGTTACCATAAGTATAAGGAGTGGTTGCGGCAGTAGTGCCAAAGATACTACCTGATGGTGCATAAGTAGGAGGGGTATATGCCATAGTTATGCTCCAAACATTCCAGAACCATACATAGCAGCTGCTGTCATCCCTATATTTCCTAGTTGACCTATAGTTGATTGACCAGGAGCAGTAGTAATACCAGCACCACCAAGTAGTCCCTGAGCACCACTAAGAGCACCACCATATTGAGATAATCTCTCATAAGGAAGAGACTGTTCAAACTGGTGTTTAGCTTTAGCATCTTCAATAAGTGCTTGTTCTCTCTGTGCCTGTTGAGCACCTGATTGCTGTAGTGCTGTATAAGGTGAGAAGCCAGCATTAATAATACCACCTGTCTGACCTAATGTCTGTGCTTGATGTCCTAGACCTTGACCATAAGCCTGACTATAAATACCAGCAGCAGCTTTATTAGCAGCATCAGCAGCAGCACCAATAGCAGTACCTTCTGCAATACCTTGCCTACCACCACCATAACCACCTGATTGTATAGCACCACCCCTGATACCTGCTAGTGCAGGATTAAGCTGACCATAGGCATCCTTAGCAGCCTGAGCAGCCATATCTTTAACATATGGGTTCTTAGCTACATCAACTACTGATGTACCAGTACCATATTGGTATGCTGATAGTGCAGGGTTCATAACATTAGGAGAACCTTTAGTTGCCCAGTCTCTAACACCTGCTTGTGCAGTTAGTTGGTCAGGACTAAATCCTGCTTGTGTTACACCACCATAATAGGCAGGGCTAAACTTATCATATATACCTGCTGCTTCTTGGAATCCTTTAGTTAGGTATGGTTGTATACCTGCCCAAGGTTCTGCTGTTGTAGTCTCTGAACTACCGCCACCGCCACCTTTACTCATACTATCTCCTTGTGTGAAACTGTTTACACAATTTCTTTTGCGAACATTCTTACCTGTTCATTATAATTAATATCTTTGAGGTAATTACCCCAACCTTTTCTACCAAAGAATTCCACATATTTACAATTGTGTTCTTTACCAAATTTAAGTAATACTTCATCTACTTCATCTCTCCATTTTATAAAATCATTTCCACCTAACAGTAATACTAATAGTATCTTCATCTGAGGGTAGTTTAATATCTGTGTTACGAATGCACCTTTGACTTCTTCATCATCCCACTTAATCCAAAGCTGCATTTGTTTTGATTGACATAACTGTTTGATGTCATCTGTTGTGTACTCACCTACTCCGTGCTTAAGAGAATCAGCTATATAGTCCTCTACATATTCCCAAGCCTGCTCTACATAATCAGATGTAATACCTTGTATCATTGCTTTGTTTAGTGTGAACTATTAAACTTGTGCCAAGAAGCATCATCACCGTGATACCAATAGAAGTTCTCACCATTACCAGGATTCCAGTTAGTACCATCTGCATATCTTATGTCACCATCTCTAGGCTTAGAAGGTTCTACGTGTGTCTTATCTAAGTGCCCATCAGCTAAGTTGTTAGTAGCAATAGATATTCTCTTCAGTTCTTCTTGAAGATAAGCAGGTATGTCTTCTGGCTTTGTTGGTACAGGTAATGGTGTATATCTACTAGACACCTTGACCTCTAATACCTTGTGGTGTCCAGTGAACCTCTAAGTTCTCCAGTGCCCAAGCCTTGTCATCTGTTGTCTCTACTCTGATACCAATATAAGTGCCAGTAGCCCTGACAGGTATCTCTGAGTGTGTGCCTGGTGTGAATGTGTAAGGTCCTTTCCAAGTTACACCTTGATGTGGTTGCATCTCAGTACCAATATAAAAGTCTACACTACCAGTACCACTTACTCTAGGTACAATCTTAGTGACTGACTTAATACCAGGATGACTTAAGTTCATATCCGTCTTCTCTGCCCAAGACCTAAAGCTAGTACCATTAAACTGATTACTACCTAGAACAAACAACTTAGTGTTGTTAGCATCAGCAAGTAATAAAGAAGGCTTGAGGGGTGAATCCCAAGAATCATTATCTGTATCCCAGTCACCTGATTCTGTCCAGTCAGTAGTTGATACTGTGTCTACCACACCCCAACTAATATAACTGACACTAGGTAAATCTCTAATAGACCAAGTATTGTTTCTCCAATTCCATACATATGCTTTATCTGCAAAGGCATCAGTAGCTGAGTTAGATACAAAACATATCCACATCTCATTCTTCTCTCTATCTGCGGCAACAAAGGTACGAGTCTTATAGTCAGGGTGTATTGAATTAAACAACTCATCTCTGATTTGACCATCAACAATAGACTTCTTAGATTGACCATCGTGTGTAAAGACATCATCCTCAGATACTACAAAATGTTGGTTATCAAATGATTTAACACAATCCTTACCTAAGATACCAGCATCATTAAATAGTTGTCTGAATCCAAAGATAGATTGACCACCTTCAAATGTCATAGCCCATACCGAGTCTTCTTTATAGATAATGTTACTGTCACCTAAAGGTAAACAATCAACTACAAAACCATTAGACTGTGATAGGTCTACATAACCAGCGTCCTTAGTATCATCACTGGCATCCCAGGTTGTAGGTACAGTACCACCCTCAGCTGGGTGTGACCAACGTACTCTGAATGGATATCTAGTACCAGACTCTGTTGAATCTAATGCAACTAGGAATCTCTTAAAAGGTCTGATAACTTTAGTAGTTGTGCTAGATAACCAATTACTTAAAGCTGAGAAGTTAGAGGCTGTTGAGCCTAACATCTGAGGAACATCAACACCATTATTAACAATAGCAACACCACCTAAGATACCACCATTCCATCTATCTGCAGCAGTGGCTGAATAATCACCACCAGTAGCACGAGTTATATCTGTGTGTGTGGTTGTAGTGCCTGATGTAGATACCCTATAAAGTTTAGTTAAGCTAGGGTATATCCAGTAGTCTGTTGTAATAGTATTGAAAGGTAATAGCCAGTAAGGTGCAACACTAGGAGTACCAAACACTTGTTGGTGTCCTTTAACCTTAGCTGTCTTATCATTATCAAACTGTACATTATTACCATCTGACCAAAGGTTCTCACCTAGCTCATAAGGGCTGATATCTTTATTGATACCATTAAGATTAAGATTGGTTATCTGTGCAGGCATTAACTAAAGTCTAGTCCATCTGAGTCAGCATACCAGTTAGCACCAGCATCAATAGTCTCAAAGGTAATGATGTCAATACCTGAGGTAGTCCAGGTTGGTTCAGTACCACCAGCCCACTTCACTGAAGAAGGGAAGATAGTAGTACCAGCACCACCATTAGTTAGGATTAGTTTGAACTTACCATACACACCTGATGTAGGTGCATTAGATATAGTAAATGAACCACCACTAGCAATTACTGCTGTGGCTACATTACCTAAGTCAAAGTCAATAGCTGTTGCTGTACTTACAGTACCAATAGCATTAACAATCTCTGTCTGTGCTTGTGTCTTTATCTTCTTAGTTGTGCCTACTGCGTCTGCTGTCACAGTCTTTGAGGACTCAACAGTACCTAGTGTAGGAACATCATTATAATTTAATTCGGTTGTTGTTGCAGTAACACCATCAAGCAGATTTAATTCTGTATGTGTAGAAGTAACAGCTCCACTCAAAGATGGTAGTGTTGCTTTGATTGCTGACTTAATAAGTCTTAGGTGGTCATCACCCTGAGACCTTGAGTCTGTTCCTGTTGGGTTAGTGGATACTAAACCATCTATATATGTTGTACTTTCTAATGCCATATTATTCCTTTATAAATCTCTTAATTGAGTATGCTAAATTACCTAACCCTTTCCATATCTCACTAGGGCTAGGGAGTAACCAACCTAAGATAGCTAGTAGCCATATCCAGGCAGGTACTTGTTCATCTATAGATACATCACCTGTAGCTGAT
>Ga0209045_1003258_pt1 | contig 10553 bp, 9 predicted proteins | sample SaaInlLV_10m_DNA_4_FD_184664 | JGI IMG/M metagenome (GOLD analysis project Ga0209045, IMG submission 184664) | Marine microbial communities from expanding oxygen minimum zones in the Saanich Inlet - Saanich Inlet SI072_LV_200m_DNA (SPAdes) (version 2) | ecosystem: Environmental > Aquatic > Marine...
ACCGAATTCCAATTCAGATCATGCCGACAAAAAGTTAATCGTTTGATTTATATAACAAACGGTTCATCATTTGTTGCAATAAATTGATTCCCTGAATCATTCCAGGCATCAACAAAAAGACCCAGATCGATCTCCATTGCTTTTCCGTCCGGATGCCCAGGATCATTTAGAAAAACTTTGGGTGGAAGTGAATCTGAATCAATACCTGTTAATACCACAGCATGGTCTGCACCTTCATTCAAAATATCTTCCCATTGTGAATCCGTACCCCAAATCTCACCAGAATCCAGGGGTATCACTATTTTATGCCCAGCATCTAATTCTATAGCTAATTCAGAAATATCTCCACTACCTATGTGAGTCTCTATTCCATGGTTCTCCAATAATGTCTGAATCCCTTCAATACTCATTCCATCCTCCGTCAACAAACCTTCTGCTGTGGCTTCATAAACCAATTCTGCTTCTGATATTTCTAATCCAAACATTTTCATAACCATTTCTGATGAGACTATTCCGCAGGTAAATGGGGTGGTTTGCTCGGTCCATACTTCAGAGTCCTCTAGGGGTGAACCATATTCAGCTTCACACCAATTGTCGAAATCTGGAACTAAATCAGCGTCACTATCTAAAGTGTTTTCAATAATTTCACCTTCGTAAGAGCTTCCAATACCTGGGGTAAAATCAAATCCTCCATAAATATTGGGAGTAGAGCTAAATGATCCAGATAGAGAATCTTCACCATCAATCATTTCAGTTTGGTTCATTTCATTAATTTCATCAAATATCGAAAAATCAAAATCCATATTTTATCCTTACGTTATTTTTGGTGCATCTTCTTGAAGATCATTGGAATATTTTTTATCACTTGAAATATAAACAGAATCTTTTTTGCCAACAATATATACTTCAGAAATCTTTTCTCTGTGATAGACTTTTTTATCACCTAACTTTTTATGTTTGATTTGTTGTCTCTTTAAATTATTTATCAAGGTCTCGAAATCCTCGAATGCTTTATTTTCAGCTTTATTATCTTGGAGATTGAATAGCTGTGAGATTTCATTTGATATTTCTAGTATATCGCTTTCGAAAATGTGATTGTAATCTAACTTCTCTTCATAAAGGTCATTGTCCTTTACAAGTTGATCATATAGATTATTTAGTCTTTCACTTTCAATATTAATTTCGTCAGCATTTTCAAAAACTATAGTGGATAATTTATTACCGAAGTTTATTAGTAAGGTATTCAACCTTTCCCAGCCTTTATTGGTTTTCTGAAGAAATTCATTAAATTTGTCACATTCTTCAAACCACCTGTCGCGTTTATTGTCCCAATTATTACTATCTCTATTCAAAATTTTCTTTTCCTGTGTAACGTCACCAAGCAAACTATCAAGCAAGCTTTTACCGCCTAAAAAAGACCAATTATATTTTTTCCAACGAGTTTTTATACTGTTTAAATTATTCATTAAGACTAACTCATTTTTATCAATTTTTGGTCCCCATTCGTTAATTTTCGAATTATCCTTCTCTAAATTCCTAAAATCTACAATAAGAATATTTGTATCTACAACGATTGTTTCTGGTATATCTCTCCCAATAAAATAATTTTTGATATTTACCAAAATATCATAGTAAGTAACGTCATTATTGCTCATATCAAATTCAAAATTTTCAGTGGATTTATTATGATTTTCCAATCTATTTTCATATTTATTAGAATCAATTTCAAATTGGTCAATTTTATTTTCAAACATATGAATATAGTCTGCAATATTTCTTTTTTCCTCGTTTAACAGAATTAGAATTTGTATTAATTTTATCAATGTGATCTTGGATTTATTTTTAACAGCAGATGGTATAACATCCTTAATAAAGTAATCCCTAACACTATTTATCCCACTTGCCACTCTTTTAGTATCATTCGAATTGAGAGCTAATTTTGATGATATTGCAAATACGCCATTGGTATGGGATTCAAGTGCTTTTATAAAATCTGGAATAATTTCTTCATATTCGTCCTTATCTATTTGATCAACTTTATTAATAATCCCAATTGGTTTCTCATATTTGCAATATTCTTCAATAAAATTGAATGTGGATTTCTTTGCCATTTGATTAGCATCAAAAAGCCAAATTATAGCATCTGCATAAGCAACAAAATTTGATGTGATTTTTGTATGTTGTGTATTGTTTGAATTGAAGCCTGGTGTATCTGCGATATCAATATTTCTCAACAAATCATCATCAACACTTAACGAAACATAGTGAATATCATTTAGGATATCTTGTTCATCAACATAATTTTCTACTGTTAATGCATGCAGATCGGTTTTCTCAAATGTCTTCATTGACCCATCATTATACTTAACTTCTAATCTATTTTCATTACCGTAATGCAGTTTTGTAATAGCTGCCGTGGTTGGCCTAACCTTCATTGCTAGAAGTTTCTTATCTATTAATGCATTAATAAATGTAGATTTTCCAGAGCTAAACTCACCCAAAACAGTTACTAAAAAAGGGCTATGAATACTATCAAAAAGAATCTTTAATTTTCGTTTAATTTCGATTATATTATCGTTGTCGGGTAAAAAATCAATTTCTTTCAATAATTTAATAATAATTGTTTCAAAATGGTATTGAGTTTTTACTCGTTCATATTCTTCATTAGATATATCTAGTATCCTACAAATAGCTTTAATAAAAGCTTCTTCTTTTTCATCATAATTACCATCTGAATATGCCATTCTTAGTAAAGATTCAATTAATGTATTTATTATATTGTTATTATGAAGAAAACTATTTTTAAAATTTTCTGCTATTTCTTCAACTGAAGTTTCATCATTTTGAAATTTCTTAAAAAGATTTTTTCCTTGTCTGAAACGAAGACCATTTAGATTTAAATCTAATTTCATCATTGATTCGACAGTATTGATCTCATCAATAGATACATCTCCATCAATAGAAGATATTTTTCCCATTAAAGAGAAAAAATATTGATAAAATAATTTTTTTTCTGGCTTTGGTAAATTTTCAATATCATTGACGATTCGTTTAGGAATTACTGTTGCTTGAGATTTTATTTTACTTTTCTTACTAATTAATTCGCTTGGTTGTTTTTTTCTAATTCTCCTTAATGAATTTTTTTGATTTTGATTTACACTGTTTTTTGAAATTCGTATTAACTGAAATAGAAATGCGACAATTAAACTCCAAAATAATAATTTCACAACAATATATTTATTGTATCCTACCAACAATTCATTTAAAGGCTCAAAATGTGTATTAGAAAAAATTTCTGTAAAGCTATATTGATCGTTCAGTGAAACATTTACAAAATAAGTTATTAGGAATATAGATATTACATATAATATTCCATTTATTAAGTCGATTAATGTAAACAAGTGTTTTTTCTTACTTTCAAAGAACCCGAATATGATTAACAGCAAAATCAAAGATCCCCATATCCAACCACCCCATTTTAGTAAGCCATATGATCCATTAAACAGGAAAGAAAATGATAAAACCCCAGATCCTATAGCAAAGATAAGTATAACAACCCAATCTCCACTATTATCACTCTCAAAATCAGGTTTTTTTTCTTCAAATTCTGCCAACTTAAAAGACAATTCAACACTTGATGTATGCAAATACAAAAAATTTAGCAAAAATCCGGAAGCAAAAAATAAACTAGGGGTTGCAGATATTTGGAGAATATATAAAAGTATTAAAATCCCTGCTGAAAATTGACATGAGATATTAAAAAATTCTAACCATTCATTAGTTATAGATGGTCTTTGTTTATGAGTTAAAGTATAAAGAACTGTAAATGAGAAAGATACCAAAAATATCCAAAATAATATGTCCATAATTATAATCAAAGTCTACCTCAATTTACTTACAAGACGAAATCAGGTATTTCAATAGTAAATGGATTCGGTGCTGAGTTAATATTAATATCCACACCCTCAAAAATATTGGGTTGAGAAGATGCAAATATTGATCCATTAGCAGAATGGAAATCGTCGCCACCAAATATATTTGGTTCGGAATGTCCAATCATATTATTGTCGAGAAAGAGATCTTCGCCACCAAATATATTAGACTGCGTGTGAATTGTATCAAAAGTGCTAAAATCAAAATCTATAATTCTATCCTTTCACTTCATTAACTTGTTGTACAATCTGCTCGTACTGACGTTGTTTTTGGTCAAGACCTGCTTGATTAGTTTTGAACTGGGCAATCTTATTCTCTATATCGATTTGCAGCTCCTTAATGACATTTGTGTATTCGGCTTTGAGTGATGTTTTAAGTTGTTCGAAATATGATGTGTAATAATTATGAAGAGCATCGCTTATTTTGCCAAATGTTTCTTCAATTATTTCTGGTAACTTTGCCTTCACCTCATCTTTTTGTCTATCTACATCTTTATTTATGAAATGACTACCAATCTTACTCCCTATTCCCATTCCAGCTGAGGACCCAATAATTGTAGGTATTATAAGTGCTGATAAACCACCAGTTGCTGGTGCTAATAACATTGCCATTGAGCCTAATACTGTTGCTCCACCTATAGTTGCTATCTTGTTGATTCCCGACACCTCCGATTTGACATCAATCTTTATTACATTTTCAACTTCATCTGGAATCTGTAAACTTGGCATGATACCATTCATCAACGGTTTTTTTGAAAAATATTTTTGAAAACCAACAATTGCCTTTTGAACAATCAACGTACACCCCTGTTCAATTTGAGGTTGACTTTGCTCAAACCATTGTTTTGTATTTGCTTTTAATTTGTAAGGTAACACTTTCTCTGCGAAATCAGTCAAATCACTTTTTTGGAGATCTATTTGAATTAAAAATTCATCGACCATTGCTTTCTGTCTTTTTAAAAATGTTGTTTCAACTTTTGTAAAAAGTGATTGTGCTTGCTCATCAACAAAGTGCAATAATTTACCAAATGCTTCTTTTTTTAATTGTGTTAATTTATGCAAATTTCCTTTTGCTATATTTAATTCATTGAGTGACAAATCCAATTGTTGGTTTTCAAAATTAATTTGCTCAATTAACATTGAACATAACCCATCAAATTGTTGGCGCATACCTTTTAATTTTGATATGTTTTTATCACCGCCTAATACAAAAGTTTTCAATGAGTCTTCAAAAACAGTAAACTTTGAATCTGCTAATAATTCATCATCATTATTCAATTTACTTCGGAATGCTTTTCGAGCAGAAATCGGATAAACGGTTACTGCATCTATCTTAAGTAATTCTTTCAATTTTGATTCTAGGCTTTCAGTTACTTCGTCTAGTTCTACAGCATCAATTTCATCTATTCTATTCACAATGAAAAATAATGTGGGAATACTGTTTGATAAAATATGATCACGAAGAAATTTCTCCTCCGATCCTCTAAATGGGGTACTGGCATTAAAAATAAATACTGTTGCATCTGAAATTGGCATGTAGCCATATGTAATATCCATACGTTGTGTATCAATATCATTCACTCCCGGCGTATCAACTAATACAGTTCCATCCCTCAAAACTTCAACTGGATATCCTAATTCAACATATTTGATTGTTGAAGGGTCAAACTCTACAAGACCTGTATATTCTTTAAATGCTTTTTTTTCAAATGATATTGATTTTTGTGTTCCATCATTGAAATGTACTTTAATAAACGGTTCATCTGAATAGTGAATCAAATTTAGTGTGGCGGTAGTTGGGGCAACTGCCGTTGGAATTATGTCAGCTCCCAGCATGGCATTTAATATAGTCGACTTTCCTCGACTAAATTCCCCAACAACAGTAATAATAAATTGATCTTTTTCAATTCTATCTATAAAACTGGATATTGTTGAATTGACTTTTGTAAAGTTACACTTCTCAGATAGAGAAAGGAGTCTTTTTGCTTTTTTCCCAAGTAAACATCGTTCTTTAATGTAATTCAATTTTTCTCCAGATAATTTATTGTATTGATTATTGCAGTTGTAGATTTTACCGAAACAGAAAGCAAATGAAATCTAATCAAAGCATTCATAATTGTTGACTTTCCAGAACTAAATTCACCAATAACAGTAATTATTTTTCCCATTTTAATTTAACCTTTCTAAAGATAATCTGAGCGACTTTTCAATTTCTTCAAAGTCCGTCTCAAAAGTATTAAATTTAACAATTCTATTTTCAATTTTATTCTTCTCGGAACTCTGTTCTTTTTTGATACTTTCAATTGTTTCATAAACTGAATTTAGTAATCCGCTAATTTGCGCATTTACATCATCTGTAAAACTGTGCAATGTTTTACCTACCGAATTTGAAATTTTTGGGAATTGGTCATAAAATTCTTTTTTCAAATTGGTTATTACCAATTTCTCCACCTCAATTAATCTTTTTTGTTTTTGCCTATTCACAAGAAATTCACTAAATAAATTACCACCAGCGAATGCAGCGACAAGCATAAATGGCCCTGCTAAAAAACCGCCAATAATAGCACCTAAAAATAAATTACCACCCAAAAGTACCGCATTATCAAATTTCCCTGAAATATCGTTTTTTGTCAATTTAGTATCAACTTTTGAAATACTTAGTTGGTATTCCATCATATCTAAAGCAATATCTTGATATCTACTATTTGTTTCATTTCTGATATAAGATATTTCTTCGTTAACAGGTTCTTCAATTTTTGAATAAATATCCATCATGTTCTCTTTTAAAATCCCAGGGAGCTGTCTTTTTAAATCCTCCAATTCAAATACCCAGCTTAATATTAAATCTGATATGCGCTGAAGATACTGGTTAATAATTTTAGGCATTTCAACTTCAATTCTGTTAATTAGTAAAGTATGCCTGTCATTAATAAATTGAATAATTTCGCTATGTCTTTTCTTAATTCTCTCTAATTTTGGAAGGTTTTCATTAATTCGCTTTTGAAACTCTTCAGGAGAAAATGTTAAGCCATTCAAGCTTAATTCAATGTTATTTTTTATTGAATCAATGATACTAATGCTATTCAGTATCCCAGGTGATAACATTTCTTGAGTTTTACTATCAGACCATAAGAATTTTTCCAATTCTGTAATAAATTCTTGAAAATTAGATGTTTCCCAGTCGCCATTTGCAGCCAATTTTGCATTGATTGGATACAAGTTGATTTTCTCATCTGTATTTGTTTCCTTTGGGATATCTGATTTAAAAATATCCCATACTTCGGCACGATCCTCATCATCTAATAAGTCAATTTTGGGAACAACAAATAGTATTTTAGATATATAATGTTTTGCCTTTCTCAAATATTCTCTTTCTGACCCAGATAGTGGCTGTAGTGGGTTTAATAGCCAAATAATAGCATTGCCGTTCATTAAATAATTTAATGTAACGTTGTCATGATAGGAATGAACAGAGTTGAATCCAGGTGTATCAACAATGGTTATTGAATTCTTACAGTATTCAGTTGGGTAAAATATATTAACAACTTTTGTTTTTTTCGATATTTCATCCGCTTCATCAGTTAATGAGGTTGTGTGGGATTTTAGATCGGAAATATCGATATTTTTTGTGCCACCTTTTTTTGTTTCTTTTCCAGTCTTTTCATCAATTGGACCCCAGAACTGTAATGTTACCTTTTTATTCTCAGAATACGATATTGTATTGATTGTTGCTGTTGTAGGTTTCACTGATACAGGAAGTATTTTATCCTTAATCAAAGCATTTAGGAAGGTAGATTTGCCACAACTAAATTCACCTAAAACCAAAATATTAAACTTTCCATCAGATATCTGGTTTCTATGTTCAAGAACTATTTCACATAGTGTTTTATTAGTGTCTTGTTTTTTATCCAAATTCATTTTAGACACAATATTTGTCATCTTATCATATTTATTTATGACCGTTGTCAATTTCTCCATGTCTTGAATAACATTTTGTTTTATGTTCTCGAAATGCAAGAGAGTTTTTTCCATTAAATTCCCCAGTTATAAATATTTATGATAAATTGGAATAAAGTATTGTAGTGATATATTTGAGCGAAAAATGAGTTTTGTGTGTATAAATTCAGATATTCCCAAAGTATGTACGGTGTTAGCCTTGAATGGATTCACTATCTATACAAACAATGTTGCAAATTTGAATAGTTGAATAATTCCCAGATACATTAATCATTGTCGCATATGTGATACCGGTAAATAGGAATATTGCGATTCTCCTCATAATCTCATCCATTAGTTGTTGCAGTGTAGCTAGTAATTATAAGTATAAAGATTGTATGGAACATTCAGGTCTTTAAATCGTGAATATAACTTAGAATTATATCTTAATATTACAAAACATATCTCATACGCTTAAAAAGAAGTTATTGTTCGGTAAATGAATTTCCTTATTGGGTCGTAATATTTTCTTCAAAATATATTTCACAGACCGATTTCTGTTAGGAAAAGTAGGCGGACATCTGGTCGCAGGACCAGGGTGGGAGATAGGGGAAAAGCAACCAGATACTTTGATTCCGCAAAACAAGGTTTAAAAATCAATCATTCTCCTCAAGTTTTTCTCAACAATAAAGCTAAATCATTTCTAATATAACCTCAAGGATATCATCGTAAGATAGTATTCTTCTGCCTCTGCGCAAATCCTTCAACTACCGTCGCAGGGGCAGACCTCTTTTCATTGATCTTATTTCTTTATCAGTTTCTGATTCTTTTTCTTCTTCCTCAGTTTCTTGAGAAAATCATCAACTGGTGAATATGGAATATTAAGTAGATCTAGAACTTTCCTCTGCCCAGGTGGCAAAGGGTTATTGTTTATATGGTCCACCATGTTTTTTGTTATAATCTTTTTATATTTTTCATCAGATATCATTTTGGCATCTCCGTTATTGAGTCCCTTGTTGGGGTTGTTGTTAAGTGGGTTATTGTTTTTTATCATTGGTGTGATTATGGTTTTGATAATTTGGTATATTGGGGCGAGACCAGGTAGCGATCCAGGATAGAACGGAAGTTTAATTTCAATTCATTATCGAATATCCCAAAACATTCGGTGCAATATGTGTCAAATATATAGGGATCATCAATAATAGCTATTGGAAGTGATTGTCATACGTATCCACCTGACCCTCTGTTTGTGAAATCAGCCATTGGATGGTTGAAAGTGAAAGGCATTAGTACAATGATTTCGTTTTCATTTAATGGGTCCTGGATTATTCCAAGCGAACCCATCGCAAATGGTGTGACGAATATGTTATCAATATTGGTCCATAGCTCCGGGTGGTAGAGTAAATACTGTAGGGAATTAACTTCCTTAATACCATGGGATTTGACACACCCTTTTTCTCTTAGGTATTCGGGGCTGAGCATCGCGTCAGGTGCAAAGTGATACCATAGTTTTGCATTTGTTTTTAGTTTGTGCTTTTTTGAATGCATTGTCGGATTGTCATCGAAAAGGACGATCTTATTCTCCGGGTATTTCGGCAGAAAATCTGCCATGTTTTTTATGTTAAGTAATTTCATTTTTATTAACTCCTTTTTATTGATTTTATGATTGATTCAATATGGACATCGGTTTGTTCTTGATTTGAACTTTTGAACAAAGTCCTTACAAAAGCAATCAGATTCCTCTCGACAAAATCCAGTGCAATTTGTAAATCATCTGAATCAGTTATTAGTGAATATCCTTTAAAAGCTCTTTCGGCTTCATTGACACTGTCATGATATGGTGTCCAAAGGTCAAAACAAAGTTGATTATCGACACCTTGTTTTTGATATAGTACATGAGCATAGCTAACAACTGGATCCTGAAACATTATGATCTTGTCATTACCAATATTACAGACATCTAAATTCTTATTAATCTCTGACCAAAGTGTGGATGAGTCTGATATCTGTTTTGACTTTTTATCTGTTTTGTCAAATACCCAGCCATCATCTTGAATCACATGGTTTTTTGTGAGATATGGATTCTCACCTATTTTGTAAGTGGACCAGAAATATGGTGTAGGTGCTTCTACGTCTTTACCATTCAAGTAATCTCTACAAATCTGATTTGTGTTGATTACTATTTCGTGGTCATAAAATTCAGGCAGAGTGTCTGCCAAGTTTTTTATTTTAAAAATATTTAACATATTATTAATTTGATTATAATTAAATTGCTCAATTTGTCAACAGTTGTCACAGATGAATTTTTATCTGTGACACTTTTTTTCTGTGATCAATTCACAATTATTATTTTTCATGTTTCTTAAATATTGCTTTTTCCATTATTTCTTTGTTATCGTAAGTAGCTGTTATACAGCATGTTACTTCTTGCCCATGTTTTTTCACTTCATACCTATTTTCATTTTTCCTAATTATTCTCTAACTCAAAATATCATGTTTTTACCATTTGTCACAGATGTCACATGTCACAGATGAAAAACCCTTATATATATATATTACTTATTACATACCCTATATATATTTAATATTCTAATTTTGTATTTATCTGTGCACCTGTGACAAACTATCATTACTAGTTAAATATCAATGGTTTAGTTGTCAACACTTTACTGTGACAATCTGTGA